>JAEEGL016357199.1_pt1 | contig 33716 bp, 31 predicted proteins | sample 9134231 | NCBI WGS metagenome assembly JAEEGL01 (sample SAMN16246548, study PRJNA631951) | gut metagenome | biome: gut microbiome; feature: rumen; material: fiber-attached | host: Bos | place: Iran: Karaj | collected 2018-10 | reverse complement strand
TGTCAATAACTTTTAATTATGTCACCTTTTTTGGGCGAAATTATTTTATGAAAATGTCACCTTCTGGCTCCTTTCTTTTATGACGATATAAGTAATGGGCTGTGCTGTTTGGCATCATATTCCATGAGTACTGAAACAAATTCCAGTGTATGCACGGAATGCTCCTTGCAAAATTTATTAAAGGTAAGATTTGCGTAATTACTTGGCAAATCTTCAATACAAACCGCATCATATCTTTTATCCTTGTAAATTACTTTAATCCCTATTTTGTTGCTCATATAAATTGTTATTTTGACATTCGGCAATATCTTATTGTCTAATATCTGAAACTTCTTGTTCTGGATAGTAAACGTACCGGCCCTATCCAATTTACGTTCAAATTTCATAGCTAAAAGATAGTCTAGATCAATGAAATCTGGTACTGGTATAAACTTACTCTTTTCTTCCTTTGGCTTAACTGCAAACTTTTCGTTATACTTCTTTATGAATTTCGGTAAATACATATTAGCTTCTTCTATAGTCTTAATTCCTTCCAGTCCCATCTCCACCATTAAACGATCCTGTACGGTATTCCAGAAGCGTTCTATACGTCCTTTAGCTTCTGCTGTGGGTGCTGGGTGCATATCTATGCCAAGTCTATCCATAATGGCCCCAAATTGCGTTTTAGCACTAGTTCTGCCAGCTAGTTGTTCTTCAATAGTAAGGTTTTCATTTTGTTTTAAGGTAGGAAAGAAGATTGAGTGTTTATCTGGGTACAATTCTTCTGGGATGCCATAATTCTCTAACATTTGTCTAGTTACTTCTAGATAACCAAACAAGCATTCATGTTTACAGAAGTATAATCCTGTAGGCTTTCCGGTAGCATCGTCAACAAAACCATGTAGAGTCACTTTTTCTCCTGTACCAAACCAATCATGTGGAGTGGCATCGGCTTGAATAAGTTCACCAAAATACAAGCGTCTAGCTCTCAAACGATGAGTTTTCTTGGTGCGATGTTTTCGTTTGGATATAATACCGACAGATTTTAAAATGTTATAAAGTGAAGTATAACTAATAAATATCTCTTCTCTTTCTGCTAATAATTCACGAAAATGAGTAAAGTTAGTATCTTTATAGCAATCTAATTCTTTAAGTCCAATAATTTGTTCCTTCATTTCTTCTGGTACTCTATTAGAACTAGGACGTCCTTTATTCCCATGTCTGATACCATCTATGCCATATTCTTTGACTCTTTTTCTTAATCTTTTAACTTGTCTGTCGCTAAGCCCCAATCTCTTAGCTGCTCCAGACACGGTGATATCCCCCTCTAAAGATTTGTTAATAATTGTGTATCTTTTTATTTCAGTCATGTTATATAATGTCTCCATGCCACCCTTTCTCCAGTTATGGTTGATGTTACAATTACAATTTTAACTGGACGGGGTGACATTTTTTAAAGTTAATTATATGGTGACATTATCATAAGTTAATAACATTTTTTAACATAAGGGTTTACATAATAATTATGCTATGATAATATTGTAATCATAAAGGTCATATTTAAAAAATGAAATATTTTCAAAGCAAAATAAAAAGTAAGGCGCAGTATAAGAACCTAAGCGTAGGTAAAATGAGGAGTAGCGAAAAGTTTATTATGCTGTCGTTTCTAATCATAGCTACATCATCCTGTGCCTCTATGCAACAATGTGTTGTATATGCGGAAAACTCCGCTTTTCAGGTTAATGTCAAGGAGTCTATGTCTGTTTCGATCACTTCTCCTAATGCTCCAGCTAATGGTAATATTGATACTTTTCTGAGAAATAAATACACACTGAATGTTTCTTCTAATAATACAAGTGGCTTTACAGCCTCTATGTATGCGGTAGGGGATACTAATTTGACAAATACTTCTTTTAACGATCAATCTATCCCCACTCTTTCTAGTAGTACAACAAGGGGTAGCTTTCCCGCGAACTTCTGGGGATACTCATTAGGTACTACAGAGTCATTAAATAATCACACCTACAACGAAACGGAAATCGGCAACGCTAATAGTACATATTATCCGTTAGTAAGTACAAGCGCTACACCCATTACTGTTTTAACTAGTAACGGCGGTGGTTCTAGTAGTCAGGATATTTATTTTGGCGCAAAAGCTGGTGCCGGTAAGGCTGCCGGGACCTACTCTGGCATTGTCGTGATTAGCGTAGTAAGCGGTGTAATAAATGATACGGATAATCCAATTACACCGACCAACCCAGCTGGCTCAAATGCTAAAGATGAGGTTGCGCAGTATACTCCTGCTCCGACTGGTGGTTCAAGTAGCGGAACTACGACCTATACTTATAGGCGTACGAACCCTACCGCTAGCACCAATACTGTTACTACACAAGTTAGTGATGGTGATAATCGCGACGCATATAGTGGCTACACTCCTCCGCAGGGGGCTAAGGAGAACACCACCTCTTCTATTAGCACAGAATCTTCTATGGCTGCTGGGCTTGCGACTACGGCTATCGTTGCTACCTCTACGGGTATGTTCTTCTTCATCGTAGCTAAACGCCGCGAAGATGACGATGATGACGAAGAGGCGTAAGTAGCAAACCAAACTCCGTCAGATGTGATATAATCAACACATGAATGTTGTTACGAGATTTGCTCCAAGCCCAACAGGGTATATACATATTGGCAACGTACGCTCTGCTATCTACCCATACCTTTTAGCTAAGCAGAATGCAGGTAAAATGATTCTTAGAATAGAGGACACTGATCGTGGACGCTATGTTGAGGGTGCGACAGAGTTAATTGAGGACACTTTGAAATGGCTAGGACTCGATTGGGATGAGGGCCCTATTGTTGGTGGTCCGAATGCCCCATATTTCCAGAGCGAAAGAATGGAGATTTATCATGAATGGGCAAAAAAACTGATCAAGGCAGGGCGGGCTTACGCAGATCCAACTTCACCAGAAAAGTTAAACGAATATCGTGAGGAATGCAACATTAAGAAGCAACCATTTCTCTATCGTAATTATCGGCCCGAGAGTTCGCCTGAGTGGAGTCCAGGTGTGCCATTACGGTTCAAAACTATTCCAAAGAGTTACGATTGGCACGATGAAGTTATGGGGGACATGCATTCTGGACCGGAGGTGCTTGATGATATAATACTCATCAAAAAAGACGGCTATCCTACCTATAATTTTGCCCACATTGTTGACGATGCCACGATGGGCGTTACGCATATCATGCGTGGGGTCGAATATCTCTCCAGCACCCCAAATTACCTAGCCCTATATGAAGCTCTCGGGTTGAAAGCACCTAAGCTCGTTTCCCTTCCGCACATTCTTGCCCCTACTGGTAACAAAAAACTAGGTAAGCGCGATGGCGCGAAGTCTGTTACGGAGTACCGCGATGATGGTATATTACCCGAGGCTATGCTGAATTATCTTGCCTGTCTTGGCTGGAATGACGGCTCGGAACAAGAAATTTACTCTAAAGAGGAATTAATTAAGAAGTTTTCTCTTGACCGCATTCAGACCTCTGGAGCTAGATATGACGAGACCAAGCTTGTATGGCTTAATGGTCAATGGATCCGCAAAATCGTTGATGAGCAAGGCGTGGCGGCTTTAGCGCCGCGCGTTCAAGAGTTTTGGCCAGAGTCCGCCAAAGAGTTTAACGAGGACTATAGACTTCAGGTTCTTTCAATTATCTATGACCGACTTAAGACCCTTTCAGATCTACGACAAATGACAGGCTATTTCTTCACTGAGCCAAAGATTGATGTCGATATGTTAGTTAATAACAAGTTTATCCGGAAGCTTTCCGAATCAGAAATTGAAGAACTCCTAAAGACTGCGGTTTCGGAACTTACTCAGGCGCCTTCTTGGGACGCTGAAACCTTACAAAAAATACTTAATAAATTATTGGAATCCACTCAGAAGAAACCAGCGGAATTATTTAGTCTTATTCGACTTGCTGTAAGTTTTGCGCCGTTTAGTCCTGCGCTGAATCTTACTCTTGCAGTACTTGGTCGAGATAGGACCCTGGCCCGCCTTAATGCGGTGGCGAGGGCTATATAATATCTTATTAAGCATAACTCGCAGTAATGCCCCCACTCCAGCGCTACTTTATGAAGATAATGTGCGATGGTTGAACCATGACTATAGCTATAACGAAACTGCGATAGAGCGGATTTGTTTGCTAGACAAGGCACCCTTTTTGGCCTCAATCTTGTATAAAATCCCTCCATTTACCCAAGTGGCGTTACTGCCACTAACATATATAGTCAAACCCTGCTCTCGAATAGTAGTGTAGTTGTCGCCAAACGTCTCTTTGACATAGTTTGCGAGTAAAGCGCTAGAATCCCAAGACGAGACTTCCTCGATGATCGTAAAACTGCCGTCGTCGCTATTATTGTGAAAGTCCATAGTTATTTTTTTGTCTTCCGAAGTAATACTCGACGCAGTATAACCTCTAGGCACATAGCCCGGGTAAGATGCACTTATCCCCGTCTGCATTGCGGCGACTTTAAGAGACAAATCAGGCATATTGAGATTAACGAAATACACAATAGCGAATGCGACAAGGCTTGCGCAAGACAATGCTAGTAGTATACGGCCAAAACCAAAATGCGGACCAGTCGCTTTAATCTCCTTTTGCTTCTTTGAACTCATATCGTTAGCGACCGCTATCGCCTTTTTGATCTCACGTTCTTTTATCTCCTTCGCGGTTATAGTCGGCTGAATAGGCGCTTGCGCCACCTCCGCAACCGCTCTTCTGGCGCGTACTCTCTGATTTGCAACTTCCTGTAATTGATGACGCTTAGCGGGGGCAATAGCTTCTTCGACTACTGGATCTTCGGAAACAGATACGGGTGCAAAATGCTTCACTCTAGGACTACGCTTTACGGCGACCGTTACATCGCCGGAAAGTCGCGGCTTCTTCACGTATCGACGATTTAAGGTCGTCGAACGACGAACCTTGCGATGTGCGTTCATGGCCGTATTAGTATTATCAGATTCTTGCATCATATACCTCGCTTATTCTTAAATCAATCATACTATTTGTTTCTAAAAAACACAAGGGCTATTTTTTTGATTATTCTTAGTTATGGGAACAACCATCTTTCGATATGCTTTCGCTTTTAACTATATATGTGTTATAATAAATTTATCATTTATTACAGATACGAAAAATGAAATCAACAAAATCACAACAATTTCAAAGTCTCAAAATTATTATCTCGGAGATTATTATGGTCTTGGTAGTTGTTGCTACCGTGGTAATTTTGGCTTTTATAGTTTCTGGTTACTGGGTTAATTCTAAGTTCGAGGTAGAACGGCAGGGGTTGCTTCAGGTTTCATCTATTCCTACCGGCGCATTTGTCCAGATAGATGGTGAAGATGCCTCATGGTTATTTGTGACTAATACTTCCAAGATACTAAGTAGTGGCGAGCATACAGTAGAACTGTCAAAGGAAGGCTACGATAGTTGGTCAAAGACAATTGATGTATCTGACGGATTATTGTATCGATTGCATTACCCTAGATTGTTTTTGGTCAATAGAACGTCTGAGCCAATCTTGGATGTCAGTGCTACTAGTAAAATGCTAACATCTCCTGACCGCAACTGGGCAGTTCTAACGAATAACACGTCCAAGTGGACCCTCTTAGAACTCGATTCGGAGGCGCTGCAACAGTCTGAAATAGACATCTCGGGGTTGTTTTCGGAAATTCATTTAGAAGAAGGCTCTGAGGTTGGTCTATTTGAAGGAGAAATCGTCGATACTGATTGGAGTAACGACAGCGAACATTTATTGCTTAAAATAAACACAGCTAACGCTACGTCGTGGGTTATTATTGATACTCGTCACCCAGAAAGGAGTCTCAACCTAACCAAAGAATTTGCCGCGGATTTTGATGATGTTAAAATAATGGATCGTTCAGCGAATACACTTTTGGTGACTCGAAACCATAATCTACACCGCGTGGACTTGGTTAGTAAATCGGTTTCTTCGGTCTTAGTGCAGAACGTTTTTGATTTTGATTATTACAATAATACAGTTATCTTTTCGGCGCTAGCCGAGCAAGAGTCGACAGCCGACAGCGAATACTATGTTGGCGAACTCTCTTTCGGTAATAATGAAATTAAAAAAATATCGCGCTCGCTAGCTCCAACGCAGGTTGCGGTGAGCAAATTCTATGACGATACCTATGTCACGACTTTGCAAGGCGATCAACTTGTGGTCTATCGAGCCAACCAGAAAGAGTACGATCAATACCTGCATGAGGGTTTGAGCTTCTCACCCACTAAGATGGAAACTGGTCATCAGGGTGAGTTTATTCTACTGTCGAACGAAAACCATCTAGCCACGTTGGATATGGAGTCGAGTGTGGTGCGGGAGTGGGAAGTCGAGAGTAATCATTTTGGCTGGTTAGACAACGATATGCTGTATAGTGTTCACGAATCTTGTTTGATAGTTTACGATTATGATGGATTGAACCGTCGTGAATTAGTATCAAGCAATGTGTCTTCGCATTTCCCTGTTGCAATTACAGACGACAAATGGCTATATTACGTCAGCGACGGTAACCTCATTAGAGAATGGCTTGTCGAACACTAGTTTTGGGGTTAAAAACTCCTATACCTTCTAACTAGAAGTTATCTATCTTACTGCCCAGTTAAGAAGGCCCAAACCCCTTCAAAAAATGACGGTTCATTGGCTGGTAAGCTAACGGTTTCCTCAGTCGGCGTAAACTGTTCGGCTGTATTAGCATTCTCGCTACTTGGCGATATCTGCTCGGCGGTTACTAGTAAACGATACCTAGAGGTCCCTAGGGGCGTACACGTCACTAGTGTTAGGATAGGTTTATTAGTCTCCGTGACTAATGCCGCTACATTAGTCGGTTCAATTACTTCTTTTTTAGTAACACGATAAGTGTATCTTGTGGAATTGTAGTTGACGTAAATCAAGTCGCCATTATTAAGACGCTCTAAGCCGGAAAAGATGTACTTGTAAGGATTAGAGCTATAGACATCGCCGGCAGAGTGCCCTGTAATAACAAAATTACCAACCTCGCCAGGATAAGCGCTAGCGCCGGCAATGCGGTAGTGGGCTACGCCATTATTCATTGCAGACATCACACCATCTAGTGGAACATTAAAGCGAATCGGTACGTCGATGTTTAGCTTTGGTATTAAAAGCCTCGGCTCCGAGGAGACGGTCTGCGTAATAGTGGGATCAATTGCCTCGATACTAGTAGTTGGCGTTTCTCCCGGCGATACGTAAGCCATGATCGGTGCAAATATTAGGCGATTATACTGTAGAAAAAGAACGATCAGTACAACGCTTATGCCGGCGAGAATAGGAGTAAATTTATGAAAACGCCGAGATTTGGAGGTATTTCTTAAAGCTTTCTCACGGATCCCCTGTCTTAATTTCTTTTCGGTGGCATCTGCGGATTCGGAACCGGCACTGTGCCCGTCATTCTTTAGGCTAAGGCCAGTAGGCGAATTGCTGTCTCTTCCGGCAGAAACCAACGATTTAATGATAGTATCTTCTTTTTCTGATTTTTTAGCATCTTTCTCGCGCTCTTTTGCAATGTAGTTTTGTGCTGCTTTCGAATAATAGTCGCTGTAATACTTTTGGTAATAATCTTGCCAAGCTGAATGGTATTTGCGCCAAGATTCGGATGTAATCTTTTGATCGATGGGCTCTGATTTAAGATGAGCATTGTTCCTAGCGTTCAGCTCGGATTTTGCAGCCATGTTAGCGTAAGCCGCTAGAACTTTTTTTCTAGCTAGCGCTGAAGCCGTTCGCCTTTGCAGGTCGCTCGAAGGTTGCCCACCATGCTCTGAGTCCATATTGATATTATAGCATATTCCTGCAATTTATGGTATAATCGTACTAGCTAAACAATGATAGCTAACATTTTAATCAACTTGGGCGAGTGGCGGAACTGGTAGACGCGCTAGACTCAAAATCTGGTTGTAGCAATACAGTGAGGGTTCAAGTCCCTCCTCGCCCACCAGAAAAAGAAAATAAGCCTCCAGGCTTATTTTATTTTTCTGCAAGGTGGCGAGAGGGACGCAGAACCCGTAGGGTTCAAACGTGGTAGGAGCCGAGCAAAAGTCTAAAGTTTGTTTTTAGACTTTTCGAGGCGACGCCCCGCGGGAGTTTTTCGCAAAGCGAAAAACGACGTCCCTCCTCGCCTACCAAACGGTTTATGGAATGATTTTAACTATTTCGTAATCCGTAAGTGCCCGTTAAATCCCTTGTTAAAAAAGAGGGTTATTTTTTGGCTGAAGCAGGATAGAGAGGAATAACATAATTGCACAACCGGGCCCGCCGTAAGGCGGGCATTTTACATATGACATGGAGAATAAAAAGCTCCGACGTTTGTCGAAGCTCTGTGCTATCTTTCAGGTGAAAAAAGGCGTTGACCAATTCCACTCGATTACCGGGCGCCACCTAGAAAAGCGGCACGTTGTCAGTACTGGTGTACCTAAATCGGCCAGAGAAGATGCCAGTTTTGCCATGGTGTCATACGCCTTCCCGGCCTTCTTTATCCTATGCATTGCATAGAGATACACGGATGGCTGCCAGCAGTAAATACCAGCATCGCAAAAGGTATATTCCGCTCCAACCGTATTGACGGGGAAATAGTCGCCACTTTTGGCCGAAAGATCAACCTTGACGGTGTCAATACCAGCAGCAATGAGCGTTGTCCTGCAGACAAGATTATCGTCTGCAGTGGCCATGACCACGCTTCTCTGTTTTTCTGCGACTTTCGTTGCTTCTTCTACATAGCGACGAATACTGTTGTAGGCATATTCACCCACAATGTCCCGCAACATGGGTCTTACGCAGATTGCCGTTTTGGCCGACATTCCCGTTTCTCTCATCTTTTCAGCAACTTGCTTCATAGCATACGCGTCGCAATAATAGTTGTCCACCTTCACCATGAAGATCTTTGACGGGTCGACGAACTTATTGAGCTCGAATATGGTTTCTTGATACAGCTCCTCATGGACTGCGACTAATATACCGTCGTAAAGTCCTCTATATCTGCGGATTGTCATTTCGATATTGGATTTAGTCTCAGGGTTAATCCTCATTATGTCATACTTACGCTGTGCTAATAACACCAATACACTATTTGTTGCCATACACCTCACCTCCCAAAAAAATTAAAAATGCGGCCGCCTATAGCTAGATTAAAATGCGGCATGTTCTTATATTATAGCATATTCCACATAAAATGCAATAGTAGTGTAGCTTTCTGAGCTTTGTTTAATAATCAATAAGGCCCACAAGCTCTTCACCTTTTGTTATAATTGCATTATCGGTTCAGGAGGAATGAGGATGAGCTTAATTATAACTAATCGAATCAATTATAAAATAGTTATTAAACGGCAGCAGGTATTTTTTCTCGGACAAAAACGGGATTTCAATTACTCTGGTATTCCTCATTGCGAAGATATCTATCTGGACGGCAAAATATGTAAACAGGAGGCCAAAACAATATGATTACACTATTCGGCGCACCGGGGGCAGGCAAAACTTTGCAAGGGCAGCTTATGGCTAGAAAATATGGCTGGGAATGGGTTTCCTACCGCGATTTGCTACTTAGTCTCCATGACAAAGATATTAGTTATGCGCTTGATCACGGACTCTTTATCGACGACGATAAAGCCACCAAGCTTATGGCGACTGTTTTTCGGCAGCTCCACGATACGTTCCCGGAGACTACTGAACCATATCAAGCCAAACAGATTATTCTTGATGGCTTTCCTGCTGATTATCGCCAGCTCAAATGGATGGTTGACGCGAAAGAAATTAAACACTTAAATGGCGCGCTTATTCTACGTGTCTCACGCGGTGAACTATGGCGCAGACTAGTTGAAAGAAGACGCGTTGACGATACGCGCGCTGCCATCGAGCGAAGACAAGACACTTATGACCGTAATATTACCAGTATGATCAAGACTTTAAACCAACACGGTATTAAAACTTATGAAGTAAATGGCAATAATTCGCCTGAAGATGTTTTGTCTAGAATCGACGAGATACTAGCGGCATGGCAGCTAGTGCCCAAAAAGCAGTTTGAATCCATCCGTCCCAAGTCCAACCCCGTCGAGGAGTAATTGCTTTAGGATTCCAGGGGCGCCAACATTAACCTTGTCGTGTAACAGTTGTGCTAAGATCTTAGTTTTCCAAGAATGTCGCTCGGAATCATGATCACGGTTTTCTGTGACGGGTCGGAGGAAATTTTCTCTAGGGTTTGCAAGGTGCGAATATTAATACCGCCAGGAGTTCTGGCTAGCAAACTAGCCGCTTCAGCGACGGCGGCGGCTGCGGATTTCTCGCCTTCTGCCGAGATAATCGCGGCACGGCGCTCACGCTCGGCCTCGGCTTGTTTCGCCATAGCGCGTTTCATGTCGGCGGGAAGCTCGATATTTTGTAATTTTACATTCTCAATATCAATTCCCCACTTGTCAGCTTGAACGTCGACAATTTCGCGAATTTTCTCAGAGATTTCGTCACGTTTACTTAGTATCTCGTCTAGATCGAAGTTGCCAGTGACATCCCGTAGCGCAGTTTGTGCGAAGGTACTTGTGGCGTACGTGTAATTCGTAGTCTCGAGTACTGCTTTTTCGGCATTCAGAACCTTAAAATACACTACAGCATCTACATTCACGGTTACGTTATCTCGCGTAATAACCTCTTGCTTCGGAATATCCATTGGCGTCGTACGTACATCTACTTTCGTCATTTTATCGATATATGGGAAAATCAAACGTAGCCCCGGCCCTAGAGTACGCCGGTACTTACCAAGTCTTAGTACTATCCCTCTCTCGTATTGATTAATTACCCTGATACCAGGGACTATAATAAATAGTAATATTATGATAGCTAGATATATAAATATTGTAGCTTCTTCCATATGCCTCCTAGGTTTAATTACTTACGATTATAGCACGTAGATTGGCTAAAACCATAATCAATTATTTATCCCAGTCAAATCCTTCACCATAATGCCCATATCTTGCTGTAGCTTCGTAAATTGGACGCTTCAAATTCAAGTATTCAATAATACCATTAGGCGTCAAATCATAGTCTTCAATCTCTTCGGTGACGCCGTCAATGACCACAGTCTTTTCTAGCGGTTCTGCATAGCCAATCGCGTAAGCGAGGCGCACTAGTACTTCGTGCGCATGTCGTTTTCTGAGATAGTCTACCGCAATACGTCTGGCCATATAAGCTGCCGAGCGGTCTACCTTTGATGGATCCTTACCAGAATAGCAACCACCACCAATAGCTACGCGCGGCCCATAGTTGTCCACGATTAGCTTGCGGCCAGTGAGCCCAGTATCAGCGTCAAATCCGCCTTGGTTCCAGTCACCTGCCGGGTTGATGTGTAGTTCTAGTTTGCCATCTAACTCGTTCGCAACAACAAACTCGCGTACCAATTTTTCCAATTCATCCTTCGGTACATTTTGAAAACTCGCAACAATAGAGTCGATAGAGCCATCCGGTGCTATCGTAATCTGGGTCTTACCGTCATACGGATGTTTTTCGTAAATGAATTGATTTAGCCTTCTAGACAATACCACCTCACGAGGTAGCATTTCCGGCGTTTCGTCGCAAGCGTACCCGATCATAATTCCCTGGTCACCCGCGCCACCAGTGTCCACGCCAGCTGCGATCTCTGGGGATTGCTTGACGATTTTAGTGTGTACTTCGATATTATCACCGGCGATTCTTTTCACGATTGCCGGGATATCGACATTCTCAGCTGTAGACGTAATCTCGCCAGTCACGAATACTACGCCATGCCCACCACAAGCTTCCGCCGCGACGCGCGCATCTGGGTCTTCCTTTAAATATGCGTCCAAAATCGCATCTGAGATTTGGTCGCAAAGTTTATCTGGGTGTTTTGGAGAAACGCTCTCCGCAGTTCTATAGAACATATCTTTCCTTTCTTGGTCGGATTTACCACCTTGGCTTCGCTAGGTTGGCAGGAGGTCGTAGGGCCGCTCCCTCTCTCCTTCTTGATATTGTATGCTACAATTATAACATATGAAGATTGCAATATTCTCGGATTGCTACTTGGATTTGACTGGGGGTATCGTGAGTTCCATTAATGCCCAAAAAGCTGCCCTAGAAAATCTAGGTCACACCGTATATATATTTAGTACGAGTTATCCAAAATCGCATCAGGAAAAAGAAGACTTAGCTAAGCGTAATATTTTCCCCGTCCCGTCGTGCCGCTTCATTCTTCGCGGTCTGACACCGGTTTCACGTCGTCCTAAGGTTGTCGAAAGATGGTTATTAAAAAACCATCTAGAAATTCAATCTTTTGATATTTTTTATGTTCATTACGAATCTGGTTGCTCAATCGCGGGACTTCGGTTAGGCAAAAAATGGAAGATTCCCACAGTGCAGGTTATGCATGGGCGCGAAGACGCAGGGGAGGCGAATATCATACCATTTGGTTTTCGCACTATAGTTGCTTTTATGCTAAACAAAATCCACTCGTGGTACTTACCACATAAGACAAAACTAGTCCCGGATAAACGCTTAAAAAATACTGTCGCAGCCACAAAAATGTGGGAACTTATGGTTAACCACGCTAATTTTGCGGATCTAGTTTTAACCCCATCGGCTCATTTTCGAAATAAACTCTCATTCTATGGCGTAAATAGACCAATTAGGGTCTTCCCTAACGGATTCCCAGATCAAAATTTTCCCGCTAAGGCACACGTAAAATCATTCCAAAAAGGCCAGACCTTACGGATAATTTGGCACTCGAGGCTTTCTGGAGAAAAGCGCATTATGGTTTTTTTGCAAGCATTAACTAAGGCAACTGGTCGATATCAGCTAGACGTTTATGGTGATGGCCCTGACTCAAAAAGAGCCAAACGCTATGCAAAAAGACATCATCTAAATGTAGTTTTTCATGGCAACACGGCTTTTAGCAAAGTGCAGTCAGCTATTTCTAAGTCGCATCTAGATGTATTGGTGTCGTATAATTTTGACACTTTCGGCATGACTCTTATCGAAGCGGAAGCGCATGGAGTGCCGGTCCTTTTTTGTGATCCGGATATGGTAGAAATTCTTCCGCGCAAGAGTTTTATCCAGAGTCCCGACGAGAGCGCCGAAGGAATCGCGAGTGCAATTAATGAACTATTTAATCATCCAGAAATGATTCAGGAAATGAGCGCTATTATGTTGAAGTATCGCGAAAATACTTTAATGTCTAAGCGAATTAGGACACTAGAGAAGATATTTCGGATACTGACCCGCGCAAAAGACAAATCCTCACGAGCTCGAATGAATAACGAGCAGAGTCGATAAGCTCTAATCGTGTGTTATAATCACTGTATGAGATTTCTAGCAGATATTTTAACTTTAACAAGATTCATCCTTAGTATTATTTTAATTATCCTTTCTTTTATGGGATGCCCGGCCGAAGTAGCCTTCACTATCTTTCTAATTGCGGAATTTACCGATACCTTCGATGGTACATGCGCTAGGAAATGGCCTTTCCCAAAAGACGAAACTCCAAAGTATCGCAAATATGCTGCTCAGTTCGATATCGTTTCTGATGTATTACTGGCGGCCGGGCAAGTATTGTTCTGTACCCTTCGGGTTAATGCCGTTGTTGGTATCGTCGTAATCGTTTATTATATACTTATCTGTGGAGTTTTAGAAATCATTCTCTATGGTAAGCTCTTTGGTCATCCAGACAACTGCGCTGAAAATTCGCTTACTAAACGTAATTTCCCTCTTGCTAAAAAAATCGTGCTGACGCGCCGATATCTTTACACTATCTGCCTCGGCGTGGTTAATGCCTTCATTTTGTTTGCTACTAGCTGGCCTATGCCAGTTAAGTATGGATTGTTTATATTCGGGTGTTCTATCTTTGTGTTTGTCTGGTTCTTTCTACGCCAACGTCGCAAAAACATCTCTCGCGATGCAGTAGAAATTGAAAACAGACTCGCCGAGAAGGCTAAAACTCGCCACTAGTTTTTTTAATTGCTTCAAAAAGTAAGGCATAGTTCAACCCTGCTCGCCGCAAATACTAATGTTTGATGGCTACCAGCCTCCACCCCCTCCACCGCCGCCGCCCCCGCCGGAGAATCCGCCGCCCCCACCGCCACTACTGCTACTGCTCGAAGAGAACGAACTGCCACCGCCACTACCACTACTTGACTCGTAATATCTAGTGGAGTATGTGACCACCCGGTTAAGGTCGCGAGAGATACTTGAGGTTATCAGTCCGTTTAGTAAATTCGCATTGATTGCTTCATCAGCCATTTCTACTTCGTAATACTTCGATAGTTCATTAGCCCAGCTTTCTTCTAACCCAAACAAACTTGCCCACGGGAGTAGTTTCTCGTAGAGCTTCACTATACCTTCTTTGGACATGTCTACGCCGCTAATTGACTGTAGGAATTTCAATCTATCAGCCTCCGCCATTTTGATATATAGCTCTAATCCCTCCAGATAATTCACCAACCTAACACCATCTTCGGTACATTTTTGGTACTTTGTTGTCATTTTGCGTAAATAAGTGTTTGTTATGACTGCAGCAATAAAAATCACCATGTCGACAACGAGTAGAGGAAGCCCGCCGACTATTATGCCGCCCCTGGTACCCTCCATAACACCAGTGGAGTGCAAGAGGTTATCAAGCGTCATAAAGAACGATGATATAACTGGCGGGAGTAGATAAAGCGATAAAGCCAATACGATCACGAAAATAACCATCGTCCTAATAGCCTGATATTTGGTTGTTCCGTTTTTCTTAGACTGTAGGTATCCTCCGTTTTCTAGTTGTTTCTCCGCATACTCTCTATACAGTAATGGGCATTCAGCTAGGAGTCTTGTGGGGGTATGCTTTTGCATCGGCATCTCCTCTCCTGTTACTGGAGCTTTCCCACCATTTAGGATGCTGAGCATTTCTGCCTGGGACTTTGTTAGCTCGCTTGGGTCTACAGTAAGTATTACTGTCCACTTATACTTTTTTTGATCGTCAACGTGCTTTAGGATGACTTTTTTATCTATCACGAGTTCTAATAAAGTTGCAACGTACGAGGATTTCGTCGTCTTTAGATAAATCTGTTCAGCCTCAGCTGTGTGGATACCATCAAAGGCAGGGGGTTGATACTGTGGTGCCTTAAACAATGATTTGTAAAGTTCATACTGGGGCTTAGCGTTCTTTCTCCATTTTAGGTAATTTTTTGTTAGGATTATCGTAAAAACGATAATCTCTACAATTAAGAGCCAGACTAGGTAGTAAGATTTATTGGCTGTCACCTTGAATGTGTCGGACTTAAAGTTTGTTACAAAAGTCAAGTTCTCACCCGCAAATAAACCCTCCGACATAAAACTAAACCCGTCACTTGTTGGCTCGATAATACACCGATCCTGCCCTTTGCTACCGTACCTTCCTACATAACACCAGGCTTGTTTGCTCAGATTGTTATAGATATCTGTCGGTACATGTAAACGCGCTGTGATTCTGTCAAACCTTTGATCCCATCCTGTACCATTGGTGTCCCAGTACAATTCCTGAAAGGCCTTTATGGCGTTATCTATGCCACTCACATTCTCGCCGTCTTCTGTGAATTCGGTAATAACATTAGTAAAATCATATTCCAAAGTATATTCCTGTTTGCCGTGTACGTACTCGTCTGCGCTTCCGATATATATAGTAAAGTAATCTTCTTCCTTCGAAATCTTATTAATGCGTTCGGTCTGCCCATTACGGAGCACCTTGAGGTTTAGGACTGCTTCGCTCTTGATAGTTTGGTTTTTGCCGCCTTGATTAGTAAACGGAATCTGCCGCGTAATGCCATGATTTTGATCTGTCTCTGGGAACATGGCTGTCAGTACCTCTTTTACATGTAAATTACTAGTACCGTCCTCTTGTTTTGTTAGATAATAATCCGCCGTAAAATCGGAAAAGTAAAAGTCCTGCGTACTTGCAAAGGCGCTAGTGGTCGGCGCAATAACCAAGGCTACAAAGACAATACATAACAAGTATCGTATTTTCATACTTTTATTGTATCACGGTTCTATATAAAATGCGGTGAGGCTGTTTACTAAAAGCCCAAAATAATAGATAGCCGACGCGCTTTTATTTAAAAACCGCTGTCGTGCTTGCTGGCAAAAAATTATTAGGATTAAACAGGTTCAGTACTGTTATTTTGGCAGCTAATTCTCCACCCCAAATCATTATGGGCGAATAGCCAGACTCTTCGATTGATACAACCTTAATTATGCCATTCTCCGCTAAGAGAATTTGCCCATCATGGAGCGTAACCAGTTTAACCGGGTAACTCAGAGTGAACTTATGTAGTACCTCCGAAACTTGAACGAGCGACTGCGTAAGTAGAAGCATCTTCGGGTAGTATATTGCGCGCAGTAATTTTTGTAACTGCGCCATTGATGCAAAAAGAATTAAGTTCTCATTCATTAGCAATCTTTCGGGGCTATTATTTGTAATGATATCAACCGTATCACGGGTCAAAAGAGTCATTTTTTCGGAACGGCGACACGCGCTTGCTACAGCCGTTCCGGTTACGCTATTTTTTGATAAATCACCTAGTAATAGGTTAAAATCGGCACTATTAAAAACGTTATTCAGCTCCTGACTTTCACTAAAAGAGCCAGATTCCGTGGATGGCAAAAAGACTAGATTTGGTAAATCAGGTAGACTATTTTTTAAAGCACTCGGCAGGACTAGACGCACTTCTTTGATGGGATAGTTTGCCGTTATAAACTCGGCAGTCCTTACTTCAGTGCGGAAGTTCTGAGAGTTTCCGCCAATAACATTGACTATGCCTTGTTTTTGTTCGGGGATGTTCCAAGTCAAATCCTCATAGTTCCCCTTCTCGACTCTCGTAAAATAGTCCATGGGTTAAAACTCCAGCTTTATTGAAACAGGGCAATGGTCGGAGCCGGCAACGTCTTCATGTATCTCGGCAGCCTTGAGGTTTTTTTGCAAGTTATTTGAAATGAAGAAATAATCTATCCTCCACCCTACATTGTTGGCTCGGGCATTTCCCCAATGCGACCACCAAGTATAGCGCACTTCATCCGGGTGCAAGGTGCGGAAAGTGTCAATTATCCCGGCATTAATTATATTGGTGATTCCTTGACGCTCTTCATCTGTAAACCCAGCCGAATAATGATTGGTCTTTGGCCTAGCCAGGTCCATCTCTTGATGGGCCGCATTGAAATCGCCACACACGACGACCGGCTTGGATTTTTCAAGAGTTTTTAGATAATTCAAGAATTCTGGGTCCCAGAGCTCTTCGCGTAGTTTTAGTCGCTCTAGCCCGTTCTTGGAGTTCGGCGTGTAGACAGTTACTAGGTAAAAATGCTCAAATTCTACTGTGAGCACCCGGCCTTCCTGAGCGGGGTCGCCAAATTGGTCAGCTAGCTGCTTATTTGTAGGCAGCCCACCATTACTCGAAAGAGGCTTAACCTTGGTAAAAATCGCCGTCCCGGCGTAGCCAGGCCGCTCGGCGGAATTCCAGATTTCCTCATACTCTGGCAAATCTATCTCTGCCTGGCCTTGCTTGGCCTTGGTCTCTTGTAGGCACAGAACGTCCGGTTGATATTCGGCAATGAACTTTTGAAATGCGCCCTTACGCAGGACTGCGCGTAGTCCATTTACATTCCAAGAGAAGATGCTAAAGTGGTTAGTGGGTGACGTCGCCGAGGAGTCCGTTGATTGGTTCGTTGATTGACTCACTGACGGATCCGTTAATCTGCCCGTTGATGGATTAGGCATACCTGCCTCTCTCAATATCGCGCTTCTTGATAGTTTCGCGCTTGTCATATTTTTTCTTACCCTTACCTACAGCGATAATCAGCTTTATATGGCGTCCGCCGCCTAATAGTCGAACCGGTACAATAGTAGAACCAGCGACCTTCTCGCGCTGCAGGGCTTTAATTTGTCTTTTGGTAGCAAGTAGTTTGATGTTTCTAGCGGTCTCGGCCCCAAGAGTAAGGTTGTTAAGCCAGAGCTCATCGGCACGCATCGTCACAAAAGACCCCTTCATCTGCACGTGATGGTCGCGAATTGCTCGCACTTCAGGTCCAGCCAAAACCATACCCACACTCAGCTCATCGCCGAGCTCATAATCAAACCGCGCCCGGCGGTTAACGGTAACAGTACTCGGAGAGTTTATCTTTCTCATTATTAAATTATACCATATAATTGATATTAACATATTGACAAAAGGCATAAAGTGCGGTATAATATTAAAACATTTTGCATGAAGGGGGGGGGGGGATATTAATGGCTGAGTACGGTATTTTTTTGGAAAGGGCAGCTTATAGTTGGGTGGCGGAAAAGGAAAAATTGTTTTTCCCAGATGGTTCGCCTACAATTAGTTTATTGGGGCAAAATGACATTAACCTTCGTTCGGAAAATTGCTATATTGCTCTTTTCAAAGCGGAGAGAACCTTATTACTTATTATCTGGCCAGAAAGCAATAATTTAGCGATTTGGACCGTTTCCGACTTCGGCAGGTTTGAAAAAGCGGAACCGCAACTGTCTGAACGGTTGCTTCAAAACGGCATCAACCTGTTCGAAAAAGAAAGGGGCCTTACATAAGGCCCATTTTTATGACTCACGACTTCTCTGACTCATTTGATGGTGTTGAAATATATAATTTCAAGATGCTTCTTTTGCTAGGGTCTGCTCCTCTTTCTCTAGCTCAATAAGATCATCTACCCCCTGATCAAACGCATCCTCTATGGCTTGTACTCGACTATTATTCCTCGATGTTGAATCTTTGGCCTCTGGGATAGGGTTTTGGTCTTCTGGCGGCACTGTTCCGCTGTCTCCTTTTCTGTCTTTTAGTTCAATGTCCTTCGGAACTAACAATCCTTCTTTATCTAAAACATATTCACGTGCATCTGGTTGTACGGGCGTGTCCTTCTCTTTTGAAAGGCTTTCTCTTTGTCTGGGTTCAGTCTCACTGTCTACCTCTTCTAATAGTCTTTCAAGAAATCTCTGTTCCTCAATAATATATCGGCGCAACTTTGCCATCTTTTCTTCTAACTTCGCCTTCTCTGACTGCTCATTTCTACCATCTTGCTCCGCATCCCCTACTGCAAAGGCTCCAGTCTTTTGGTTAATCGATGTAGGTCCTGCTTCAATTCCGGTAGGGTTTTCCAAATTCTCTGCCGCATCGTTTATTGACCTAGCTTTATTGATCTTTTGTGCCCTTTTTCGCATTTGTGCTTCCCAGTCTAAAGCGTCCGCAGTTTCGGCAATATTTTTCCCGGGCCGTTCATAAGGTTCGCGCGAGGCATTTGCTGTCCATATCCTAGTAGCTGCCTGTTCTGCTTTATCTATCTGATCTGAATAATAATCGGGTTCGAGATCGTCTTCGGTGGGATATACAGCTTTTGGAGTAACCACATGATCATAATCACTTTCCTTATCGATGTACCCATCGTAGTCTTGTTGTGGGCGATTGAATTCTTCAATATCCATAAAAATTTTTCCTTGTTAAAACCGTTTCTGCTTAGATTATATCACAGTATTCGACGATATCAGCACACTTTTACTTTATCGTTCCCTACTAGCTCTCGCAATTTACTGAGTAGCTCGGTAGAAATCTCCACTTTAAACGGCATCTTGAGTGGGCGCTTAGTCTCGCCGTCTTTAATTACTAATACAACGTCTTGGAATCCTGGATTGAGGTCGGCTAGGCGACGGATAGCGGATAGAGTCTCTGTATCTGAGGAATCCTCAATTAGAATATACAGGCGTTCTTTTCTGGGGTCTTTCGGAGGCTCTCTCAATACGCGCGGCGTATCGTCGATGGTCGGAGCTTCGCTAGGTGCTCTTTTCGCGCCAGTATAGACCCTTTCGGCCGAAGTGCGACCGCGTCGCCCTCTTCCGGTGTTTGGTGCTGCTACCGGTGCAGCAAGTTTGGTGCCAGTAGGCTTGTAAGTTTCCAAAGTGTTGTCTGAAACCAGTTCGACGGCCTCAGCGAGAAGCTTTGCGTCAGAGGTAATATTTCCGTCCTTGTCCGTAGCATTCACTTTTCCCTTTACTCGTACTACATTATCTACCTCTAATTTACCTCCACACTCCGCAAAGGTTGACGGGAAGACGATAAACTCCGTTTCGTCGGTTTTGTTTTCAATTTTCACGAAGGCCATTTTGTCGCCTTTCTTCGTAAGAATTGTTCTTACCGCCGTAATAATTCCTCCTACGGTCACCATTTTATTATTATTCTCAGCAGTGATCAGTGTCATCGGGTGAGTCTGTTCTTCAAAGTATGTATCGTATTTATCTAGTGGGTGCGCCGAGAGATAAAGTCCCATCAAGTCTCTTTCCCACAAAAGTTGCTCTTTTTCCGGATGTTGGACAGGCGCTTGCTTGATTTCTACCTCTGGTACCGCTCCGGCCTCCCCCATCATGCCAAATAAATCAGTCTGCCCAGAGCCCACGTCTTTCTGAATCTTCGCGCCGTAGGCCTGGATAGAGTCAAGATTAAATAATAAATCTGAACGCGAGAACCCGAAGCTATCAAAAGCTCCAGTCTTAATCGCCCCTTCCCAAGACTTTTTATTAAACTTGGTAGAATCTACTCTTTTTGCGAAGTCGCAAACCGACTTAAATGGACCGTTTTTGTCACGTTCTGGGATTACAATCTCTTCCACTAGAGCTTTACCCATTCCCTTAATACCGGATAGTCCGAACCGAATCGTTTTTTCACCACCCACGATACCGAAATCTCCGTAAGACTGGTTAATATCGGGGCCGAGCACTTTGAGTCCCATTTTCTTACACTCAGTCATCTCGATAGCTAGCCGATCTGTCCATCTCATATCCGCCGTCATTAGGGCCGCCATAAAGGCATCAGGAAAATGCGCCTTGAGGTACGCTGTCCAGTAGGCAATCAATGCATAACACGCGGCATGAGATTTGTTGAAACAATAATTAGCGAATTCAAGTAGCTGTCCCCAGAAAGTCTCTGCGATTTCTTCCGTAGCGCCACCAATTTCTACTGCGCCCTTGATGAATTCCGGCTTCACTTTCTTCATTAGGTCAATTTTCTTTTTTCCTACGGCTTTACGTAGAGTATCGGCTTGACCGCCAGTAAAACCACACCATTCCTTAGAAATCTGCATGAACTGCTCTTGGTAAATCATAATACCGTAAGTATTCTTCAACGAGTTCTCAAGCCCTGGGTGTAGATAAGTAATTTCCTCTTCGCCGTGTTTTCTGCGAATAAAGGAATCAATGAACTGCATTGGTCCTGGGCGATAAAGCGCCACCATAGCGATAATGTCCTCAAAAGTTGAAGCTTTGAGATCCCTTAAATATCGCTTCATTCCGGCAGATTCCAGCTGGAATACACCAGTCGTCTCGGCGCGCTGCAAAAGTGCATAAGTCTCCGGGTCATCCAGTGGTAAGTTTGGTAGATCGATATCTGTATTGTAGACTTTTCGAATCATTCTGAGGGCGTTATTAATTACGGATAAGTTAGACAAACCAAGAAAGTCCATTTTAAGAAGTCCCAGCTCCTCTACTTGGCCCATTGGAAACTGCGCCGCGATTGGCCCCTTGGCCGAGACTTCTAGTGGTAAGAACTTCACTAAATCATCTGGTGCGATAATCACACCGCAAGCATGTACGCCGTGGTTGCGGATTGTCCCTTCTAGTCTTGAAGCGAAATCGATTACCTCTTTTGATGTGGGGTTGGTTTCGTATTCCTGCTTCAGGTCCGGCACGTCCTTGATTGCGTCGGCAAGATGAACATGGTGCCCTTGTACCGGGTCCGGCACCATCTTGGCTAGTCTGTCGGCCTCAGCGTACGGCACTTCAAGAACCCTCGCCACGTCTCTTACGGCATTTTTAGCCATCATTTTACCAAAAGTTGCGATATTGGATACTCTCGCTTCGCCGTATTTTCGAGTACAATATTCGATTACTTCGTCACGCCTGGTATCCTGGATATCGGTATCGATATCCGGCATCGAGATACGGTCTGGGTTTAAAAATCGCTCGAAAAGTAGGTCGTACTTTAGTGGGTCTAACTCGGTAATACGTAGTGCATACGCTAGAATCGAGCCGGCAGCCGAACCGCGCCCTGGCCCGTAGACGATTCTTTGGGATTTACCCCAGTTAATAAAATCCTGCACAATCAAAAAGTACCCATTATAGCCCATTTTATCGACTACGGATAGCTCATAGTCAATACGAGGGAGCACTTGGTGTTCCTTGTCCCGCTCTTTATCGGCCGCCTCTAGAATTTTGCGACAATCGGCGACAGATAAATCCTTCGTATCCTCGAGTGATTTTCCGCCATAGCGGTAGACAAGCCCCTGAAAGACGAGCTTATCTAGATAAGATTTCTCATCCTCACCGTCTGGCACCGGAAATTTCGGAATCAAAATTCGTCCGAGCTGTAAGTCTACATTACATCTATCCGCTATACGCTTAGTATTCAGTACCGCCTCTGGGCAAGTATCCTTCCAGTGCTCGATTATCTCTTCTGCCGATATTACATGTAGATCATAATCTTTTAATGTCATGCGGTTGGTATCGGATAGATATGCTGCGGTGCCAATACAGAGAAGCACCTCGTGTGCATCTTGGTCTTCATGCTTGAGATAGTGAGCATCGCAGGTCACGACAAGGGGCAGATTAAGTTCCTCGGCGTGCGCCATTAGCCAGTCGTTTATCACCTTTTGCTTCTCTGAATGGGTCGATGATTTAGGATGGCCATGATCCTGCATCTCCAGATAAAATCTGTCCTTAAAAACATTTCTGTACCACTCGATTAGCTCGAAGGCCCGTGTATCATCTCCTGCACGAATCGCCTCAGAGATTTCCGAACCCATACACCCAGAAAGGCAGATGATACCTTCGTTGTACTTCTCAAGCTCATCATGATCCGTACGAGGCTTATAGTATTTGCCATATTCCTCAGCATTGGACATAATCCGGCATAGGTTTTCAAAACCCTGGTTGTTCATGGCCAGAAGCGTGATATGAAATCTCTGCTTGTCATGCGCAGGGTCGCGGTCTGTCATTTTTCTTGCCGCAACATAAGCTTCCAACCCTAGGATTGGCTTAATACCAGCACTATTGCACTCCTTGTATAGCTCCACTAGACCAGACATGGTCCCGTGATCTGTTACAGCTACGGCTTCCATGCCGTCATCCTTCACAAACTGAACAAGCTCAGGCACCTTAGTCAAACCGTCAAGTAACGAATAATGAGTGTGATTGTGTAGGTGTACGAAATCACTAGGTTTTAACTGTGTCATTATTTTTCGACGGGTTTTTTGGCTTCTTTTGCTTTCTTCTCGACAGTCTTTTTAGCTGAATCAACCTGCTTTTTTAAAGTCTTGGCTTTAGAATCTATTTCTTTTTCGGCCTTATTGACAGCCTTGTCTACTGTGGCCTTTTTTTCTTCAGCTTTCTCTTCGATATCTTCCCGAAAATCTTCGATATCTTCCTCGATATCTTCAACCCTATCCTCGATATCTTCTTTGTCTTCGTCGCACTTCCGTGAAACAAACTTTCCAGCGATTGCACCAGCTAAAGCCCCGAGTGCTGCCCCTAAGAAAAATTTCCCAGCTCCGCCTTTTTTATTTTCCTTCATCTTTTTTCTCCTTGTCTTCCTTTGGCTTATCTTTTAATTTGGAATTAATATATTTATCTACAAACATTTCAACGGTACCGCCGATCGAAGTCATACCTTTCACGTTTGATACTATACCATTGGCGTTTTTGGCAATATCTTGTCCCTCGACTATAACTTTCTCAACTTCTTTACTAATGCTGATTAAGCGCACTAATAAGACTATACCCACAATCAGAAATATCATCAACGTGATACTTAAAATTGCCACCAAAATCCATTCCGCAGTGTTCACTATTTATCCTCCTTTTCGTATTCTTTTATTAGTTTCTTTACGTCATTTGCGTAATCTGTTTGTGATAGAACAAATTCAAGATGTGCCAAAAAGTAGTTCTTTGGGTCGCCAGTCGTAATCCATTTTCCCTCACTTCTCGCGACTACTACGTCTCCGTGCTCGGCTAGCTTTGTAATGGCGTCCACAGTCCAAAGCTCATCGTCAAGACCAGTGTTGGATGGCAATAAGTATTCGAATACCTCTGGTGTTAGTAAGTATCTACCATAGCTAGTTAGATTACTCGGCGACAAATCTGGAGTTTTTGGCTTTTCTACGATATGACTCAAAGTTCTATTTTCTTTTAGCGCTATCATACCATAACGATTCCAAACTTCTTCCGGCATTTCCTGTGCCGCAATAACAGCCTTTGCCTCCGGGTGGTTCCTATAGGTTTCGATCAGTGTCTTTACGTCACCTTTACCGAGAATTAAGTCGTCGCTATATAGTACCACGAAGGCTTCATCATCTTTAACATAATCTTTAGCGGACACAATTGGCGAGCCATTTCCATATGGTAGATTTGAATCCTGTTCTATTACGGTAATTTTGGGAAAATTTAAGACCTCTTCTACCGGCTTAAAGCGTTCAGACTTCCCCTGCTTATCTAGTAGAGCCTTAACACTATCTGAAGGATTATGGAAGTAATCTTCGTAAATCTCCTTGGACTTAGTGTTTGGCGTAGCTACGATGATGATTTCGTCAATCCCAGCCTCGGCACACTCTTCAACGCAGAGCTGCATTACAGGCTTTGCCCCGATCGGAATCATGGCTTTCGGAATCGTTTTGGTAATCGGTAAATATCGACTAGCGAAACCCGCATCGGTAATAATTGCTTTCATAGTTCTCCTTTCCAAACATTATAGCATACCGGAGCTAGAAAATAGGTATACGTAATTGTTATTTTTTCTTCGAAACTGGTTTCTTACGATTCCCCTTTTTACGCGATTCGCTTCTTGCGACCCTGTCTTCCATGTTTTGTGCACGGTTATGTACGCCATAAATCAGGCTTGTCGTACCTACAATCATCATGTATGCCCCAAAGAATCGAATAAATGTGGAAATCTCAAAATTCCCCGCATTTAGGATTACTATACCAATAACACACCCGCAAATCCCTGCTAGAACCCTAATGAAACGATCGGTAGGATCTACTGTGGATAAAAAGCCGTGGAATATATCGATAGCACCGGAGATTATGGTATAAATCGATAAAACTAGCACGCAATTTGCGAGATTCCCGGCCGTGACAAACAATAGTAAGATGGCAGCAACTACGTCAACCAATGAGTCAATTACCGAGTTAAACCAACCATGTTTTTTTGTAGAGCTATAAAGCGCACCCACCGCATCGATGATGCCCATAAAAAGTAGTAGTATACTAATCACCGCAATAATGTTGTCGATGTTCCCTGCGCCACAAAAAAGCGCAAAGATACCAAAAGCGGCCGCCATGCCTCCGCGAACTAAAAACACCATCCAGTGCTTGTCAATAAATCTTCGATTAATTTTTGCCATAGAGTTCCTTTTTTTTACTTATGCTTATTCTAGCACCAATTTGGCCGATTTTCAACATCCAATAATCGCCCGTCCTTAGTGATAACCAACAACGTCTTTATCCTGTGTGATTTTTTTCTTTTTTTTCAATCTCTTGAAGATATTTCGTTTCGTCTTCTTTGCTTAACCCACGTAAATCAAATATAATAAACCAAACTATTTACAATTCATCAACATATGCTACAATTAAAGCATAAAGGGCGTAGCTCTAGGAACTACAACCCAGGTGATTGGATCAAGTCGCGCTTAGCGACTTGATTTTTTTCTTCGGCTACATCGTCGTACTTGAAGCTTTACAGTAATCCGAATCCGCCAAAGCGAAAACTTTATACTCATCTTCCTCCTTTCTGAACTTCTGCATGCCTAGAATAGTGATTAATGAAGCTCCACACCCGCACGAGCCGAGACTCCTGCCGAGAATTACTCAAACCCACCAACCCCGAAGCCAACCCGCATCTACCCTATCACGCCCACATCTAAGTTTCAACCCCCCGAAAAACTAAAACACATCATAACAGTTTTCACTCGATTTCCAGCCAAAAGGTATAATGGTACTATGAAAAAGAAAACAACACCAAGCAGCATCAGCATGTATTTCGAGCTTAGCTTTCTTGTATTGTTCTTCTTTATGATGTTAGCGCCTATTAGCTTACTTTGTTGAAAACCCTTCACTAACTGACGGCGATGCTCATTGACTAGCTTCGCCGGGTCCCTTTTCCTAATCTGCGCTTATTAAGAATGCTTGACGCACGGATTAATTCTTTTTGCCTCAAACAGCACCGTTGGCACTGCTGGTGGTGGTGTAAAATCAGTAGGTTTTAGCGGTAACCGAATTCGCGTCGCATAATCCCGCGTCAAAGCCAACCCCAACTGCGAAGTGTAATGTCTATCATTGTTTAATAGCTTCAGCGCAAACTGTTTCTGTAGAATCAAGTAAATCGCCTCCGGTGGGTTTGGGCTCTCAATCAACTTATGCAAAATCGCCGACGATAGATGAAAAGGCGGATTCGCGAACACCTTGTATGTTTCGCTAGGTAATTCGTAATCCATAAAATCTTTTACTATCACTTCTACATTTTCGCACCCCTGTCTCGCTAAATGCCTACGTAACTTATCCACCGCCTCCTTGTCCGGCTCTACCGCAATTACCTTCGCGACTCTGCGTGCCAGTGCCGAAGTAATCACCCCTGACCCCGCGCCAATTTCCACCACTGTATCTCGTTTACGAAGATTCGAATGCCCGATCAGAATCAACGCCAACCGCGGATTTCTTAAGAAGTGTTGCGACAACAGATGATTCCTTGACATATTGTAAATATTATATCATGTCCAAAGTATTGAATTAAGGAGGGCAAAACCCTTTGTATATATTCGAAGGCTCCTAGACATGTCGGATTTTTTTACGAGCAGTTTCCACTACCTTTGTTTTTTGATACGCCAAAGGTTTCAAAATCATATCATGGGCCGGCGTATAGCGCAGTTCTTCACAACCAAACGATCGTTTGAACTCCGAAACTCCATAAAATCGATGCGAAGTCTCATTGGGCTCTACAATCCCCCATAAATTATAGCGAATACAGCCCCGCTTCCTCGCTTCTTTCATTGCCTCCATATGGAGTAGAGGCGCCGCGGAATATTTTGTGCCGAGTTCCGACGACACTCCGTAATGGTAGCTTGCCTCGGGCCCATAGAAAACCATAAAGTTTTGTGCCAAAGTCTCACCGTCTTTACGAGCGGTATAGATAATCACTTCTTCGCCTTCGCGGAAAGCTTCAAATTGCTTCCGCAAAAATTCGCCAGAGAATGCCACATATTTCTGCCGTTCGGCATGTAGTTTTTCGAGTCGGCAAAACTCCTTGATTGCCTCGTCACTAGTTTCTGCTGAGATTTCGATATCGTTCTTCATTGCTTTACGGAGTTTCCGCCGAAAACCCTGTGATGCGCCTGCTATAATCTCCTCCTCAGATTTTGCTAAATCTAAAACTCCGGCAAATTCCACTGATAAATACATCGGCGCCCGTTTTAGGCCCAGTTCATTCATTAACGTAAGCGATTTGTCCGATAATTCTAGTTGCGGCCTTACTCTTACGAATACGCATCCGGCCTTCTTTCCTTCTGTTTCAATATCTTCGAATACTGTCTTTACTAGCTTTTTATCCATCCAATCCAGTATTGGCCCGCCGGCAATCGCCATATAGCGCCCCCGCTTGGCCGTCTCGACTACTCCCGCATATGCCCCCACGATTTTATCACCATCATAAGCCAGCCTCCGCACGACCTTCTTGCCACGCGCAGCATGAAACTCATAAAAATCCCACGACTGTAGAAAATTCGATTCCGGATGCGACTGAATGAACCCGTCCCAAAGCTTACGAGATGGGGCATCGATTATGGAAAAACCAGAAACAGCGCAATCCGAGACCGTCCGCGACGACGGGAGCGGATGGAGCGAGGAGCCCCGTAACGACGGGCGCGACGAAGCGTGCCGAGGATGCGCTGTTTTGGTTTTTCCAATCATAAATGCCTCCTTTTCTTGCGCGCTTTTTCTATGACAAGGTTCTTTAGATACCTAATTTTAGAAATCACAATGTCGTGTGCGGGGATAAATTCGACTACCTCGCCTCCAAAACCGGTTTTGAAAGTTGTCACGCCAGCATAACGGTGATTAGGCTGTCCAGCCGGCGCAATCCCCCATAGATTAAACCTCTGGTAGCCCTCCTTTTTTAAGTCTCTTGCGACTTGCCACAGCAAAGCATAAGCACCGGGCAGTTTTCGGTTCAGTAAGGTCGAGGCCGCCTCAAAATAATCACCCTCATTCCCGTTTTTGATAATGAGACCATAAGCAATCTTCTCACCTTCGTCAGTTTCTGCAAAATAAACCCTAACGTTTTCACCAAAGGCCTCCTTCTCGGCCATAAGCACATCTAGTGATGGCGGGATGAAGCTCTGCCTTTTTGCAGTTTCGACCTGAATCTGGTGAAATTCTTTAAAAATCTCATCAGAGTTACTACTCGATACCTTTATGCCGAGCTTTTCGGCTCGCCTTACTTCGTAACGAGTTTGACGACGCATGTTTTTGAGTAATTCTTCTTCTGTTTGGGTTAAATCTATAATAACGGTATGCTCTGCAGCTAAATGCATTGGGGACTTTTTGAGACCTAAGTCACTCATCATGGTGATGTTCTCGGGCGTATTTTTAATCTGTGGTCGAATCCTCGCAAAAACACATTTCTCGGCACTAGCGATTCGTCTGATCTTTTCGATCGCATTTTTCGCCAACTCCGGATTACTCCAGTCAATTAATGGTCCACAAGGTATCTCTAGATAGCGACCACGCTTTGCATTTTTGATGTACATCTCCGCGTGTCCATTACCATCGAACTCCTCGGTAATCACCTTATTTCCGAGGAGCTCATTAGTCTTGGCAAATTCTGGAGACTGCGGGAAATTAGCCTCAGGAAACTTCTTAACAATAGTCTGCCATTCTTTACTACTAAAAGACCCTTGCTGTTGACTATTTTTCGTCATTTCGTGACCTCCATCCTATATGTTTTTATCAGCTTAAGTGCTGGCCTTAAGTCGCGTCTAGTATAATAATTTGGTAGATTTATAATATGTTCTGCAACGAACATTGCATTAGGGCAAGCTTCTTCAGGAAAATGCACTTTTTGGTAATATCTTGCAGGAGACACTGGCTTCTCATACCAAAAGCCATCAAAGAAATATCCCTTTTTGCGTAGTTCTTTGAGGAGTGCGGCTCGATTTTCGACGAAGCAGAATTCTCGGATGGGTGGTTCACCGTGTCGACGTAACTTCTCAAACTGTTCTAGGGCTAGCTTTGCTTGAAATTTGCTAGGGCGCCTAGTCGTATCGAGCTTATTATCTGCAGATCTTTCCACCCAATGTATCTTAACCAGTAGTCTCATAAAGGCTCCGCCTATCTTAATATACGACAACATTCGACTAGTTGCGCCAAACATTGGATAAAACTTCGCCCGTAGATGATCAGAGAGTTTCGGAACTTTGTTAGGCGCCTTAATGGCGTGCTTACATGGCCTTCGCATGATGGCGGCGCCACCAGAAATTGTGTCGATAGATTTTTCTTTACCGAATGAACAAATCGTTGCTACTCCCACCGTACCAGTCTCTCGGCCGTCAGGATATCGAACTCCCGCAGAATGTGCCAAATCTTCAATGATAGTCAGATTATTGTGCTTAGCGAATTCTTCTACCGCTAGAATATCTACAGGATTGCCTAGCGTATTTTGAATAATAATACCACGCACTGTGGAGTTGTTCGAAAAAGCTTCATTTAGCGTCTCGGTTGTGAAGTTTAGGGTGTTCTTAGAAATATCCGCAAAGACCGGCTTCATCTTGGCGGCCTTAATTGCTTCGTATACAGCATAACAAGTAAAGCCGTTTACTAAGATAGAGTCGCCAGGCTCAAAGTAGGCTTCTAGCATCAAGGTAAGAGCCGAGCGCCCGTTTTTGCATAGAATAGCCTTTCCGTCATACCGCTTGGACAAATACTCCTTTAGTCTAGCGAGATCGCGTCTGGTGCCACGAGTAAAAAGATGTCTTAGCCATTCGCCATCTTCATAGTTTGCCGCCATGCCTAGAAAGAGATGCTTCACTTTTTTACCCTCCTCAAAAACGTAATTAATGCTCGGGCTAAACCCTCGGGGTCGGCAATATAAGGCGCATGCGTCCATTCCGGATAAAACTTAAGTTCTGCCTTTGGTAAGCGTTCGTAAATCATGGTCGCATGTTTTGGTGGGGTGATGGTGTCTTTTTTGCCCCAAAGAATCAAGGTAGGTGTCTCTACCTTAGTAATATCTAGGTATCGGTCGGAGTCTAGTACGTTTGTAAGAGTAGCCTTCATGTTGTTGGGAGCGTTGGAATAATCAGTGGACCCGGTAACTCTATGGAAAATCTTATCAATAACTGGAAGCCTTTTTAACGGTTTCCCGATTTTGGCAACACCCCTAACAACTTTTTTCTTTAAGGTGTTCTCGTAGACGCCTGCGCTATCTAAAAGAATTAGATACTTTAACTTCTCTGGATTCTTAGCGCAAAGGTTTAATAAAATCCTACCACCGTTTGAGTGGCCTAGCGCAATTGCCCCATCTGGAATTTCCGAGTCCGCCCATTCGACGTAATCCTCGATGGAGTATTCCTTGTCAGACTTTTCGGTTAACCCGGGTACATGCAACATCTTGACGCTAATACCGGCTTTTTTAAGCAACGCGAGAGTTTCATCCCATGGCTTTACCGTATAAGTCCACCCGTGTATGATATATAAATCCACCATTTTACGAGTCTAACCCCCACTTCTTGCGACGATTAACGGCTGCTTTTTCTCTACGGCAAAGCTTTTTGGCGTCCTCTGGGTTTTTCAAGAGTTTTTCAATCACCCACTCAAGATACTGGCTCCCCTTAAAAACTAGAGTTTCGCCTCCTTTTGTGGATTTCTCGATGTATTCCAAGGCCTTTCGCGGGTCTAGGGTCGCTACGGCGGAAATACCGAGAGTCTTTAGCTTCGGGGCGGTGTACTTTTTGGTGCGTTTTCCAACTAGAATCACCTTCTCCGGATTTACGTCAGCGATTAATTTCGCTAACTTTTCGTGTTCCTCTTTTGTAATCTCGCCCTGATCTACAATATCGCCCATAATCAGCCATTTATGCTCGGCATGCATGCGTTTTGTCATATCTAGGATTGAAGCGACAGATATCAAATGTGCATTATAGCTACTGTCGACAATGTGTAGATTGTTTTTGCCTTCAAAATAGGAGCACCTTCCTGGGGCCATCCGAATTCCAGAGAAATCCTCTTTAAAGGGTAACTTGAGGTATTTCATTAAATCTTGTAAAACTAAAAGATTAAACGAAACGTCTTTAGGTTCTGGATGGTCAAAATGAAAAGTCGTATCGCCGTAGGTAAAATCAGTCGAATTGGGATAGACTACGTATTTTTTAACCTTGGTCTTGTCTATGGCTTTTACTTTTGCTTTAATTCCCTTGGTGGCCGACATCATTGCTTTAGAGGCAGCGTCAATATAGACGAGGGACTTGGTGTTTTGTGGCAAGGAAGCGAACTCTGCAACAATCGCGTCTTCTACGTTCTCAAAATGCCCGTTCTTGACTTCTTTTTCGAACTGTATCGCATGCGATTTACCAATCGAGACCCAGATGGTAACCTCAGGCTTGAGCCAGGTCGCCAAGAACTCCGCCTCGTGTGGGCGCTCTCCGTCAATTTCTACCACATAAAACTTCTGGCGATATCGCCGAAACCATGATTTGATCGGAGCGGCGGCTAGGAGATATAGCCATTTTAACTTTGAGCCGCGTACCCCTCCGAGCCCTAATAGGTCAAAAGGTATTCCAAAAGCCGAGTTGGCATCATGCGAATAATGAGCTTTATCACCGATTTCATTCTCGACAAGATTTAACATGGTAGTTTTACCAGCAGAGCCAGTAATCGCGATGATACGCGGATTCCACCTCTGTAAAACCCTATTCGCAAAATGACGAAAATACCTCGCAAAAGCGAAATAAAACCGCTTTTTTATTTTTGCAACACTCATGTGGCCATTATACCATATAACGAAGCTGCGCGTTGATGCGATTATTCGCCTCTCTCGAAGGGTTATACACATATGGAGAGCTGTTTTTGGTTGCTTGAAAGAGTTTTGTCTCCATATATTATAGCTCTATTGGCCAAGACAAGGTCAGATACTAAAATAGCCTGGGCATAAGCCCAGGCTTTCTCATGATCCCCCAGAGTTACTCAAGAGGAGGTGTTGTTCCTTCGAAACCGAGGGTTTCTATCAGTATTTCCTCGCTCGTATAGAAAGAACACTCAATCCGCCCATCGCGGAATGAAGTAAAGAATCTATTTATGCTCCTTTTGACCTCAGCTTCCTCGTACTTCGATAATTCAATATCGAGATAAAAGGAATTGCCGGAGCTGTCTTCACGCAGCCCGCTCAAACCTATTATACACCCCGGATACTGTTTAAGTTTTTCGATGACTTCCAGGGCACATTCTTCCCATTTTTCGTCAGAAGAGTTGGATGTCAGCCAAGGCGTGGATAGCCCTAGCCTCTCATCGAGCCGTCGAGGCCAATCGAAGCCGAGAAAGGTTTCTCTCCCGATGTATGCTTCGATCTTTTTGTGGGGCCATGTCGCCATCTCTAAGCCTAATACCCAAGGCACTAAGCTAAGGATGGAGCCAATCAGGCCTCCGTTGCATAACACGAGCAACAGCTGACCTATACTAAAGCCAACCAGCAGGGATAAAAAATCCCTGAATGAAAAACGAAATTTGATATCGTCGGAACTTTTTATTCCGTAGCTTTTAAAAAGGCTCGAATGCCTTTCATAGACATCTGATTTTGCATGGTCTATACAGAACCCTCCAATGCTGTAATATATAATCATTGATACGATAGTAAAGCTTATGTCGGGTGAATTAAGCCCTGCACGCGAAAAGATCGAACAAAGCAGTAAAAAAAATAGCCTATACATCTTCTTTCCTCCTATTTTAAAGTGCCTGCTTGGTCTCTATACTGAGCTATATGGCTCACAGATTAAGATTGACTGCTAGAGACCAGCGCGAATAATGTAACTTCTATAATTATATATCAAAACGCTATTTTTGTCAAACATTACCCCTATTAGCAGCTTCAACTCACAAGGTACTATGTGATATCTCGTTTTGCTCCTGGCAACAAAAAACTCCCCGAGGAGGGGAGCTTTTTGTGGTAATAAGATTACTACTTGATAACCTTGGTAATTACACCAGAACCGACGGTTTTGCCACCTTCGCGGATAGCAAAGCGGTCTTGATCATTCATAGCCACCGGAGCGAGCAATTTAACCTTAAAGGTCACCTGGTCGCCAGGCATGACGATTTCTTTGTCGGCTGGAAGCTCTACCTCACCAGTTACATCGGTGGTGCGGAAGTAGAACTGAGGCTTGTAGCCCTTGGAGAACGGAGTATGGCGACCGCCTTCCTCTTTCTTCAAGATGTAAACCTGTGCCTCGAACTCGGTGTGAGGAGTGATGGTACCAGGCTTGGCAATCACCTGACCACGCTCGATCTGATCACGCTCAATACCACGGAGGAGTAAACCAGCGTTATCGCCAGCTTGACCTTGATCGAGAGTCTTGTGGAAGGCCTCGATACCAGTGACGACTGACTTTTGAGTGTCAC
>JAEEGL014362087.1_pt1 | contig 33719 bp, 20 predicted proteins | sample 9134231 | NCBI WGS metagenome assembly JAEEGL01 (sample SAMN16246548, study PRJNA631951) | gut metagenome | biome: gut microbiome; feature: rumen; material: fiber-attached | host: Bos | place: Iran: Karaj | collected 2018-10 | reverse complement strand
TGACCTCCTGAAGCTCCAATACCATTTCACTCATACTCATCCCCCGGGAGCTTTTATCATCAGGGGCAGAGCTCTTTTACTCCGCCCATGATTCTCCCGGAAAAGAGTATATCAGCTTCAATCTCTTTTTTCTACCATTCTTACAAGGTTAGCAAACTCCTCCCTGTACTCGTCTGTGCTCTCAAGCTCCCTGCAGCCGTTTAGAATATCCCTGTATGTAAGGTCACCTGAATACCCGCTGTCGGAAAGGAGCATTGCAAACTCTGCAGCCAGCTCTGCAAAGGCGAGATTTTCACTGGGGATATCACTGTATTTTTCGCTGTCTACTGCCAGGGACAGGAGCTGAGATTTTGAAGCTTCAGGCTCCTTGTAGCGGATCTTGATGGTGGCATACTCATCTGATGCCCCGTCAGCAATTGACTGCTGATACTTGAGGTCTATTGCTGACTCTGAACCTGCAGGAATGATCTCGTAGAGGGCAACCACAGTGTGTCCGGCTCCCAGCTCTCCGCCATCCTTCTTGTCGTCGTTAAAGTCCACGGCATCCATCTGCCTGTTTTCATAGCCGATGAGTCTGTAACCGTTGACCTTGGCAGGATTGAACTCCACCTGGAACTTCACGTCCTTTGCCACGGTAACCAGAGTTGATGTCATCTCCTCCACCAGAACCTTGTGACCCTCCAGTTTGGAATCGATGTATGAGTAATTGCCGTTTCCACAGTCAGCAAGTCTCTCCATCCTGTCATCCTTGTAGTTGCCATCGCCAAAACCGAGAACTGACAGGTAGATACCTGACTCCTTTTTCTTCTCAATGAACTTCTCAAGCTCGTCAGGATCCGAGATGCCCACGTTCAGGTCCCCGTCTGTGGCCATGATGATGCGGTTGTTGCCACCGTCTATAAAGTGGTCCTTTGCTATTTCATAGGCCATCTCCATGCCCCTCTCTCCTGCAGTTGATCCTGAGGCTGAAAGGGAGCTTATGGCTCTTTTGATGACACTCTTGTCCCTCATATCGACGCCGTCGAGAACCACCTCTTCCCTGCTGGCGTAGGTCACGATTGATACCACTCCCTCACCGGGAAGGTTGTCCACCAGGTCCTTAAAGGATTCCTGTAAAAGCGGAAGTTTATTCCTCTCGTCCATGGACCCTGAGACATCGATAAGAAATACCAGGTTGCTATTTGGAACTGTTCCCTCGTAGGGGTCCTCTGCCTTAACTCCCACAAACATCAGCTCATGATCCCTGTTCCAGGGGCATGCGGAAACTTCAGTGGTGACTGCGAACTTCTCCCCGGCCTTTGGAGAATCCAGATCGTATTTAAAGTAGTTGATGAATTCCTCCGGACGAACTGCCTCAGCCGGGATCTCCATGGCGTTGTAGCCGTTCTCGATCATCCTGCGGACATTGGCGTAGGATGCAGTATCAACATCTGCCGCAAAGGTTGAGAGGGGCTGGGAAAGAGATAAATAGAACCCGTTCTCATCCGGCTTGTCGTAGGACTCGGTGTTGAACTCCTTTTGGTCCGGATAGTAATATAAGAAGTCGCTGTTGTCTGCCCATTCTGCGCCGCTCTCCGCAGCCATGGCTATCCCCTCTTCTTCCCAGACCTCAGGAGCCGTAGCAGCCATCTCAGTATCGTTGTAGCTGTAGCCCTTTCCCGCTGCAGTATCTGTTGTTGCAGTCGTTGTCATGTCTTTTGCAGAAAAAGCTCCGCACCCTGTGACTGCCCCTGAAAGTACTGCAGTAGCTGTTGCAAGTGTAAGTAATCTGTAATTCTTCTTCATAATATTTTCCTCCGATTTGAGATTTCTATTTGCTTCTCTACCTTATAAACAATCGGAGGTACAAAAATGTTGCATCGACAAATAAAAAATATCAAAAAGTCCCATTATTTTACGCTTCAAAATCGTGATCGATCCATCGTCTTCCGTTCGAAAGTCCGGACACTCTGTTTCCGTACTTAAGCACTGCCTTCATGACATCTTCCGGAATCTCCGGCATCTTAAAGGCCTTCTTCTCTTCTTTTTTCACAGGTGCACGATCGCAGGACATAAACATACCGAAAAATCCGGCTTCTTCATCCCTTAAGCGGTATTCCTCATCACTGCCAAGGAGCGGCTCATGATTGCCCTCTGCCGATGTTATGCTGTACTTATATCCGTGCTTTTCAAAAAACTGAGTGTAGACATCCAGCTTTTCAGGAGAAATATCATCTCCCAATACCCTGATGCCCCAAAGTGATGACAGGTCTGCATCATCCAGGTCATTGCGCTCAAGCCACTTATCCATGATAAACTCCGTGGTCATCAGAAGATTTACATGGTAATAATCAATGGCTCTTATAAACTTATTGTGCATGAAGCCAAAATATGTTGTGACCACAGTATCACCATGGGCAAATGAGCTGCACAGCTGGACTGAAAGAGCCATGACAGAGCTCAGGTCAAAGAGCTGTAATACTCTCATGGGCTTTCCGTCGTCGGCTTTTTTTGCGAAAGAATGCACACCGCCCGGAATAGCGCACAGAGCTTTATTAAACTCTTTATCCGTAAATGTCTTAGCTTCCCTTGTGACCTTAGTCTCTCCATAGGAATGGGTGGTAAAGGCTTTCCGCCCGCCCTTGGACTCATCGTATTTTATAGGGCTGTCCTTATATTCTTCCAAAAGCTCGTTCATGAAAACAGAGCCCGGAGTAAGGCGCAGCTTGTGGTAATTCAGCTCGTTGTAGGTAAGTTCTGCCGGCCCCACTGTCGGTCCCCCCATAAGGGAATGTAAATAGATCACATTGCGAAGGCCCAGCTCTTCTTTTGCCTTAAAAAGCTCTTCTCTGACATCAGGCGCCACCATGATATCCGAAATAATAAGATCCGTGATCTTTTCCTTCTCGAGCATACTTCTCCACATTCCACCCGGGATGAAATCCAGATATGAAAAGAGAGAAACCTCTGCCCCTGTCATATTAAGTCCGAACAGTGCAAAAACAGGTTCTGCCGAAATAACACCGCAAAGCGCAACCCGTGAATCGTTGTCAGCACATATATCAAGGGCGGAAAAGACCTTTGCATAGCACTCCCACTCTCCATACATCTGCTCATAGGTATACCGGCGGGTGCAGTCTATAAGCGCAGTTCTCTTTAGCATGCGCTCATCATAAGAAAGCATTTCCTTAAGACTGCGCCATACCTTCATATCATTGAACTTACCGGCTTTTATATCTGTTTCAGCCTGCTTGCGTTTCTTTGAAAGATCAACTTCCTTCTTGTATCTGTCCCGCTTGCAGTCAGCCTGTTCATCAAACCATTCCAGCATCTTGTCCGTCACCTCAATACTTCTTGGATGCTCCGGATTGGTGATAGGGAAGACATGCTGAAGCTCCTCATTTCCCAGGTAAATGAGCTTCGATGTCCTTCCATGCTTTTTCAGCACTTTATTAAATTTAATCGAATAGTTGTTAAATACATCGCCACAGCTTGTGATAAGAAATGCCGGAGGCATATTTTCAACAATCTCCGGATCCTCAATATTCATATATTTGAGGAATCTCTCATCGTGCCTCTTGTCGCCGTAGATCTGCTCCTGCAAAGCCTTCTGGGTATAGAACATACCGCTGATAAAACCAACGGCTGCGTAAACCATTCGGGATGGTTTTTGTCCTATGGCGCTCTGAAGCTTTTCAGAATCGTGCATGGCTGAAACATACGCCGCAAGATAAGCGCCTGCACTGTCAGCCACCAGGAAGATCCGGCTAAAGTCCACATCATAATTCACCAGCATGCTTCCCACATAATCAAGTCCTGCGCACACATCATCCAGCTGCTCGCACAGATTAGCCTTGGGGGCAAGCCTGTATTCTATTGAAAAAACAAGATATCCCTTATGCGCCAGCAGACGACAGTATGGTCTTTCAAGGCCTCTGTCTCCCATAAAAAGACCACCGCCATGGATAGCCAGGATAACAGGAAGCTCTTTTCCCTGTGCATCCGCAGGTTCAAAAATATCCAGAGCAAGCGCAACTTCATCTCTGTTTACATAGGCAACATTTAAGGTTTCTTTTACATTCTCGTAAACAACCGGCTCTTTTCTGCCAAGCATTGACATGGTCTTTGAAAAATCCATGCTCTGGGTACGCTCAAGAATTGCCCTCGTGATCTCACGCTTTATTACTTTTCCGACAACATCTTTTCTACTCATATGCAGTTCCTACGGAGTTGATCAATTACCTTTCTGTGCAGGTATGGATCCCAAAGTAAAATCAAGTACTTTCTGAAGCTTTTCCAGGTTCTCGGGAGACATTTCCATCTGCATCAGTTTCTTGAGAAGCTCCGGTGGAATCGTGAAGTTCCCAAGCTTAAAGCCCTCCGACTGAGCTGTCTCTGCCGGATTACTCTGAGCATTTTCCGAAAAAGCACTTGTATTCATATTCATCATTTCCGTCATTTTCTGCATAAACTGCATCTGCATGGCGGACATATTCTGCATAAACTGCATCTGCATCATAAATCCCTGCATCATACAATTCATGGGATTCATCATACCCATGGGATTATTTATGCCCATCTGATCATTCATGGGATTGTTCATGGAATTATTCATGTTCATAGGATTCATCATGTTCATAAAACCCATCATATTCATTGGGTTCATCATGTTCATAAATCCCATCATGTTCATTGGATTAGGATTTTCCGAAGGATTTGGAACTTCCATGAAAGAATTATTGTTGTTATCAAAAAACACACACATGTCATAGTCTCCTTTTCAGATATTCTTTATGTCAAAAAGATCCGGATTCCCAGGCTTTTTCCAAGGAATTATGAATTAAACAGATCGTAGAGGTTTAATGCCGATCTTCCTTCCATGCCCTCGGGTAGTGTTCCTGCTTTTATGCTGGTGGCCTTCTCTACATACTTAACTTCGATATCAATGAGTCTGCCGCCCTTCTTGACAGGGACTATATCGTACGCATCCCCATTAAGTCGGTCCCTTGTGATCCTGTAAATATCTATCTTGCCGTTGGCATTGCAGGGTATATCAGGAACCAGGACAAACTGGGTTGGAAGTACACTTTTTTTGAAAAGATCCTCTTCAATAAAGGTGTGGATAAGCGCTTTTCTTACAAGCTGTGCACCATCCTTACCCTTCTTTTCCGGAACAACGTAAAGGGCCGGTACAGTGTCATGGATACGCTTGTCCAAAAGAGGCACCACCGCGCATTTTTCTATGCCTTCATATCTGGATACAGCAGTCTCAACAATTCCGGCGTCAAAATGGACACCATCATTATTGACAAAGTATCTGTCCGCTCGTCCGGCATACGAAAAGCTTCCGTCTTCGTTGACCCGGACCATATCGTTGGAGCACAAAAAATCTCTTCCCTTTATCTTTGTAAATTCAAAGAGCACCTCACCGTCAAGCACGTTCATGCAGAGGGAATCAGAAGCCATATACATGATTCCCGTCCTGACGCCATCATCCACAGTGTAGAACTTGCCGTCATCAGTATCCTTGATCATGAAATTCTCTTTTGGCTTAGGGAATCCCAGGATGTCGTCCATACAGCCTGACGGAACCTGCAGCTGTGCGCCTCCCGTCTCGGACATCCCGTAGCCTCTTTCTATATTTCCATGGTAGCCGTGTTTTCTCACGAAATCGTAATACTTCTTCAGCTTATCCACGGGAAGATATGAGCCTCCACAGGAGAATATTTTCAGCGACGAAAAGCTGATGCCATCAATATCTTTGCGCCGTATCCAGTTGTCAACCATGAACCCCGAAGTGAACAGGACGTTGATCTTATAGTATTCAATAGCTCTGATGAACTTTGGATGCATGAAGCCAAAAAAGGTAAGCACCACACAGTCCGCGCATGCAAAAGTAGAGTTTATTACTCCGCACATGCAAAGATAAGAACTGAAATCAAAACTGGGGACCAACCTGTACTGCTCTTTTCCCTCAGCATCATCACCCAAAAGATGGAACCCCATTCCAAAATTGGTGGCAGTCACATTGACGGACCGCTCAGTATAGGGTAGGGGCTTTCTTGTTCCCTTGGTAGTGCCCGAGGTGTGAGTAATGACCGCCAGATGATCGGGATTCCCCGATCCGTAGATCACAGGGGCCTTGGCATATTTCCTCAGAAGATCATCCATGAAAACAGTGCCCTTGATTCTCTTAAGGAGGAAGCAGTTTATCTCGTTATAGATAAGCTCAGCCGGTCCCACGCTCGGGCCTCCAAGCCTTGAGTGCAGCAATATGATATTCCTTACACCCAGCTCCTTCTTAACCGATTCTATATCAGGCCACGTTTCGGGAGAGATCATGATGTCGGAAAGCACCAGGTCCGTCAGCTTTTCTCTTTTCACCAGACTCTTCCACTGACCTGACGGCAAAAAATCCGGATAGGAGAGCATGGACACACTGGCGCCTGTCATATTCAGTCCGTAAAAGGCAAACAGCGGCTCAGCGGAAATTGTACCTGCTATGCCGACTCTGGCGCCGCTCTGCTCCGTGATTCCCAGAGCAGAAAATACCCTGGCATATCGCTCCCACTCCACAAACATCTGGCTGTAGGTGTACTCTCTTACGCAGTCGATTACAGCCGTTCTTGAGAGTTTTCTTGGATCGCCGGAATTTTTCTCAATGAGGTAGCTGTAGATACTCTGTTCATTTATATCTTTCGTTTTTGTCTTTTTATTATTCATGATTCTTTATTTTCTGTCTCAGCGGGAGTTTCAGTTTTTACAGTGGCGTTTGTTGTAACAGCTTTAGGCGCAGCAGCTTTCGCAGTTGTCTTCCTTGCAGTTGTTTTCTTTGTAGCTGTTTTCTTTACAGTTGTTTTCTTTGTAGCCTTCTTTGCATCTGCAGCCTTAGCCGGAGCTTTTGCAACCTTTGGCTTTTTGTCAGCGTCCTTCTTGGCCTCAGGCTCTTTCTCAGGCTCCTTTGAAGGAGCATTATCCTCGTTCGCAGCACTGCCTGGTGTCATGCCGTTGGTCATCTGCTGCATGGAATTGCAGAGCTGGTTCATCATCTTATAGTTCTGTTCCATCATTTTCTGCATGGCATCAAGAGAAATCTGGTTCATCTGATTCATGTATTCCATCATCTGTTCCATCTGCTTCTGCATCATAGGTCCCATGTTCCGGGCCTGGCTCTGGAAGCCCTGCATTGCTCCGCCGAATCCCGGCATCATCTTTTCAAAGTTAGGCATCATATTCTGGAAACCGGACAACATGTTCTCATATTTAGGCATCATATTCCCGAAGTTTGGCATACCGCCGGACATATTGCCCATCTTTCCCATCATATTATTCATCATCTGCATTCCCATGCGGTTCATGCTGTTAAAACCATTAAATGCCTGCTTTACAAAGTTCATGTTATTCATATTTCCCATATCCCACCTTTCGTTGTTATCGTTTGCATGATTGAATGGAAGATTGCTCTTCATCTCCTGCGATAAACCATCAAATACTTCTTTTATCATATCAGCCGGGCCATCATTGTATTGCTTTAGCTTGATATCAGTGATGCGTTTAAGTATCTTCACCGGTTCCACGGTAAAGACATCTCCCTCGACTTCGCCTCTTCCGAGTTTAAAGATATCTATCTTTCCGTTGCCGTTTCTTGGAAGCGACTCTGCGATCATGACCCTGAAGGGAATGTGATCCTCGGGAAGAGTTTTTTCTACCACAAAGACCTGTCTCAGGGCCTTTATTACCAACTCCTTGGGATCATCCTTGTCCCTGAAGGTCTGAACACACAACATGGGAACATTGTCATGGGTGGTCTTTACATATATCGGGATCACGCAGCAGCTCTCTATGCCATCCTGCCTTGCAATCTCCGTCTCTACGCGACCGGACTCATATTTCCTGCCCTCGTCGTTGATGAAATACCTGTTGGCTCTTCCAAGGAACTGGACCTTGCCGTCTTTTTCCAGCTTCACCAGGTCGTTGGTACAAATAAAAGGCCTTCCGTCTATGTATTCGGCCTTTAATATCTCTTTTCCGTCAATCATCGTTGTGGCTGTGAACTCAGCGCTTAAGTACATAACGCCTTCAGCAGGTCTTTTGCCCTTAGGGAGGAACTTGCCTCTGTCATCATCATAGAGCCTTACTTCTACCCCCGGCAGAGGATAGCCTATGGATTCGTCCTCCAGATCCGGAGAAGACAAGCAGCATGCCCCGCACAGCTCAGATATTCCGTAGCCGTTCAAGAGGGTTATATCCCCGGCTCCGTGCTCCTGCATGAATTTGTAATATCTCTTTTTATCCGATGCAGAGACGGAGGAACCGCCGATTGCCACAAATTTAAGGCTGGAGAAGTCCAAAGACTTTTCGTCCTTCATCTTCATCCATCGCTCAAACATTGCACTTATAGTGAAGAGAAAAGAAATTTTGTATTTGGGAATCGCCTTGTAGAACCAGGGATTTAAGACTCCCGCAGGCACCATGACAACAGCTGCTCCCATGGCAAAAGGAAGATGTACCTGGTCAACAAGACCGTATGCGTTGCTGAGATCCACGATCACCGCTGTCACAAGATCTTCATAGGGAAGGTTCAGGTTGTCCATCTCATAAAAGCTTGCAACCGCAGCGTTAAAAGCCATGTCAGAAAGAACTACAGGTTTTCCCGCACCGCTGGTGGTGCCTGATGTGTGGAGAACAAACGCAGCCTCGTCACTCTCTTCAGGCGCATAGCTTATCGGGCCATTCCCGTAGACTGAAAGCAGCTCGTCCATACAGATCGGGCCGTAATAGCTCTTTATCTGTGCGTACTTCATCTCCTGTGCCGCAGTCAGAAGCGGATTCACTGTGGCGCCGCTGCAGGAAACATGCAGCACGAGGACATTCTTCAGTCCCAGCTCTGTCCTTTTTATCAACAGCTCGTTGATAAGATTAGCCTGGGCGCAGTCATCTGTGACTATGAAATCAGTAAGTCCTTCACCCCGAACTGTATCTATTATTTTATGTGGAAAAAATGCACTGTAAGACGGCACAACCGAGACCGAAGCTCCCGTCATATTCAGACCATAAATAGCAAAAAGAGCTTCCGCACCGGTGGAGCCAAGAATACCAACTTTGGATTTATTTAAAGAATTAATGTTAAGCGCAGAAAAAACAGCAGCATAACGCTCCCATTCCCTGAACAGCTGCCCATAAGTGTATTCATTATTTCCGTCAATCACTGCTACACTGCTGAGATTATTCAGCGAAATACTGTTGACATCACGGATAAACTTCCAGGCCTTCTGATCTTTTTTTATCCTGCGCCTTTGCTCGATAACAGAGTTTATTTTGTCCTCGCCCACGTCTTGCACTCTCCTCAAAATTGAATCAGAAAAAACCGATAATTTCGCGCGTGATAATACATATGCGACCATTTTCATCTCGTAATTCTATTACTTCATTACTATCATTTACACCTTGAAACAGCTGCCGCCAACAAACTCCCTTATGATTGAGTTCCTGGGAAGCATGGAGCTGTCTACACTTACAAAGTAGTCAAGGAACTTCAGGAGTCTTTTTGCCTCGTAGTACTCCGGTTCATCCTTCTGTATCGGGAAGAGAAGCGGCTCGGCATAGGGCTTGATGACGGCAAGCTCATATATCTGCGCCGAGTTGAACATGGCATCTGCTCCCTCCTGGAAGGGGAAGATGTTGGCCTCCTCACCTGCCCTTACTGATTCCCACATGCTGATCGTCCTTCTTGCAGATGCGCCTCTTGTCCTGGCATCCCTTACAATCCTCCTAAGGAGCCTTCCGTCGGTGGTGGCTATCCTGTTGTGGTTATCAAGGTTCAGGGTTGTCAGAGCACTGATATAGATCTTGAACTTGGACTCAACGGGAAGGGAATAACTCATCTTCTCATTAAGGCCGTGGATTCCCTCAATGACCAGCACGTCATTCTTGCCAAGCTGCAGGTAATCTCCCTTCATCTCTCTCTTACCGGTCACAAAGTTAAACTCCGGCATCTCAACCCTCTCGCCGGCAAGAAGCCTTGTCATGTCCTGATTAAACCGCTCTACATTCAGGGCCTCCAGGCACTCAAAGTTATAGCTGCCGTCCTCATTCAGAGGGGTTTTCTCCCTGTCAACAAAGTAATTGTCAAGGCTTATGAGGTGCGGCGTCATTCCCAGTGTCCGCAGCTGTATAGAGAGCCTGTTGGCAAAGCTGGTCTTGCCCGAGGAGCTTGGGCCTGCGATCATTACAAACTTGACGTCCACCCTCTTAAAGATCTCCATGGCAATCTCTCCGATCCTCCGTTCCTGCAGCGCCTCCTGCACTAGGATCATCTCGTTGATCCTGCCCTCACAGACCATGTTGTTCAGGTCGCCCACATTTTCTATCCCCACCATGCTCCCCCAGTCGCTTGAGAGCATCATGGTACTAAAGAGCTTCTCCCTGGGCTCTGACACTATGAGATCCTCCGGAGCAGTCCTGGCCGGCAGTGTCAGCAGGATGCCGTCATGGTACTTGTCGATCCGGAACTTATCTATATAGGAGGTGTTGGGCAGCATATATCCATAGAAGTAATCACAGAAACCATCGAGCCTGTATATGTTTATCTCTGAGCTTCTGCGGTATTTGAGCAGTTCCACCTTGTCGTACATGCCCTGCTTCCTGAATATCTCTATCGCCTCGTCCAGGGGATATACCTTTTTGGTGATTGGGAGCTTTTCATCTACCAGCTCCTTAAACCTGATGTTTATTTTGTCCACCAGCTCCTGGGTTACCGAAACTCCCTTGACAGTGCAGTACAGCCCGGTTCCTATGGTGAATTCCACCTTAAGGGCCGAATGGCGCTTAAGTCCAATGACATCGTGGGTTGCCTTTATCAGTATCATGCTGGCAGTGCGCCTCATGGTCTTAAAGCCTATGGAGTCAGCGTATGTGACAAAAGACAGGGTTCCGTCCTTTTTTACTGTCTTCATGAGCTCACGTATCTTGCCGTTAAATATCACAGCAGCAATCCTGTGATCATAGGACTGCTGATAGTCCCTGGCAATCTCCTCATAGGTGGTGCCCTTGTCGTAATCCCTCTCGGTTCCGTTTATCATAATCTTTGGCATATTATTTTCCCCCTTGATCAATCTGCACTGCTTAAGTCATCTCATCCATATTTTGAATCTTAATGTTTGTAATGGCGCTCTGGTCACCTGTCAGAGCCACAAACAGATCATCCGTCCTGTCGTAGATCGTGGTCACGCTCCTGACCTCAACTCCAAGATTTTCTGTGGTAACAGTGATCTGATTATCCTTGAGCTTTATGCTGACCTCACAGTCAAGTCCCTCTTTAAAGCGCTTCTTCCATTCATTCCAGCCCTTAAAATCAGCTGTCTGGTTGATCATGATAAGATTTTCAAAGTTCTCTTCTGATTCCCAGTTCTCGCCATCCATTCTTACCAGCACATACTCCCTGTATCCTTCGCCTCCTATGATGCCGTCCTTAGATGTAAAGACACTTATATAGGGGCAGTGCCAGATCAGTCTGGCTGTCGGCAGGCTCATGGCATTGAATGTCAGCTTCATGTCACCTTTGACAGGAATTGCCTCACTGTGGGCCGAGCACCATCTGTCAACCTGAACATTCGGGATGTCTCCCTGTGGACATCCCTCTATAAAGCTCACCTTTTCTGCAATGCGCGGGATCATGTCAGGAGTCACCTTCTCCTCTTCCTGTTCCACCATGACTCCGCGAAGCACACAGTTCTCGCCGGTGACAGCAACGTAGCAGAATCTCGAACTATCCGGAAGTGCAACAATGAACTGTGTAGTCTGGGCCTCATCCATGATCCTGATCCTCAGATGATCCTCACAACGGACAGCCTCTATGTCAAACTGGGTCATCTTGGCAGGAGTGCCGGATCTGCTTCCCTGAAGGTCAGCTTCACTGTCTTCGACAATATCCGCCTTTATCTTTCTGGCCGCCTCACAATTAAAGCGCCCGTCCATGTGCAGGACACCGTACTCAAGGTACATAAGGTCTCTTCTCTTTTCCTCTGTATCCTGATACCTTCCGTCCAGTGAATCAAACAGTACCAGCGCAGGTCCGCCTCCGGCCTTCTCCTTATCTATGGGTTTCCAGAAGAAATTGATCCTTGTTATGTTCTCACTCAGAAGGATGCCTGTTGAACACTCATGATACAGCCTGTCACAGTTAATGCTGGTCTTGATGGAAATATCGGCTCCGGCTCCCTGCTCCTTCATGTTGTACTCTGTGTCTATGTCGATGAGATGCTGCATGATCTTGGCAAACCGGGGATCAAACTGCGTCCCCATGCCCTTCACCAGTTCCTCCCGGACCTTGTCCTGGGGAATTGGATCCCTGTAGCTTCGCTTTGAGGTCATGGCGTCGTATGCATCAGCCACTCCGATTATCCTGGCAATCTCAGGGATATCATCCCCCTTAAGCCCGTCCGGGTAGCCCCTTCCGTCATACCTCTCGTGGTGATAATGTGCACCGATACTGAGGTAGGGCGAGCTCTGTATCCTTGATAATATCTGATTACCATAAACGGGATGCATCTTGATCTGAGCAAACTCCTCATCCGTGAGCTTTCCATCCTTGTTTATAATGTTGTCAGGGATGCCGATCTTGCCCACATCATGGAGCAGCGCCGCGAAATATACCTTCTCACATTCCTCCTCTGATTTGCCCGCCTGCCTGGCAATCTGCTGGGAATATGCCGCAACCCTGCTGGAATGACCGTGGGTATATTTGTCCTTGGCATCTATGGCGCTGGCAAGAGCCTCTGCTGTCTGCTCGAACAGCTCATGTTCATGCTCGTGCTCCTTTTTATAGAACTCAATTTCCTGATACTTGGCACGCTCCACCTTGTTATTTAAGTCTATCAGCACAAACAGATAGAGGATGATGGCCATGCCTACAACCGTGATGTTTATCAAGGAAAGGCCGTAGAAAAAAGCCTGAAAGGCCGCTGCAATGATGGGGATCACACTATTGAAAAGAAGTGAAAGGGCAATTGTATTACCCAGCTCTTTTCTGTACTGCAATACCAGAGACATCTGAATCAGCATTATCAGTATGGGCAGGATGTAGCATAGAAGGCTCCCGGGTGACCGGACGTATCTGTTCTGATCATCAAAGGTATAATAAAGACCTGTAAACTGGGAAATAATAATGAGGATCGTTCCTGCGGTAAAGAACAGCTCACAGATAAGAAGGCGTATGGGGCGGGTCTTTAGTCCCCCCTCATTCTCCAGAAGATCCCGCAGGTATAGTGTTATGCTATGGGTGATATAGAGCGTAAGAAAGTAAACAAGAAAATTACAGATCCTGACCATCCAGAAGCCAAGTTCACTGGTATTGCCCCTGTAGATGTAAGCATAGCGGTCAGATAGCAAAAGAATCATACCGGCGGCCTCAAAAAGCGCAAGAATACGCCTGCGTCTTTTTGAGAGTGTTTTTGACATAAGTGCCATAACAATAAGCACGCCGCATATGCCGCTGAGATAAAGCATTAAACTGAGTTGATGGGTTTTCAAAAAATCCATAAAAGTACCTCGGCCGATACACTGTTTTATCTGTTATTCAAAAAAGCCAATAGCAGCCGGATGTCTTCTATCTGCTGACTGAGCTGTGCGTATCTCTCCGGGTGCTGCTCTGCATCCAGGTTGTTGATGATAGACTCAGCGACCTGTCTGCCATGTTCCAGGTAAGATATAAGAAGCGAATCCCACCTGAGTATATTATACACTCCATAGCGGTCAGAAAGGCGCAAAATATCGTCTTTTTGGATTTTTTTAATATTTAAACCTGACATCATGTCCTCAAGCCTGTCTACAGCATCCTCCCAGGCATCTCCCCGGGCAAAATCCACAAGCATCGGGAAGTAGTACTTGCCCTCATCAAGGACTATCCTCTCATCGACCACTTCATAGCCCCTGGAGCGAAGATATCCCCTGAATTCCTCAATGTCGGACTGGGGCTGCAAAAGAGCTGTCTTTATGCCAAGGGATACCGGATCTCCCTGCTCTAAAATGCTCATCATGAGCTTGCCTCCCATGCCCGCAATGACAAGGCCGTCCGCCTCCCCTTCAGAAAGCGCAGAAAGTCCATCCGAGAGCCTGACCTCTATCCTGTCCTCAAGACCGGCCTCAGCTATATTGGCCTGTGCCATTGAAAGAGGTCCCTTTCGCACATCCATGGCAATTGCCCTTTCCGTGGTATTATTCTGTACCAGTCGGATGGACACGTAGCCGTGGTCACAGCCCACATCGGCAATGCACTTAAATCTGGTTTTTCCCATCATATCAGCAACAGCAAGGAGCCTTTCGGACATCCTTGCTGCTATATTGTCTGTTCTCTCCATAATTAATCCAGATAATCCTTGAGCTTGCGGCTGCGGCTTGGGTGACGAAGTTTGCGAAGTGCCTTGGCCTCAATCTGACGGATACGCTCACGGGTTACGTTGAACTCCTTGCCGACCTCTTCCAGGGTCCTTGCCCTGCCATCGTCAAGACCGAACCTGAGGCGCAGTACCTTCTGCTCACGCTCTGTAAGAGTATCAAGCACCTCAACCAGCTGCTCCTTGAGAAGCGTAAATGCAGCGGCATCAGCAGGTACAGGCACATTGTCATCCTGAATGAAATCACCAAGATGGCTGTCCTCCTCCTCACCGATAGGAGTCTCAAGGGAAACAGGCTCCTGGGATATCTTGAGGATCTCCCTGACTCTCTCTACAGGCAGGTTCATCTCCTTGGCGACCTCCTCAGGGAGGGGTTCACGTCCCAGCTCCTGAAGAAGCTGACGGCTTACCCTGATGAGCTTGTTGATGGTCTCTACCATGTGTACAGGGATACGTATGGTCCTTGCCTGATCGGCAATGGCTCTTGTGATGGCCTGTCTGATCCACCAGGTGGCATAGGTTGAAAACTTGAATCCCTTTCTGAAATCGAACTTCTCAACAGCCTTTATAAGACCCAGGTTGCCCTCCTGGATAAGATCAAGGAAGAGCATTCCCCTTCCGACATATCTCTTGGCAATGCTGACAACCAGACGAAGATTGGCCTCTGCCAGGCGCTTCTTGGCCTCATCGCCCTCGTAGATTGCCTGCTTGTACTCTTTTATCTGCTCCTCGGTGAGCTCATTCTTGCCCTCGTCATCTGCCAGGGCCTTCTCTGCATCAAGACCGGCTTCCATTGCCATGGCCAGATCGATCTCCTGCTCCGCTGTAAGAAGCGGAACCTTACCGATCTCCTTGAGGTACATCCTTACAGGATCCTCTATGCTTATGCCGTCGGGAACTGACAGGTCGATATTCTCCATATCAACCTCGTCCTCCTCAGACAGCACCATGTCGTCGTCATCCGGGATGTCGTCGTCTGTATCAGAAACTCTAAGAACATCAATTCCTGAATTCTCAAGGACCTCCAGCACATTGTCCATCTGCTCTTCACCCAGGTTCAGCTCAGTGAAGAAATCGCTGATCTCAGTGTATTCCAGGACATTTTTCTTTTTCTTGGCAAGAGCAAGGATATCCTTGACCTTCTGGGCAAAGAGCTCTTTGGTGGCCTCGTCCATCTCTCCCTCTGTGGCCGGCTTGGACTGGGCCTCACCCTTTGATGCCTTGCCTGCTGCCTTCTTAGTAGTCTTTTTGGTCTCTTCCCTGGCAGGAGCCTCCTTAGCAGCCTTTTTGGCTGAAGCCTTTTTAGCGGTATCCTTTGTCTCCTCCTTTTTATCAGCTGCCTTTTTGGTCTCTTCAGCTTCTGCGCTCTCAGCCTTTTTTGCCACCGGCTTCTTGGGAGCTGCCTCCTTCTTAGCTGCTGTCTTCTTCTCAGTATCCTTTTCAGTAACCTTCTTAGTTGCCATTTTATCTTCCTTTTCCTTTGCGTTATTTGTTGGTATCTATATAAAAATTCCCGATCATAAATCCAAATGCTTCATCAGGAATCGTCGTCCGGAGAAATATCCGCGTGCATCAGTTTCTCCAGGTCCTTCTTGCCCTGGATGGTTTTGGTCAGGTATTCAGGGTCTGAGGGCGACAGTTCCTTTTTCTGCCTCTCATATCCGGCCTGCCTGACTCCGCAGATTATGTCCCGAAAGGCCTTGCGCCTCTGCTCAGGAGTCTCGATCTGAGTGAGGTTTGTGTTGAACATCTCAGCGATCTGCCGAAGCTCCTCCTCATCAGTAAACTTGCTCAGTATCTGTGCCGGATTGTACTGCCCGCTCTCCATACCGGAAAAGAGCTCTCTGGCCACACTCCTGTACAGATCATCCGCAAAGTCCTCCGGTGTGATCCACTTGGCGACCTTGGGAAAGATCTGGGGCTCGTCGGTCAGCCATGTCAAAAGAAGTCTCTGATTCTTGCGGATTCCGTCATCCGGCGACTTCTTTTGTGTCACTCCGCTCTTTGGCCTCTCGTAGACCTTGGCCACCGCCCCCTCTGCCGCGACGGATGCAACCAGGGCCTTGAGGTCCTCACGGACAATGCCGAATTTCGCCGCCACAGCCTCTATATAGTTCTCCCTCTCCAAAGGCTCCGTAAATTCACAGAGCTTCCCGGCAAGACTTCTCTGGAACTCTGTCTTGGATACGGGATCACTCATATCGTAGGAATTCTGTATTACCCTCACCTCGAAAAAGAATGTGTTCTCCGCATTCCTTATTCTCTCAGCGAAGGCCTCTTTTCCCTCATTCTTGATAAATTCATCCGGGTCCTTGTGGGGACGAAGGTCAAGGACCTTGCCCTTTATCCCGGTCTCCTTGAGTATTCCTATTCCACGAATCGCCGCCTTGGTGCCTGCCTCGTCACTGTCATAGGAAAGGATCACCGTGTCCGTATATCTCTTGAGGATCATGGCCTGACCCTGGGTAAAGGCTGTTCCCAGCGATGCCACGGCCATGTCAAAGCCCGCCTGATGCATGGCTATTACGTCCATGTAGCCCTCGCAGATGATCATATATCCCGCCCGGGAACTCTTGGCATAATTGAGTCCAAAGAGATTTCGGCTCTTGTCAAAGATAAGAGTCTCAGGTGAGTTGAGGTACTTGGGCTTGCCATCTCCCATGACCCTGCCGCCGAAGCCTATCACCTTGCTCTGGGCGTCCAGGATTGGAAACATCACCCTGTTCCAGAACTTGTCGTGGGTGCCCCTCTTCTCATCAAAGGACGCAAGACCCGCGTCTATTATCTGGGAATCCTCATAGCCCTTGCTCCGTAGGTATCTCACTATCTCATCGGGGGTGATGCTGGAGTAGCCAAGGCCAAAGTGCCTTATGGTATCATCCGACAGTTCTCTCTCCCTGAAGTAGGCAAGACCTCTTTGTCCGTCCCTGGACTTGAGATTCCTGAAATAGTAATTGGCAGCCTCTTTGTTTATATCAAGAAGTATCTGCCTCTTGTCCCTCATGGCCTTGGCACCTGGAGACTCATCCTCCTCAGGAAGGCTGACCCCGGCTCTCTGAGCCAGGTCCCTCAGGGCCTCTGTAAATGTTAAGTTGTCATATTTCTGAAGGAAGCTTATCACGTCTCCTCCGGCACCGCATCCAAAGCAGTGGTACATCTGCTTGCTCTGTGATACGGAAAAAGAGCCGGATTTCTCATTGTGGAAGGGACAAAGGCCGAAGTAATTGGCCCCCTTTTTCTGAAGGTGGACGTACTGTCCAACCACATCCACAATGTCATTCCGTGAGCGCACTTCCTGGATTATATCTGGTGAATAGCGCACCTTCTGACCCCCAATGCATAAACATTAAGTAAAAAATTATCAGAGTACTGCCCAGGAGTGGGGCACATATATCTTTTCAAAAATGGCCACCGCATATCTGTCAGTCATGGAGCTGACGTAGTCACAGACAATCCTCTCTCTGGAGGAATCGCCTCTCTCCATCATGTTCCTGAGGTAGTCGGGCAGTCTGTCCACATGATCCACATAATATCTGTAAAGGATCTTGATCATCTCCTCAACCTTGCCCTCCTGGCCCTTGGCCGTAGGATTGGTATATACCCTCTCAAACATGAATCGCCTGAGCTTGTGAAAGGCATCATAGACGGGATCGGACATCCTTATGTCGTCCTTGTCCATGCTGGTGGCAATGATGTCGTGGATAAAGGTATCCAGCCACTCCCCATTGCTGTGTCCTATCACCTCCGCCAGCTCTTCCGGTACGTCGCTCACAGTTATGATGCCCCCACGTATAGCATCGTCCATATCATGGTGCATATATGCTATCTTGTCTGAGAGCCTCACAACCTTGCCCTCCAGGGTTGATGGTGTAAGCTCCATCTCATGGTTCAGGATGCCGTCCCTGACCTCCCAGGTGAGATTCAGTCCCTTGCCGTAGTTCTCAAGCTTCTCAACTATGCGGCGGCTTTGCTCGTTGTGTTTGAATCCCTCTGGACAGATGGCGTTAAGTGCTCTTTCCCCCGCATGACCAAAGGGAGTGTGCCCAAGGTCATGTCCCAGGGCAATGGCCTCGCAAAGATCCTCATTGAGCATGAGTGCCTTGGCAATGGTCCTGGCATTCTGAGAAACCTCAAGGGTGTGGGTCATCCTGGTCCTGTAGTGATCACCGTCAGGGGACAGGAATACCTGGGTCTTGTCCTTGAGCCTCCTGAAAGACTTGGAATAGAGGATCCTGTCCCTGTCCCTCTGAAAACAAGGCCTTATGTCACATTCCTTTTCTTCTTTTTCTCTTCCTCTGGAATTCATGCTGAAAGTAGCATATTTACTTAAGATACTGGTTTCTCTCTCTTCAAGCTTTTCACGAATTTTCAAAATTCACCCTCGATATTTGAAGACATTTTGTATGAGACCCTTATGCAGATAATTTCTGTACAAAAAAAGTCCCACATCTAATATTATTCGACGCGGGGCTTTGAAATCCTTTTAACTATTTAAAAATTTTTTCATATTGATCATTTATCCACTTTACAGCTGCCTCCAGCCCCTCCTGACTGACCTCAAAGTTCTCACTTGCTATGAGACTTTTCTCAGTATCCGCGTAGGAATAGGGCTCAGGCCACACGCTGGCCATAAGAGTTGCCGGCCCTCTCTTGTCGGGGGGCGTGAACTTCACCATCTCAAGAGGTTCCCTGGCAAGGCGGTATCTCATGCCCTTGTGGCTGCCAAAGTATGCCTCTCCGTATTCATAATGGGACAGATTAAAAAATGATGCCAGCTCAATTTCCATATCAAAAACCTCTTCCTGTTACCTGAATCTTGAAAAAAATGTCGCCAGGGGACCAACCGCATTCTTCAGATCATCAATCGCCTTATTAAGTCCCTCAAAATCAATGGCCGCCATCTTGTCTACAGCATCTGTAATGTCCTGTGCGTTATCATCCATGAGCTTGTTGAGGTTTTTGCTGGCCTCAGTCATCTCAGACACCATTACATTGACATCATCCAGCGTCTGATCTGCCTGTGTCACAACGCTGTCAATATGTGAAAGCGTCTCAAAGGCCTTTGGAACCACAGTGTTGAGCGAGATCACTGCCGCAATGAAAAGCCCCAGAATACCGCAGGTGGAAATTCCCTGCAGAATAAGCTGAAACCTCTGGATCTTTTTAAGCTCATCCAGAACCTTTGAACTCTCATCCACAGGCTTTGTGCTCATATTTGAACTATTATCCACGTTATTTGTGTTTTCTTCCATAATCAACCTCTTTTGCCCCGTCCCACGTCACATCACAGGCTGGCGTGGTACTCCTGGAGTGAACTGATGTTGCCGCAGCCATTCTCCCTTACCTGGTGGATTCCCTCGGCGGCAGCCTTGCCGGCAGCCACTGTGGTTATGTATGGAATCCGGGCCTTTATTGCTGCTCTGCGAAGGTATCCGTCATCGTGTTCGGTTCCCCTCTCGATAGGTGTATTGATGACCAGCTGAACCTCTCCGTTCTTGATGACATCCTCCACGTTGGGCCTTCCGCCCTCGTAGTTCTTCATTATCCTGACGGCGTCGATTCCTGCATCCACAATGGTTTCGAAGGTCTTGCCGGTTGCATAGATCCTGAATCCGTCATCGGCAAAGCTCCTTGCAAGCTCTGCGGCCTCCGGTTTGTCCTCGGAATTGAGTGATATGAGAACCGCACCCTCTGTTGGAAGAGTTGCGTTTGCTGCCTCCTCAGCCTTGAAGAAGGCCTCACCCGGTGTGGAAGCCAGGCCCAGAACCTCTCCGGTGGATCTCATTTCAGGTCCCAGAACGGGGTCAACCTCCGGGAACATATTGAAGGGGAACACTGCCTCTTTTACCCCGTAATATATGGGCTCACCGGATTTGGCTTTGTTTTCTATAAGCTCAGATACAGGCGATGTTCTTCCTGTGAGGTGAGATGTGATAATATCCGTCGCAATGGGAACCATTCTTATGCCGCAGACCTTGGATACCAGCGGCACTGTCCTGGATGCTCTGGGATTGGCCTCCAGAACATATACCGTGTCATCCTCAATGGCATACTGCATGTTCATAAGTCCCACAACGTTCATCTCTACTGCTATCTTCCTGGTGTACTCCTCGATGGTCTTCAGGTTCTTCTCAGAGATGTGCTTGGATGGAATTATGCAGGCAGAGTCTCCCGAGTGGATACCTGCCAGCTCAATGTGCTCCATAACAGCGGGAACGAAAGCCTCTTTTCCATCGCTGATGGCATCGGCCTCGCACTCCAGTGCGTTGTGAAGGAATCTGTCGATGAGTATGGGTCTGTCGGGTGTGACGCCGACGGCTGCTCTCATGTAGCCCTCCATGCTCTCCTCATCCCTCACTATCTCCATGCCTCTTCCGCCCAGCACAAATGAAGGGCGAACCATTACGGGATATCCTATCCTTCTTGCAATCTCCTTGGCTGTCTCCACATCGGAGGCCATTCCTGACTCAGCCATGGGGATGCCAAGCTTTTCCATCATCATCCTGAAGTGATCCCTGTCCTCCGCCAGATCAATGACCTCGGGAGTTGTGCCAAGGATGTTTACTCCCTCCTCCTTGAGCTTGGCTGAGAGATTTAGAGGCGTCTGTCCGCCAAACTGGGCAATGACGCCAAGGGGCTTCTCCCTGCGGTATATCTGAAGAACATCCTCAAGAGTCAGGGGTTCAAAGTACAGCTTGTCAGATGTATCGTAATCAGTTGAAACAGTCTCAGGGTTGCAGTTGACAATTATGGTCTCAAAGCCAAGCTTCTTAAGGGCCATTGCGGCATGTACGCAGCAGTAGTCAAACTCGATACCCTGTCCTATCCTGTTTGGTCCGCCTCCAAGGATCATGATCTTCCTTGTGCCCTCAGAAGGACCTTCATCTTCTATATCTTTATATGTTGAGTAGTAGTAAGCACTTCCGTCTGTTCCATAGACATGGACGCTGTCCCACTTCTCAGTCTTGCCGGCCTTCTCCCTTGCTGTCCTGATATCGTCCTCTGATACCTCAAGGATCCTGGCAAGATATCTGTCTGAGAAGCCGTCCTCCTTGGCCTTTATAAGTGCCTCTGCAGAGGGCACAGTTCCTTTTCCTGCTGCAACAAGAGCCTTCTCCTCCTCAACCAGCTCTTTTATCTCGTTAAGGAAGTAATGCTTTACCTTTGTTATATCGAAGAGTTCATCCACTGAAACTCCCCTCTTCAAGGCCTCGTACATGAGGAAATATCTCTCTGAGGATGCATCCTTGAGCATGCGCAGAAGCTCATCGTCAGACATAGCCTCGAACTTTGCGATGCAGCCAAGGCCGTAGCGGTCCTTCTCCAGAGACCTTATAGCCTTCTGGAAGGCCTCCTTGAAGTTCTTGCCTATGCTCATGACTTCGCCTACGGCTCTCATCTGGGTGCCGAGCTTGTCCTCAACTCCCCTGAATTTCTCAAAGGCCCAGCGGGCAAACTTTACAACCACATAGTCGCCATTTGGAACATATTTGTCCAGAGTCCCGAACTTGGAGTCAGGAAGCTCTGAAAGAGTAAGTCCTGTGGCCAGCTTGGCTGAAACCAGGGCGATGGGGAAGCCGGTTGCCTTACTTGCCAGGGCAGATGACCTGGAGGTCCTGGGATTGATCTCGATTACCACTATTCTTCCGGTCCTGGGGTCATGGGCAAACTGCACATTGGTTCCGCCGATGACACCGATGTGTTCAACAATCCTGTAGGCCTGTCTCTGAAGCTCCTGCTGCAGGTCCTCTGAGATCGTCAGCATGGGGGCCGTGCAGAAAGAGTCACCGGTGTGAACTCCCACAGGATCCACGTTCTCGATAAAGCATACGGTGATCATGTTGTTGTCCTTGTCCCTGACAACCTCAAGCTCAAGCTCTTCCCAGCCAAGGATAGACTCCTCAACAAGGACCTGATGTATGATAGACGCCTGAAGTCCCCTGGCACATACCGTCTGGAGTTCCTCCCTGTTGTAGACAAGGCCGCCGCCAGCTCCGCCCATGGTGTAGGCTGGACGAAGAACAACAGGATATCCCAGCTCATCGGCCTCCGCAAGGGCCTCTTCTATGCTGTAGCAGGCCTTGGAGCGTGCCATCTCTATCCCCAGCATATCCATGGTCTTTTTAAATTCAGTCCTGTCTTCGCCTCTCTCGATGGCGTCAACCTGAACACCTATTACCTTAACATTGTATTTGTCCAGAACTCCGGCTTTATATAACTCAGAACAAAGATTTAGTCCGGACTGTCCGCCAAGATTTGGCAGAAGAGCATCCGGCCTTTCTTTTTCAATGACAGCACTTACGCGCTCCACATTAAGTGGCTCAATATAGGTCTTATCCGCCATCTCCGGATCCGTCATGATGGTTGCCGGATTGGAATTAACAAGGACTATCTCATACCCCAGGCTCCGAAGCGCCTTGCAGGCCTGTGTCCCCGAATAGTCAAACTCGCACGCCTGGCCGATCACGATAGGTCCCGAACCGATTATCAGTACTTTGTGTATATCTGTTCTTGCTGCCATTGTCATCCTCCACTTCTTCTATTTTCATCTTTTCAATTCTATTATCCATTTGGTCAGATGACAAGTAAAACTTTTCAGAATAAAAGCATTATAATAAGAATGCTGTTCGCGCGAGTGCGCATCCATAGCGGAGCGTTTTTTGTTTCATAGGAAGTTGCGAAGCAATTTCCTATGAAACAAAAAAGCGTGATGCAAAGTCCCGCTCTGCATCACGCCAATTATCATTATTCACATATTTCAGGTCTTGAAGAATTCCAGACCTCTGTTGAGCTCCTCTGCGACCTCCTTCAGGCTGTTGGCTGAACCTGCAAGAGTTGTAACTGTAGCTGAGAGCTCTTCCATGGATGCACCGGTCTCCTCTGAGGAAGCGGCATTCTCCTGGGATATTGCCGACAGAGCGCTCATGGTATCTACAACCGCGTTCTTGGAGGATTCGCACTGCTCTGCGCCCTGGCTTATGGTCTGAACGCCGCCCACTGTGGAGTCGATGTCGCTGAGCATTCCGTTGATGGACTCTATGGTCTCACCGAGAGCTGTCTGCTGGTCCAGGTTGCCCTGCTTGACCTCCTCTGCTGCAAGAACAGCTGCATTGGATTCCTCAAGGAGCACTTCCATCTCCTTCTTGATCTCATCTGCCATGTGTCTGGAATCATCAGCAAGCTTGCCGATCTCTCCTGCTACAACCGCAAATCCCTTTCCTGCTTCACCTGCTCTGGCAGCCTCAATTGATGCATTGAGTGAAAGGAGGTTGGTCTGGGTGGCGATAGATGTGATACCCTCGACCTTGGAAGAAATGCTGTTAACTGCTTCCTGAGTCCTCTGAATAGTTGTTGAGATTTCTTCTATCTTTGCTGTCATCTCTGACGAAGAATCCTGCAGGGATGCCAGGGATGAGCTTGAAACCTCTGATGCCTGTTTCATCTTGCCTGCAAGTCCGTCCAGGTCATCTGTTGATGACTGCACATTATTAACCGCATCTCCGATCCTTCCGACATTGGCTGCCGCATTCTGGATCTCGTCTGCCTGCTGTGTGGCTCCTGATGCGATCTCCTGAACTGCGGTGGAAACATCATCTGCAGTGTGGGCAATCTGATCTGCCATATCCGAGAGTTCCTCAGATGAAGTGGTAACTGTAAGGGCCGATGTTCTTATGCTTCCAACTATTTCCTGAAGCTTATCGATAAGGCTGTTGGTGTTGTTGAGTGCCACACCGATCTCATCTGTTCTGTCAAGGTATTTGTCAGCCTTTACAAACTCACCGTTTGCCAGATGCTCGATACTCTCATTCATGGCCTCTACGCCGCCTGCAATTCCGGACGATGCCTTAACGGAAATAACTGCGCAGACAACCAGAAGAACAACACTTATGATCAGCATTGTAAGGGTGGACTTCATGATCTGGGCCTCAACCGACTCTCTTGACACACCGGTAAATGCCATGGCAGTAACTTTGCCGGAGGCGTCCTTGACAGGAACGTATGCAACAAAATATGCCTTTCCGGCAACCTGGGTATTGGTGGAGGTAAAGGTCTTACCGCCATTTATAACCTCGCTGATAACCTTGTCAGCTGCCTTTGTGCCTATAACGGAGCTTCCAAGGGAAGAATTCTTTCTTGTGTCTCCGTCAAACCATGTGAAATCATAGCCACTGTTCTGTTTGAGAGAGGTCTCTGTTTCATTGTCACCGGCTGCACGATCCACGAGATGTCCGGCTATATCCTTGTAGGTGTACGCCGATGATAAAAGACCTTTGAGGATCTCTTCCTCCATTCCGGATTTCATGAACCTGATTCCTGTGAACAGCATCGCAAATGTAATTACGACACAGGGGATGACCGTAAATGCAACGATCCTTGCCTTAACTGATAAGCCTTTCTTTTTCATAGCGCCTCCTTATTGATTACTTTTCAATTTATATCGGCATATATCGAATAAAAAATAACGCTTTAGCATTAATATTATAATACTTTTTATCGAATAAAAAAAGACTTTTGACCCCTATTTCATTTTTTATAGATAATGCTCTCTCACTACCTTTGCACCAAATGGCATCAATGCCACCTTGGCAATCTTGAAGAACTGCTTTCCGAATGGAATTCCAATAATTGTGATGCAGAAAATGCATCCGATAACGGCATTAACTAATGCCAGCTCCCAACCGGAAAGGATGAGCCACAGCACATTTAAAAGAAATGAACCTGCTCCGCCATCATTCTCAATTTTTTTCCCAAAAGGATTAAGTGAAATCGAAGACAGCTTGAAGCACTGGATTCCAACAGGAATACCGACTACAGTCACACACCAGAGTAGTCCCATGAACCACCAGCATACTGCACTTAAAAATCCTCCCAATAAAATCCAGATAATGTTGCCCAAAATTCTCATCAGTTATTCCCTCCTTAAGATTAACTAGTTATTTTCAGCTTCCTTAAACGTTTTCGTGTGTATGTAAAAATAAACGGATAGTTCTTTGAACTATCCGTTTATCTTCGTGCGGAAGATGGGACTTGAACCCACACGACAAAGAAGTCACAAGATCCTTAGTCTTGCTCGTCTGCCAATTCCGACACTTCCGCATTCCGTCGCCACCGATAACTCGTGGCGACTTGTCTATAATAGCAAATATATCCAAAGACGTCAACAACAAATTTTCAGGATTTGAAGAATTTCATTTCCTCGTTGAGCTTTTCCGCAATTTCCCTGAGGTTGGTTGCAGATCCGGCAAGAGTTGTAACCGTAGCAGAGAGCTCCTGCATGGATGCACCGGTCTCCTCTGAGGAAGCTGCGTTCTCTTCCGAAATAGCCGAGAGTGCGCTCATGGTGTCAACAACCGCATTCTTGGAGGACTCGCAGGTATCTGCGCCCTGGGAAATGAGCTGTACTCCGCCCACAGTGCTTCCGATATCCGAGAGCATTCCGTTGACCGCCTCAAGGGTCTCGCCAAGAGCGATCTGCTGGTCGTTATTGCCCTGCTTTACTTCCTGGGCTGCAACAACTGCTGCCTCTGACTGCTCCAGAAGAAGAGCCATCTCTTTTCTTATATCATCTGCCATGGACTTGGAGTCCTCAGCCAGCTTGCCGATCTCCTCGGCAACAACTGCAAAGCCCTTTCCTGCCTCTCCTGCCCTTGCCGCCTCGATGGAAGCATTGAGGGACAGCAGGTTGGTCTGGGTGGCGATGGATGTGATTCCCTCGACCTTGCCGCTGATGTTGTTTACGGCATCCTTTGTAGCCTGGATGGTATTGGAGATGTCGTCTATCTTGGCCGTCATCTCTGTAGAGGATTCCTGAAGGGATGCCAGAGATCTGCTGGACACCTCGGAGGCCTCCTTCATCTTGCCGGCAAGATCTGTAAGAGTTCCCGACGAGTTCTGTACATCGCCTACAGCGTCGCCGATCCTGCCCACATTCTCTGAAGCACTCTGGATCTCGTCAGCCTGCTGTGTAGCACCTGATGCGATCTCCTGAACTGCATTTGACACATCCTCTGCCGTCTGTGATATCTGGTTAGCCATATCCGACAGCTCCTCGGAGGATGTTCCAAGATTGCCGGCAGACTCCTTGATATCAGTAACAATTCTGTCCAGTGTTCCTATCACTGAATTGGTAGCCCTCGAAATGGCGCCAAACTCGTCTTTTCTGTGATCAAAGCCCTCAACCTTAACGAATCGTCCGTCTGAGAGCTTCGTCAGGGAATTGCCAACTGCCTGTACCGGATCGATAAAGCTCTTGGCCATCAGGAATGATATTGCAATTGCTGCTATTAGGAGAACAACGCCTACCATAATAACGATAAGTGCAGATCTTCTTGCTGAAGCCATTACATCCTTTTTATCCTTGGCTGATACAACTATAAAGCCCGACTTTCCTTCTTTTACATAGGCTGCATAGGCCTGCTCGCCGTGGCCGATATTGCCATAGTAGAAGCCCTCTTCCTTGCCGGAGGTAAAGAATTCGGTGTCTGACCTGTCCTCCTCGTCATGGGTTCCGTCTCCAATATTGTAATTGGATATGGCTGCAACCTGACCATCCCTTGCCACCAGGAAGGCGTGGTCCGCTTCCGATGCCAGCATTTCATGGAATTTGCCAAGGTCGTAGTTCCTGTGAACAATTCCTATTACCTTGTCCCCATCCTTTATAGGAGTTGAAAAGGTAATCATCCTCTGCCCTGTCGTCTTACTGATAAGGATCGTGGAGACGAAATCTGTTCCCGCCATGGCCTTCTTGTAGTATTCCCTATCAGAAATATCCACAAAATCTCCGGTGCCCCTGGCGATCTGCATTCCTGAGGTATCGGCTATGGAAGTATTCTCGCCGTCATCCATTACCCCGTCTGCACCTGCCAGTGTTCCCTGCACAGCATCATAGGGAATATTGCCCTCGCCCTTGACGAAGTTGATAACTGTGGGATTGGCAGCAATTGTCTTGATGACGTCCATGTTCGTATCGATAACAGCAAGGAATCTGTCCTCGATATACCAGGTCTGCCACTCAAGGGAGTCCTGCGCATCTGCCAGGGCCTTGTTGGTGGAAGTAATGTAGCTGACGATCACCGCGATGATAAGAGGAATCGCAGTTACCAGGATCATGATGGTGATCAGCTTAGTCTTGATACTGTCCTTAAAACCAATTTTTGCTTCAGAATTGTTCTCCATTTTCCGCCTCCGTGATATTTTTATGTACTAAATAAAAAACATTTACACACAGAATATTATACCACCGGCCAACTTCATTCCCATGGCACTGTCCATTATTTAATAATCTTTTAATCTTTTATTTCTCATCCTTCTCCACAAGTGAAGTGGCAAAGGTAACCTCTGTCTTTTCGTGTTCCGGGTTTTTGGACCAGGCACTAAGTATTCTGTCTGTTACCTTGGAAGAATCATCAGCGGAAAGCAGCGGCAATACCACAAAGAACTGATGAGGCCTGTTCTGGAAAATGATGTCACTCCTTCTTAAGTTCCGCTTAAGTATCCCTGCAAATTCCTCTATTGTCTCCGGTGTAACCGCACCGCCCTCCGGGGACACCAGTGAAAAGAGAATCCGGCTGGCCACAGTTCCGTAGCGGTCTATGAAGCGCGTTATAAACTTGTAGTTCCAGGAGAATGCCTCTTTTCCCAAAATAAGGGCACCCTTCCTGTCTCCTCTCTCCTCAAGTATCTGCGATACCCGCTCTATCTCAAGCTCAAGATTCTCGGAATCCTCGTCACAGTCCGTCACAGGCTCATATATTGCATATCCATGCTTGCCATTTAGCTTTGCCTTGTATAGGGCCGAGTCGGCAAATAGAAAGAGTGACTGATACTCATCTGCATGCTCAGGGTTAAAGGCAACTCCCACTGATATTCCCAGCGGTATTCCGTGGTCCTTGCCCATGAGGTTGTCGGCCTCCACCATGAGGTGGGCATTGAGCCTCTCAGTGAGGGAAGCCACAGCATCCACACCGGTTATATTGGGAAAAAATGCCATGAACTCATCGCCACCTATCCTGCTGACAACGTCATTTACCCTCACGTTGTACCTGACTACAGCGGCAAAAGCCACCAGGACCTTATCCCCCATGTCATGTCCATAGATGTCATTGACCAGCTTAAAATTGTCCAGGTCAAGGAGCATAAGAGCTCCTTTCTCACTGCTGCACAGCTTGGATATCTGTGATGTGCCGGTGGCTTTGTTCAGGAATCCAGTCAGTCTGTCCACTGTTGCCTCTTCCGTGAGATTCTCAATTTTCCTGGCACTTTCAATGGTATTGGCAATTCTTTTTATCAGAATATCCCTGTCAAAGGGCTTGTGGATAAAGTCAGAAGCCCCCTCTTTAAGTCCTCTCCGCTCAACCTCACTGTCATTTTCCCCCGTCAGAAAGATGACCGGGATCCATGGCCGCCTTGATTTCTCCTCAAATTCCCGTACGGCAGCAAGGGTCTCAAAGCCGTCCATCTCAGGCATAAGGACATCCAGTAGGATCAGATCCGGATCATTGTTCTCCAGAAATTTCAAAAGATCACTCCCTGAGCGAAGGCAGCTGACCTTCATGTCCTCTGTGCTCAGCAGCATTTTGGCATTTTTAAGACTTAGTGGTTCATCATCAACAACTACTATCCAGTATCCCATTATCCTCTAACTCCGTACTTTTATTTTTCTTTCAGTAAGTCACCTATAGCGCCGTAGTCAAAGTTGTCAGCGGCTTCTCTTATCCTGTCAATCACAGACTGCTCTTCCTCCGGAATCCGGTACTTGTTCAGGTCTGCAAGTATCTCCTCCAGACAGTCTATATCCATCTCATCAGCAGCCGTCTTCATATTATTGTACACCTTAAACATGAGGTCTGCATCCGCAAGGGGCCTTTCCTCCAAAGTCACCTCCACTATGTCATCCTCCGGAAGGATGTATTTAAGCTTGTCCTTCATTCCCCGATACTCACTGACAAATTCCTCATGATGAAGCTTTATATAATCCTTATCATCTGACTTGGCTGCATTCTCAAGCTTCTGCGCCTGTTCTCCAAGTCCCATAAGACCTATTATCCTGGAGGAGCTCTTGAGGGCATGGACCTGGATTGTGTAGTTCTTGAGGTCCTTCTCCTCGTACAGCCTGTCTATCTCTGCCGCCTTGTCTTCTATTGAATCATAGTACATGCGAAGGATGGAAAGGAAAGCATCAGCTGTACCGTTGTTCTTGAGCGCAATGTCAACATCAAGTATTCCCTCCTTCCGAAGCTCCATAAGCACATCAACTTCAGGGGACTGTCCCACATTGGCCTCAGCCGCCTGAAGCTCCTCACCGGTCACAATCTTATCCTCCGGAAGGTATTTTAAGAGACACTCCTCCAAAAGCAGCGGGTCAATAGGTTTGGACAGGTAGCTGTCAAAGCCGCTGTTTAGATAGTATTCCTTTGCCCCTGAAATAGCATTGGCGGTAAGACATATGGCCGGGGTCTCAAGGTTTGGTCCGTCATTTTGCTGCTTGAGTTCCCTCAGCGTCTCGATTCCATCTTTGTTGGGCATCATGTGGTCAAGGAAAATAATGTCGTATTTTTTATCTTTCGCAAGGGCAAGGGCCTCTTCTCCGCTGGCCGCTGTATCCACCTGAGCCCTGATGTGCTTTATCAGATTTGTGAACACCACCAGGTTCATAGGATTGTCATCCACAGTCAGGATATTGGCGGTTGTAGCCGTGAACATCACCCTGTCCTTCTTGGAATCCTGTGTGCACTCCTGTGCAAAGGTCTTATAATCCCCCATGGGCTCCCATTCCACAACCTTCTGCTTCAGTTCAAAGGAGAATACCGATCCCTTTCCATATTCACTCTTCACCTTAAGCTCTGACCCCATGAGTTCCAGAAGACTCTTGGTGATATTGAGTCCCAGTCCTGTGCCCTCGATATTCCGGTTTCTCTTTTCATCAATTCTCTCAAATTTAGAGAACAGTTTTTCCATATCCTCCTTGCGTATTCCCATACCGGTGTCGGCAACGGAAACATCCAGATATACCTCATCTGATGATCCGATGTCGTTCTTATATCCAACAGTGAAGGTTATACTACCCTCATTGGTGTATTTGACGGCGTTGGTGAGAATGTTTGTGATTATCTGCCTTATACGCGCCTCATCTCCGTGGAGCTTCCTGGGGATCTGAGGATCGCAGGCCACATTCAGTGCAAGTCCCTTGTCGTAGGCACGGCTCTGCATCATCACAAGAACATCGTCAAGAAGCACCGCAAGATTGTAGTCCACAGGTGTTATCTCTGTCTTACCGGCCTCTATCTTTGAGAAGTCCAGGATGTCGTTAATAAGGTTCAAAAGACTCTTTCCTGCGCTCTTGATGTTCTGGGCGTAGTAAAGGATCGTGTTGTCCTCGGACTCCCTCAGTATCATCTCGTTCATGCCAAGGACAGCATTTATGGGAGTTCTGATCTCATGGGACATGTTGGCAAGGAAGGTGCTCTTGGCGTGATTTGCAGCCTCCGCCCTTTCAATCTGCTCCTGAAGGGATCCCGCCATGGTCTGAAGGGAGTGGGAAAGAACTCCTATCTCATCCCTGGAGTCGGTCTCAATTTTTTCTGAGAAATTTCCTTCACCATACTGTCTTGCCACCTCGGTCATATACGCCAGCGGATCAGTGATCGATCTTATCCAGACAAAGCATAAAAACCAGGCAATTGATGTGGTTAAAAAGAGAATGACAAGGAAGGTGATCACCATGTCCCTGGTCTGAATGTTGAGCTGACCCTCAAACCAGTCTACACTGAAATCCACGCCTACAATTCCAGCTATTTTACCGGCAGAATCAAAAATCGGACTGTAGGAGCTGTAGAAGGTTCCCCACTCGGTATTGTCCTTCCAGTCATCAACAGATGCAGTTCCCTGGCTTGCCTTGTAGAGTCCCTTAGTGTACTCAAGTTCGTCCCCAAATTCCTCAGGCTCGTCAACAGAAGGATCAACGGTATAGGTAAATCTGCCGTCATCCTCGACTCTAAGTGCATAAACATATTCAAGCTCAACGTTATCGCGGTATATAGCCAGAGCGTCATAGACCTGCTGATACTCAGGTGAGCCCACATCCTCTGCGGTGAGTTTCTCATGGATATCACCATCCACAGACCCTGCAGCGCAGTTAGCTATATCTATCATTCTCTGGCATACCGACGCCCTTATTGCCGACCTGGACTGATAGATTGCCGCAATACAGAACAGTCCCTCGGATAAAAGAAGAACAGCAAACACAAGCCGCTGTATTTTGGTGCTGAGATGAGTGAACCCGTTACCACTGGTAAAAAATTTTTGAGGTTTAGCAGGCTTTGCTTTCCTTATATTTTTTGATAGAGGTTTATCCTCTGCCCTGGGCCGTGGAGCTGACTCTTTTGCAGAAACGGCCTCTTTCTCTTTCAGGAGCCCATCAGATACTTCCCGCCTGTGGTCAATGTCAGATACATAGTTTGCAAAAAAGCTGATGGCCAGAATGCTGAGAATTATAACCGTTATGGTAGCAAAGAGCACCCATTTCATTGAACTGAAAGCTTTCGAAGTGTTCATTACGGAGATGCAGTGAAGGCCGCTCTGAATAGTGGATACATACACAATATAATTATCTCCGTCGTACTCGAACTCGAAATAATAGTCATCCCTGTGTTCCAGATTGCGGGCTATTTTCTCGCCAAGGGATCCGGACTGGACATCATAATCCCTTCCCACCTCTGCCCGGTCTGAGTGGGCTATTACAATATTTTCATCACTTATGACCATTGCCATATCGGCATCTGTATTCTCCACGGAATCGTCGACAATCTTCTGAATACCGCTGATGGACATGTCCATGGAAACAACACTCACGCCGTCGCAGAGAGCCTTTCCCACCGCCATCTTGTGCTGCCCGGTCTGCATGTCCAGATAGGGATCAAGAAGCGTCACCTCCCCTATGCTGTCCAGGGGCTTCTTGTACCAGGGTCTTGAGGTAGCATCATAATCCTTTGGTGCCTCCCAAAGGGTCCCGCTGAAAAACCTGCCGTTTAAATAGCCATATATGCCTGTAGTTTCCTCATCCACCGCAATCCTTATGGCATCTGTCTGCCTCACAAGGAAATCCTGCACCTCTTCATCAGACGCATGCATGGAGATCATCTCATCAAGGGTATAGGCCGCAAGGCTCACTGAATCCATGTTTGAGGATATATATTTGTCTATGAGATCTGCAGTCTTCCCAGAAGTCACCTCTCCCTCTTTTATGATATTGGTCCGCTTCTCCGTGTACAGCATATTGTAATATGTGAGAATGCTTCCCACGAAGAACACAATAGCAAGAAGAGCTATACCATAGCTCCTCATCTTCCTCTTTTTTCCTGTACCGGCTGCAGCTCCTTTATTTTTCATGGCAACTCTCCATCAAATCGCTATAATACCTTATTTTAAAGTTTATCATCAAAATATTAAACAATTATTAACGGAGAATTATAATATGATAAAGAAGTATATCGGGAATTCTTGTGAAAATGATAAATAATTGTTGTATTGAAGCACTAAATACAGTAATATGTACTCGGTACTACAAATAAGGTTTGTGCAGAGCAGACATTAAAGCGTTAAGTGCCGGGTGGAATGGGAGTTCCCACCTGGACGAAGGGTAAGGCCCGCGGTTTTATTGTCGAATCCCGCTGCTACATCGAAAGAGAGATAACCTCCGATGTGGTTAAAGGAAACTGCAAAGGAGGTGTTTTTATGTCTAGAGAATCATCACTGTTCACAAAATCCGAGCTTCCATCACTTAACAAGCTCAAACAGACAAAGGTTTTATGCTTCTGCGGTATGATGGGCGCCCTGGCTGTAATCCTGGGATATGTGGCCACAATTAAGGTTGGCCAGTATATCAGGATCGGTTTCTCGGGCCTTCCCAACCAGGTTGTTGACTATCTCTTTGGTCCCTGGATCGGAGCAATATTTGGCGGCACCATGGACATCGTCAAGTGGTTCGTATCCGGTGAGGGGAACTTCTTCCCGGGCTTTACCATCACTGCCATGCTTGGAGCTGCAATCTACGGCTTTTTCCTTTACAACAAGCCCTTGAAGATTGCCAACATCATCCTCTCCCAGCTCCTTGTAAAGGTCGTATGTAATCTTGTACTCAATACTTTATGGCTCAACCTACTCTATGGTCAGGCCATCGCTGCTATCCTTCCGGGAAGAATTGTTTCTAATGCCGTAATGCTGCCAATTGACTGCTTTATCATGTACGCGATGCTCAAAGTCGTTGCTAAAGTTATAAAGCCGCATTTTGACTGATCTGAATAAAGTATAAGGGAGTCACCAGAGAATATTCTGGTTGACTCCTTTTTC
>JAEEGL012327027.1_pt1 | contig 33719 bp, 20 predicted proteins | sample 9134231 | NCBI WGS metagenome assembly JAEEGL01 (sample SAMN16246548, study PRJNA631951) | gut metagenome | biome: gut microbiome; feature: rumen; material: fiber-attached | host: Bos | place: Iran: Karaj | collected 2018-10 | reverse complement strand
GAAAGTGCCTCCTCATCTGCCAGAGGGATGCATTCATACAAAGAATTCGTCTCGAGCTTTTTTATCAGCAGGGAGTTATTGACCTGCCAGTTTTCATAGAGCTCAGTATCGTCAAAGCTCTTCACCAGCTCCTTGGGCATAGTAGCCAGGGACAGCACATTTTTAATGATGATGACATCCGAAACAACAGGAAATGAGTCCCTGGGCAGCGGATGAATAAGAGGAGAAGAGCTCTTTAAGAGCGCCTCATACTCTTTTTGAATAATATCAAGGCTCCTTGCGTCGGTGTAGTAGTGGTAGATTGCGTCGGAATCAGCAGGAGAAACCTGAAAAGCCCTGATGCAGGCAATTCCGGGAATCAGGAACATGGTGTGAGAGAACCTGGGATTCCTATGCTTTCTGCAGTAGAAGGACCGGATCCTTCCTGACATATAAAGAGGAAGCCAGCTCTTAATGGCGTCGCTCATCTCGTCAAGGCTTCGGTCCAGGTTGTGGATGATGTTTATCCGGGTCTCATTTTTGACGGAAGCAAACATCAAAGAAGCCCATCTGAGCAGGAATGTAACATCCCGGGTCATCCATCCCTGATCCATGTCTGAGTAAAGGCACATGGACGGAACATGGTTTTCTACAGCTGTGGAGAGAAAGCGCAGAACAGCACTTCTAAGCCCCTCGACGCCGTAGTAGATTGTTTCGCCGGGGGTATCTGGTACAAGAACGTCCTTTACATCCGGGAGCTTCAAGGCGCTTCCTGAAGGCATGGAGTCGAAGATTCCAAGGATGTTTTCCGCTGCGTGCACGTTGTATTCCTGCTCGTCCTTTCCGTAGAGCCAGTAAGTAAACACTTCCTCCTCAAGGTCTCCCACTGTGATGTGCATGAGATCGCAGAGCTCAGCTTCCTTCCCGTTCTTGATGATGCGGTCAAAAAGAACAGAGATAAGCTGGGCGGAAAGGGCAGAGTTTGGAACAGGAGTCCTCACACCGCTTCTGTATCTGCTGATGAGAGAGGCATCGGCGTGGATGAGCTTACTTAGCAGCACATTTGAAAGCTCCGCCAGGATCATGGAGGAGTTCAGCCTCTGGGCAAAATGCCGGGAAGCACCGGGCTCCTTAAAATTCTTTTTCCCGGTGGTGCCGTTTTGCGTGCCTGACATTTCGGGATCATATCCCTCGTAGAGCCAGCTCTTAAGGGCGGCCTTTATCTCTTTTGCAGAAGCTTTGGGATCAGTCTCCACAATTTCGCAGAGCTTCTCCAGGTTGTTCTTGTTGTCTGCAAAAAGATATATTCCGTTTATCAGCTTTTCTGCCGTGACACTGTCGGGATGAGGGATTCTTTTTCCGCTCCTGATACGGCTTATATTGGTCCTGTCAAAGCCCACCTTTCTGGCAATCTCAGCACCGGTGGCATCTATTCTTTCAAGCAGTTCGTTCAATCTTTCTGTCAGCATAATAACCTTCTAAGCGTATAAAAATAAACTGTATATTGGGGATTATAACAGAGTATATGTGACAGTTCAATTTGTCAATGACACATTCTTGTCACAATAAAACTTCTTGACAAAAGAATAGCCGGATGATAATATACGTGACTGTGTCAGATATACATGGCACAGTCTTTTTTCTTTTATTCGGACTTTTGTCCGGGATTCATTGTCGCATTCGACAATTTTTCAGCAGCTTAGAAGTTTTAAAAGTTTTCAGGAGATCATTGCAATATGGAAGTTAAAGCATGTATTTTTACTGACGCAGGCAAAGTGCGCAGGATCAATCAGGACTCTGCCATGATCAAAGTGGCAAATACCCAGAGGCACGGAAGGATTTCTTTTGCCGCTGTGTGTGACGGAGTGGGCGGCCTCTCCAAGGGTGAGGTGGCCAGCTGCAAGATGATAAGGGCCCTGGAGGGCTGGTTTATGGAGGAGCTGCCTCTTATGCAGAACCTGGAGCCGCAGCGGCTCTGGGACACGGCACAGACGTCGCTTCTTAGGCTCATAGCAAGGACCGGCGGGGAGATCCGCAGGTACGGAAGGCACAGGGGGATAAAGCTTGGAACCACGTTGACAGCTCTTTTGCAGATTGGATATGACTATATGACCATCAACGTGGGAGATTCCAGGATATACCTGATAGACAGAGAGCAGGCCCATCAGGCCACAACAGATCAGTGCGCGGGGGAGAATGTCCTTTTGCAGTCCGTGGGGGCGACCCTTGATGTGATGCCCGAGGTCAGGACTGGAAGCATTTCCGGGGATACCACGGTGCTTGCCGTCAGCGACGGCTTCTGGAGGAAGCTGGAAAAGAAGGAAATCCATGACAAGCTATGCCCTCAGATGTGTGTAAGCGACAGGGATATGCTGGACCAGTGCCGCAAGCTCTATGACCTTGTCATAGAGAGGAGGGAAGAAGATAACATTTCGGTGGCGGCCATGTGCCTTTTTGTGTGAGCGCAGGCAACACCCCTATTGGACTGATTGGAGCCGTTTTTAAGTCAGATATAAGCTGGCATTTATAGTGGAGGAAATATGGGATATACAGAAAAAGAAAGTTTTTACAGAGACAGATACAGAATACTAAGAAAGCTGGGCGAAGGCGGCAGCAGCGTTGTTTACATGGCCATGGATGAGAAAGAAAGGCGGCCGGTGACGATCAAATGCTTAAAGATGGGCTCTGCGAACAGTGAACAGCTAAAAAAGCTTTCGGAGGGTGAGACGAATCTTCTTTCAAAGCTCTCCCACAGGGGAATCCCGAATCTTATTGCTGTCTACGACGACGCTGTTGTTATGGAATATGTGCCTGGCAACAGTCTTGAGAAGGTGCTCACAAAGAAGGGGCGCTTCTCTGAAAGGGAGACGGCAGCCATAGCAATGGAAGTGCTGGAGATACTTGAGTATCTCCACGACCTTGAAAATCCTGTGATTTACAGGGATTTAAAGCCCGCCAATATAATGCTAAGGCCCGACGGGCATATTGCTCTTATCGATTTTGGGACCGCCAGAGTAATGGAAAAGGATGGAGATGCTGATACACTGAACCTTGGAACCAGCGGCTTTGCAGCTCCCGAGCAGTATGGAAACCTTGGCCAGACGGACCCAAGGACAGATATCTACTGCCTTGGTAAGACGCTGCTGCTACTTCTTGGTGGCAAGTGCTGCCCTGAATTCATGGAGATAATTGAGAAGTGTACCATGCCTGACAGGGAGGACAGGTTCGAAAGCTGTGGGCAGGTGAAGGCGGCACTTAAGAAGTATCCCGTCAAGGTGCTTATACACAAGGCGGGACGGGGGCTTAAGCTGGCTGCCGGATCAGCGCTGGTGGCAGGCGCCATCTCTTTTGCCTTGATCCATTATGATGCGGTGAGGAGCTATGCTGCAGAGGATGCCAGGGACAGGCTGCCTGCAGTCCAGGAGCGGCTTGGCGTGGCAGGCTTAAGGCTCAGGGAGATCCTTGAAGAGCGATTTGGAGTTGAATTCGCTTATAGTGGTGACATGATCGGCGCTGATGAGACGGGCAAGGTAAAGGAATGATAGAGAACCAAACAGAAAGGTGAAAGATATGATGATATTTGTATATACATTTGCGATCATCTTTGTCGCATTGGTGGTAATCCTCGGTTTGGGGAGCCTTCTTACCGGTCTGGGGGAGGCACCTGAACATGTTCAAGAGGGGGAAGCCACTGCAGCCATGTGTACCACCCAGCTCCTGGGACGCGGTACCGGCAGCGATGCCGTGTGTGATGAAGATTTTGTAATTGAGCAGGATATGGTGTACACCTATGACTCCTTCAATCTATGACTATATCTAATGGCAATCGCACAACATTTTTATAGAAATAGTGAAATAATTATATAATTTATAAATATATCGGAAACTTTTTCGATGTCTTTTTTTATGCATATTTTAGACAATAAATGAACAATAAATTGTAAGATATAATTATGAGGGGAGCTGGATCTTAGCTCATTGTTTTTTTATGCATAGAAAGGAGACCGTCATGAATCGGCCTGTTCGGAAGAAGACGGTTATCTGTTTAGCAATAATTCTAATTCTGGTATTCAGCACATATTGCGGTTCCCGGATGTCAGAAGGCGATCTGAATTCAGTAGATGAGACTTCGGCTCCCGATGTATCGCATTTTCTTGTTGCCGTTGAGGATGAGCCCGACACGGTGGATTTCCAATGTACTTCAATTCACTACACAATTGCACAGAATGTGTTTAACCGGCTGGTGGAAACGGAAAACGATCAAAACGGCAATATGGAGATATTGCCGTCGCTGGCCAGGTCCTGGGAGATCTCGCCGGACGGTCGGCAGTATACTTTCCACCTTCAGGAGGATGTGACCTTCAGCAATGGTTCACCTTTGACATCCTCTGATGTGAAATATACTTTTGAGCGTCTTTTGACCCATCCTGACTCCTGCAATCAGGATATTGTCGATATAATCCAGGGAGCAAGGGAACTTGAAAGCGGCGAAGCGCAGCACCTTGAAGGTTTAAAGATAATTGATGATCACAGTTTCACAATAATCCTGGAGCGGCCCTTTGAGGCGTTTCTTGCCTGTATGTCAATGCCTGCTGCGTCCATACTGGATGAGGAGACAACGACGGAAGCCGGAGACCGTTTTGGCACGGATCCGGACTGGACAATAGGAACAGGCTCTTTTGTGCTGTGGAAATGGGATCGGGGGGATGGGATGCTTCTTACTGCCAACAAGTACTGCTGGCAGGGGACTCCGCGGTGCGAAGGGCTGGATCTTCGCTTTGCGACGGATGCCGGAGAGATACGCAGGATGTTTGAAAAGGGTGAAATCGATGTGCTTGATCTGGATGAGACAGGCAATTTCGCAGAGTATTTTAAGCATGGCAAGCAGTATCAGGACAGACTTTTTAAGGTTCAGCGTATAGGAATAACATACATCGCACTTAACGAGAAAATTGCGCCTCTGAACGATGTGCGTGTCCGAAAAGCAATGCAATTGTCACTTAACAGGCCACTGCTGCTGGCAGCAGTTTACGGTGACAGCGGCTTGATTGAGAACGGTATCTTTCCCCATGGCCTGTACGGCTATAACCCGGATCTTCCCGAGATACCCTATGATCCTGACGCGGCAAAAAAGCTTTTGAAGGAGGCGGGATATACTGATGGGTTTGATCTGACGGTAAGCGTAAACTCAGCATCCACGCGCTGGGAGCTGTCTGTTATGCGCATTGCTGCATCCATGTGGGAGAAGATTGGCATAAGGGTCACCGTAGATGTAATTGATGAGAGCGAGTTCATGGGAATGAGAAAGAGCGGCAAGCTGGCATGCTACACGGCCCAGTGGATGGCAGATTTCAATGATCCCGACAATTTTATCTATACCTTTTTTGGAAACAGTCACAATACAACCTTCAGGAGCCTGTGCTATCCCAAGGAAACGATAATGGAACGCATACGGAAAGCGCGGACAATACCTGACAGGGATGAGCGCATCCGGGAATATCAGGATCTGGAGCGCATTATTGTTCAGGAGGATGCAGCATGGATTCCCCTGTATTCAAGGCAGAGATACTATGTTACCTCTGAAAGGCTTGAAGGCATCCAGGCGTCCTGGAACGGCTCTGTGAAGAACAAGTACCGGGAAATGAGCATTAACTATCAGGATGAGAATTGATTATTTATTGTGGCATAAACACCGCGATGGCAGGAAATAGGAGATGCACAGATGCGATCTATCCGATTCAAGATTACGCTGATCACTGTCCTCGTAATCCTTATTAGCATAATATCTGTATCCGGTGCCAGTCATATAATCATACGGAATGAGACCGACAAGAATTCCGTAGATATCATGAACCTTATTAATGAAGGCACCGAGAAATCTCTTGAAAACTATTTTGAGAGTATTGAGCAGTCTGCTGAAATTGCAGCCAACATTGCAATTGAGGATTTTGACAGCGTTATTTTGGTGGAAAGCGGAGTTGTAAAGACAGGCAAAGCTGATGAGCCCCAGACAGCGCAACAGATTGAGGATTTGAACCGGTATATTTCATCACACTGCGACAGAATTGAAGATCTCTTTTCCGGTGTCGCGGATAATACCCAGGAAATAATGGCATATTATTACTGTATCAGTCCCAAGATCAGCAGTGACGAGCATGGCTTTCTCTATATAAAGCAGGGAAAGACCGGGCTTATCAAACAGCCTCCTATCGATGCCTTAAGCCTCAGCCCGGATGAACGGCTTGGAGCTTCGTGGTACGATGTGGCGGTGGACATGGGATGCCCGGGGTGGATTGGACCCTATATCAGTATGGAGAACTGGGTTTGTTCCTACATCATTCCTGTCTATAAAGCCGGGATGCTTATAGGTCTTATCGGAATGGATATTTCCTGCGAGTCACTGGCAGCACAGGTTGAAGACATACACCTTTATGATACGGGGTTCGTGTGTCTTATGGACAGAAACGGACGGGTGATCTATCACCCCGACATGCCTATAGGCAGCAATCTGGATGACCTTCAGCTCAGTGTCAGAACAGAGATTCTGGATGCTGATGACAGCGGAGCTGAGCTGATCCGCTATATGGCAGGTGGCGAAAGCAGACAGCTGTCCTTTTCAACGCTTTCCAACGGTATGAAACTTGCCTGTGTGGCACCGGAAAGGGAGATCAATGCCCCATGGCTTAAGCTCCTCTGGAATACTACATTTGTTACCTTGTTGGTTATCATAGTTTTTGTTCTTATAATATTCTTTGTAATGGGTGTGCTGACATATCCGCTCAAACAGCTGACGGATGCGTCCAAAAAAATTGCTGAGTCGGATTATAACGTGGATCTGACCTATAAGGGGAAGGATGAGATCGGCGCCCTGACCAATGCATTCAGCCGAATGCGGGATCACATCAGGAAAAATATCGATGACCTCAACCACCAGATCTTTTATGACAGGCTTACGGACCTGCCCAACATGAGGCGGTTCTTTACTCTTGCCAAGCAGGAGAGAAATCACCTTCGTGAAGAAGGAAAAGAAGTTGTCATGGTCTATATCAATATCATTGGCACCAGGATCTATAACAGGCAGCATGGATTCAAAAACGGAGATAAACTTATCATTGACTTTGCCCATATATTGTCGCGCTATTTCGGAGATGACAGGGTCTGCAGGTTCAGCGGAGACCAGTTTGCTGCGGTTGCTGATGGGGCAGAGGTAGATGAGATCCTGGGGAAAATCCTGCAGGAATGTGAGACTGCCATGGATGGGAAGCGACTTCCGATCCGCGTCGGAGTCTATTCGGACTGCATTGAGGATGTTGATACGAATATTGCCTGCGATCGTGCCAAGTATGCCTGTGATCTCAAAAAGGGCGAGCTGTCTTCCTCCATAACCTACTACGGCGAAGATATGCTCAAGAAGAATGAGATCTACCTCCATATTATCCACAACCTGGACCGTGCACTTGAGGAGGGCTGGGTCAAGGTTTACTATCAGCCTATTGTATGTGCGGCGACGGAAAAGGTCTGCGACGAAGAGGCGCTGGCCAGGTGGATCGATCCCGAGAAGGGATTTCTTTCTCCGGGAGATTTCATTCCTGCCCTGGAAGAGTCCAAAATGATCTACAAGCTTGATCTCTACATAGTGGATCAGGTTCTTAAAAAGATGAACCGGATGAAGGAGATGGGGCTTGAGCCTGTTTCTCAGTCCATCAACCTTTCCCGCATGGACTTCGAGAGCTGTGATGTGGTGGAGGAGATCCGCCGCAGGGTAGATGAGGCAGGAATAGAGCGCTCAATGATCTCAGTGGAGATCACGGAGAGTGTCATCGGCGGTGATTTCGAGTTCATGAAGGAGCAGGTATCACGATTCCGGGGCCTGGGATTCCCTGTATGGATGGACGACTTTGGAAGCGGATTTTCGTCTCTTGATGTACTTCATCAGATTCACTTTGACCTCATCAAATTTGACATGCGCTTTATGGAGCGCTTTGATGAAGGAGCAGAAGGCAGGATAATCCTCACCGATATGGTGAATATGACCAAGGATCTCGGAACAGAGACTATTTGCGAGGGCGTTGAGGAGAAAGAACAGGCCCGGTTCCTCAGGGAGATCGGATGCACAAAGATTCAGGGATATTATTACGGAAAGCCCGCGCCTTTTGAGGAGATATGATAAAGCTTTAGACAGAAAGAACAGGGCAGGAACGGATTTTATAGAACAATAGTTCGAAAAGCTCATATACTTTTACATACAAATCTGCTATACTTATCACACAGTTGATGGGTATAGCAGATTTGCACTTTACATCATAGGAATAATACATGGATAGATTTATACTTCACTCAGAATTTAAGCCCACCGGCGACCAGCCACAGGCCATCAAAGAGCTTGTTGAGGGGTTCAAGGCGGGCAATCAGTTTGAGACTCTTCTTGGCGTCACGGGATCCGGCAAGACTTTCACCATGGCCAATATTATAGCGGCTCTCAATAAGCCCACGCTTATCATCAGCCACAACAAGACTCTGGCGGGGCAGCTCTATGGCGAGTTCAAGGAGTTCTTTCCCGAGAACGCGGTTGAGTACTTTGTTTCCTACTACGACTACTACCAGCCTGAGGCCTATGTGCCACAGACTGATACTTATATTGCCAAGGATTCATCCATCAATGACGAGATCGACAAGCTACGCCTTTCTGCCACAGCATCCCTTGCGGAGAGGAAGGATGTCATCGTGGTCGCCAGCGTATCCTGCATCTACGGTCTGGGCAGCCCTGAGGAGTTCAAGGGGATGTCCATATCACTGCGACCCGGTATGCACAAGGACAGAGACGATCTGATCAAGGATCTTATCGCCATCCAGTACGACCGCAACGACATGGAGCTTGGCCGCTGCAACTTCAGGGTCAGGGGAGATACGGTGGAGATATTCCCCGCCAACTGGGATGACTTCCTTATCAGGGTTGAGTTCTTTGGCGATGAGATTGACAGGATCACTCAGATAGAGCCTGTCACTGCAAGGGTACACGCAGAGCTGACCCACGTGATGATATACCCCGCTTCCCACTATGTTGTCCCTCAGGAGAAGATCAACGCCGCCTGTGACAATATTGAGAAAGAGCTGGAGGAGCAGGTCAAGTTCTTTAAGGGGGAGGACAGGCTCATAGAGGCCCAGAGGATCTCCGAGAGGACCAACTTTGACGTGGAGATGATGAGGGAGACGGGATTCTGCTCAGGCATTGAGAACTACTCAAGGCATCTGAACTTCATGAAGCCCGGGGAGCCACCGCTGACCCTTCTTGATTTCTTTGACAACGATTTTCTTATTATTGTGGACGAGTCCCACATGACCATACCCCAGGTGGGGGCCATGTACCACGGGGACCGCAGCAGGAAGACCACCCTGGTCGATTACGGCTTCAGACTTCCTTCGGCCCTGGACAACAGGCCCCTCAACTTCGAGGAGTTTGAGCAGCACATCGACCAGATGCTTTTCTGCTCCGCAACTCCCGGCAAGTACGAGGAGGAGCATGAGCTTTTGCGCGCCGAGCAGGTCATAAGGCCTACAGGACTTCTTGATCCTGAGGTTGATGTCAGACCCGTAGAGGGCCAGATAGATGACCTCATAGGTGAGATAAGAAAAGAGATCGATAAAAAGAATAAGGTCCTTATCACCACCCTGACCAAGCGCATGGCAGAGGATCTTACCCAGTATCTGGCTGAGTCCGGCATAAGGGTCAAGTATCTGCACTCCGATATAGATACCCTGGAGAGGGCTGAGATCATCAGGGATATGCGACTTGATGTCTTTGACGTACTGGTGGGCATCAACCTTTTGAGAGAGGGGCTGGATATCCCCGAGATATCCCTGGTTGCCATCATAGATGCGGACAAGGAAGGGTTCTTGAGGTCCGAGACCTCTCTTATCCAGACCATAGGAAGAGCGGCCCGTAACGCAGAGGGGCGTGTCATCATGTACGCCGACAACATGACGGATTCCATGAAGAAGGCCATCGAGGAGACCAGGCGCAGAAGGGCCATTCAGCAGAAGTACAACGAGGAGAACGGCATCACGCCTCAGACCATCAAGAAGGCTGTCAGGGAGTTGATCGCAGTTACCAAGGCCATTGCCAAGGAAGAGGTTAAGTTTGAGAAGGCTCCTGAGTCCATGAGCGCCGAGGAACTTGAGAAGCTCATAGGACAGGTACAAAAGAAGATGAAGAGGGCAGCCACGGAGCTCGACTTTGAGACAGCGGCAACGTTAAGGGACCAGATGATAGAACTTAAGACAATTTACAATGAGATAACAGGTGGAAAGTGACCTGCGGAGAATATATATGTCAGATAACAGAAGCAAGATGACCAAAAAGAACACTACGACCAAGAGGATACTCCCCTCGGATATCCACGATTACATCAGGGTCAGGGGAGCCAGTGAGCACAACCTTAAGCATGTCAACGTCAAGATCCCCAGGGAGACGCTGACGGTATTTACCGGGCTTTCAGGTTCAGGCAAGTCCTCCCTGGCCTTTGACACTATTTTTGCTGAGGGTCAGAGGAGATATATGGAGTCCCTGTCCTCCTACGCCAGGATGTTCCTGGGGCAGATGGACAAGCCCAACGTGGAGCAGATAGAGGGACTGTCGCCAACCATATCAATAGACCAGAAGTCCACCAACAAGAACCCCAGGTCCACGGTGGGTACCGTGACTGAAATCTATGACCACTTCAGGCTCCTGTACGCCAGGATAGGTATCCCCCACTGCCCCAAGTGCGGCAGGGAGATCCGCAGGCAGACCGTGGATGAGATGTGCGATCAGATAATGGCTCTTGGTGATGAGACCAAGCTGCAGATCCTTGCGCCCGTTGTCAGGGGCAAGAAGGGTGAGCACTCCAAGACTCTGGACAGAGCGAAGCGCGCAGGTTATGTCAGAGCCAGGATCGACGGCAGTCAGTATGAGCTCACCGAGGAAGAGATCAAGCTTGACAAGAACATTAAGCACAGCATAGAGATCATTGTGGACCGAATAGTGATCCGAAACGACAATGAGAACCTCAGAAAGAGGCTTACGGACTCCGTGGAGAGCGCTCTGCAGCTGGCAGAGGGCCTGCTTCTGGTGGATGTCATAGGAGGACAGGAGCTGAGCTTTAGTCAGAACTTTGCCTGCCCAGACTGCGGTATCAGCATACCGGAGATCGAGCCCAGGAGCTTTTCTTTCAACAATCCCTTTGGAGCCTGCCCCGACTGTCTGGGGCTTGGTTACAAGATGGAGTTTGATGAGGATCTGATGATCCCTGATAAGAGCCTGTCCATCAACGACGGCTGTATCGTGGTCATGGGCTGGCAGTCAGCCAACAAGGACTCCAGTTTTTCCAACGCCACCTTAAGGGCACTGGCCAAGGCTTACAAGTTCAGTCTGGACACTCCTTTTGAGGAGCTCTCCGATAAGGCCAAAGAGGTCCTTATCCACGGCGCTGACAAGGAGGTGCTGGTCCACTACAAGGGACAGAGGGGAGAGGGAGATTATCCAATCCGCTTTGAGGGACTGATCAAGAATGTTGAGCAGAGATACAGGGAGACCTTTTCGGAGACCGCCAAGGCGGAGTACGAGGAGTATATGAGGATTACCCCCTGCCAGCTCTGTGGCGGACAGAGGCTCAAGAAGGAGTCCCTGGCTGTTACCATAGACGACAGGAATATCTACGAGATCACCAACATGTCAATAGATGAGCTGCAGAACTATCTTGAGACCATGAAGCTGACCCAGCATCAGGAGATGATAGGAGCCCAGGTGCTCAAAGAGATCAAGGCCAGAGTGGGCTTTCTTGTGGACGTGGGACTGGACTATCTGTCCCTGTCAAGGGCAACAGGGACCCTTTCAGGCGGCGAGGCTCAGAGAATAAGGCTTGCAACCCAGATAGGTTCAGGTCTGTGCGGAGTCTGCTACATCCTGGATGAGCCCAGTATAGGTCTTCATCAGAGGGACAACGACAAGCTTCTCAATACTCTCAAGAACTTAAGAGACCTGGGCAACACCCTGATCGTGGTTGAGCATGATGAGGACACCATGAGGGCTGCGGACTACATCGTAGATGTGGGCCCGGGAGCAGGTTCCCACGGCGGCAAGATCGTGGCCTGCGGAACTGCCGAGGAGATCATGCAGGTCAAGGAGTCCATAACAGGTCAGTACCTCTCCGGCAAGCTTAAGATCGAGGTTCCCAAGACCAGAAGGCAGCCTAAGGGATGGCTCAACATAAAGGGCGCCTGTGAGAACAATTTAAAGAATATCGATATAGATGTACCTCTTGGTATACTGACCATAGTTACCGGTGTGTCAGGGTCAGGCAAGAGCTCTTTTGTCAACGAGATCCTCTACAAGCACCTGGCAAGGGACCTGAACAGGGCCAGATGCATTCCGGGCAAGCACAAGTCCATCGAGGGTCTTGAGCAGGTGGACAAGGTCATTGCCATCGACCAGTCGCCCATAGGCAGGACCCCCAGGTCCAATCCCGCCACCTACACAGGAGTCTTTGACATGATAAGGGACCTGTTTGCGGGAACCCCCGACGCCAAGGCCAGGGGCTACAAGAAGGGACGTTTTTCCTTCAACGTCAAGGGCGGAAGATGTGAGGCCTGCGGAGGAGACGGCATCATCAAGATCGAGATGCACTTTCTGCCTGATGTGTACGTTCCCTGTGAGGTCTGCGGAGGCAAGAGGTACAACCATGAGACCCTGGAGGTCAGGTACAAGGGCAAGAACATCTACGATGTCCTTGATATGACCGTTGAGGAGGCTCTCAAGTTCTTCGAGAACGTCAAGACCATAAAGCGCAAGATACAGACCCTCTACGATGTGGGTCTTGGGTATGTGAAGCTGGGGCAGCCCAGCACCGAGCTCTCGGGTGGTGAAGCCCAGCGTATCAAGCTTGCCACAGAGCTGTCCAAGGTAGGAACCGGCAAGACCGTCTACATCCTTGATGAGCCCACCACAGGACTTCACTTTGCGGATGTACAGAAGCTGGTCAAGATCATGCACGAACTGGTGGAGCAGGGCAATACCGTGGTTGTCATCGAGCACAACCTGGATGTCATCAAGACCGGTGACTACATCATCGACATGGGCCCGGAGGGCGGCTCCAAGGGCGGCACGGTGGTAGTCGCAGGAACGCCGGAGGAAGTGGCCAAGTGCAAGAAGTCTTATACCGGGGCGTATATCAAAAATATGCTTAAGTAAGGCATGGGAGTCAAGGGGACGGTTATTTTTTGTGGTAAAATATAAATAATTATCTAAATTTTTGGGAGATACAGCAGGGAGGAGATTCATGTCAAATACCGGATTTGACACCAGACCCATAGATTTGAGAAGGCTGTGGCGACAGTTTGCAAAGAGATTCTGGATCGTGATCGCAGCCACAGCTGTCGGGGCTGCAGCGGGCTTTGCACTCTATGTGCTCTACAGCAATGTTATGAGCGGCAACACCCTCTACCGGGTGAGGAACGACTACTACATCACCTTCAATACAGAGGATTTCCCCAACGGCGTCGACTACTACAACGCCTATACCTGGGACGGGATATTGAGGGATGATCCGGTTGTAAATAAGGCACTGGAGACAGATCCATCACTTACCAAACAGCAGATCCTTGACGGCGTAACGGGAGAGATCCTGGGGGACTACCGCATACTTACAGTGGTGGTGACCGGAACTGACGGCGAACTGATAAAGCGAATTTCGGACGCATACAAGACTGCGCTGCCTGCTTTTGCAGATAAGATTGATATGCTCTCTGCAATTGAAGTTTGGACTGATGCAGACATAGAGGTTTACGACGCCTATACAAGAGATGGCAATGCGGCTTTTCTTGGCGGACTTATCGGTCTTCTGGTGAGTCTTTTTGCAGTTCTTTTGTACGGGATATTTGACGATGCCATCTACACCGAGAGGGACTGGGTGATGAGCTACCCTGACATCCCCTATCTTGGCAAGAGGGACACCGATGAATACAGAGTCAACAGGTCCCACATCCTTAAGTATGACGGCAATTATATCGAGCTGACAGGCGATGAGCTCAAGTTTGAGGAGGCCGAATTTGACAGGATGAGGAACTGCGACGGCGTAATATTAAAGCTAAGACCCGGCAGGGACAGAACAGAGCTTATGGATAAGGCGGTATATACGCTTAAAAAGCAGGACGTCAATGTGGTGGGGGTCATGGAATAAATGGTGCTCTATATTCTTATTGCCGCCATCACAGTGCTTCTGGCATATAAGGTTAAGACGGCGGGATATTCAGAATATGACAAGGTTACAGACACAGGTGCGGGCACAGGAACAGGCTCCGGCGCAGGTACTGTATTGCCTGCGTCCCGTCTTTACCGGGGCTATGCGCCCAGGTACAGGGCAGTGAATGCCCTTATGGTCCTGTCGATCTTTGTGGTGCTGACTCTTCTTGCGGCCCTTCGTCTTGAAGTTGGCAATGACTATGGGACCTATGTGGTAACCTGCCACGAGATCTTTCAGAGGGGATATGTGGTGACTGAGCCGGGCTACAATTTTGTGGTAAGGCTCCTCTACACCCTGTCCGGCAAGGAGGACTACCTGCTTATGTTTGCGGTGTTCGGCGCAGCCATCGTGGGTGTTTTTCTGAAGGTGCTGCTGGAGCAGGCGGATGATTTTGCCCCGGCTTTCTTTGTATTTATGACCATGGGCTTCTACTTCAGAAGCTTTAATACGGTCAGGTACTACTTTGCCCTGGCTATAGCCACTTTTGCCCTTAGATACCTTGTCAGGATAGATGTACAGGGGATGATCAAGTTCTTTGGCCTGATCCTGTTTGCAGCGCTGTTTCATAAGAGCGTGCTGGTGGTGATCCCTATGTATTTCATCGCCAGGATCCCCTGGAAAAAGTGGGCTCTGATACCATTGTGCGTCTTTGGGGCGGTGGCAGCTCTTTTGCATGAGCAGATAATGACTATAGCGCTGAAGCTCTACCCCTCATACAACAACACGGTGTACATCGAGGAGAGCCATACGATATTTGAGAATGCGGCGCCGATCCTTGGGTGCCTGTTCGTGATAGGTTTATGCATATTTTTTTATAAAGAGGCTGTAAGTGACAGACCGGACAACCGTATGTACCTTAATATGAACATTATGGCGGTGGCACTGTATCTTAGCTGCTTCTGGATGCCCCTGGTGACAAGGTTTGCCTATTACCTCAGTACCTGCCAGGTGCTGCTATTACCCAATATCATCTGCAGCATCAGGGATCCTGTCAGGAAGAAGAGGGCAGGGATACTGGTAGCTGTGTTCTGTCTTTTGTATTTTGCGTATTTCCTGTATCAGGCGGACAACGTGGGAGTCAGGGTGCTTCCCTACAAGAGCTGGCTGTTCTATGATCACAGGTGGCTCAACCAGACTGATACCTTTTAACGTCTTGGGCAATGCGCAGGCAATATGAATTTCGAAATAATACTTTGAACCAGGAGGAACGTAGATGACCAATGCTGGAGCGATCCGGGATTACAAGTCCTTTCTTCAGGAAAACCGACGTATAGTCAATCACTATCTCAACATAATGCTCTGGTGCTTTGTGCTGCCGGGGCCGGCCATCGCCTTCGGTATAATGATAGGTGCTTTTCCCAAGCTGGGTTACGGCATATGTGTTGAGATCGCGGTGGTTAACCTCGTGATGGCTCTTACCCACTTCATGCTGCTTAAAAAGTGGCCATCCTCTGTGGTGACCAGCATGTTTGCTCTTCTGGCGGTGAACCTGTTTTTGATGTATCTGAATATTGCCCACATCGGCGTCCGTCTAACCTGGTTTCTGGTGCCGATTCTGAGCCTTCTGTTCTGCGATATGAGGATATATCTGTCCTCGGTGGTGATAAACTATTGTCTTTTATGTACCGCGACCTGGATCCTGTCGCCCTTCATGGCACAGCAGAGGATAGACTACGATTCGGCGGCAGCCTTCATGGCCAACACAGCAGGAGGCTATACTATAGAGACTGTCATCATGGGTGCGTCGGGCTATGCCCTGGGACGCCTGGCTGCAGGATACTTCAGGGATCTTATGAGTAATCATGCCCTTGTCATTGAGCGTGAGAGCCAGGCAAGGGAACATTTTGCGATGCTTGATTCCATGGCAGAGATCTACGACAGGGTGAACCTCATCGATTTTGAGAAAAAGATCGAGCGCCCGCTGACGGATGAGAGCAAGAATGTCATCGCCATTGATCTGCCCAGACAGACCCACACCAACATGGTGACATCCATGATAGGCACCATAGTCCCTGATCAGGTGGAGGACTTTGTAAAGTTCACCAATATCACAACGGTACAGCAGAGACTTGGCAGCAGAAAGAATATATCCGCAGAGTTTGTGGACAAGATACACGGCTGGTTCAGAGCCCAGTATATCACTGCCAGGACCGATGAAAACGGATATCCAGTGGTGGTCATCTTTACAACCCAGATAATTGAGGAGGAAAAGAGAAAAGAGGAACACCTCATACGTATAGCCATGACCGATGAGCTCACAAGGCTCTACAACAGAAGGTGCTATGAGGAGGATCTTCTGAGATACAGGACAGACGCCATGGAGCGCAACTTTGCCATCTTCTCGCTGGATGTCAACGGGCTTAAGGTGGTCAATGACACAAAGGGCCATGCGGCGGGAGATGAGCTTATAAGGGGCGCTGCCGACTGCATCACAGAGGTTGTGGGCAACAGGGGAAAGACCTACAGGACTGGCGGAGATGAATTTATGGCTGTGGTCCACACCTCGGACTGCGCAACTTTGCTAAATGACATCAAGACAAGAGCCCTGTCCTGGAGAGGTGAATATGTGGACAATCTGTCAGTGTCCATCGGCTACGCGGCTCATGCCGATCACCCGGAGCTGGGAATAGTGGAGCTGGAGAAGCTGGCTGATAAGATGATGTACGACGACAAGGCGGAGTACTACAGGATGAATGGCAGGGACCGCAGGAAATGCTGACGCCGGAGGCCCTTACCTTGAAACAGCAATGTACAAGGTAGTATACTTAAATTTATATATAGACAATTTTATTGGAGGAAGATTTTATGAAGATGAGATACTGTAAGCGCTGCCTTCAGCCTGACACCAGGCCGGGTATCGTCTTTGATGATGAGCAGATCTGCTTTGCCTGCAGATACGAGGAGTCCAAGAAGACCATCGACTGGGCTCAGAGAGAGGCAGAGCTTAAGGGCTTTGCCGAGGAAGCCAAGGCTGAGGCAAAAAAGAGAGGTAACACCTACGACTGTATCATCGGCGTGTCAGGAGGCAAGGATTCCACCTTCCAGGCGGTTTATGCCAAGGAGAAGCTGGGGCTCAATCCCCTTCTCATCAACTGTATGCCCGATGAGATCACTGAGATCGGCAGGAAGAACATCGAGAATCTCAACAACCTGGGATTTGATATCATCTCCATAAGGCCCAATCCCATTGTGGCCAAGAAGCTGGCCAGGAAGTCCTTCTTCGAGCGCGGCAACATCATCGCTGCATCGGAGTACTGCCTCTGGGCTTCTGCATACATCATGGCAGTCAAGTTCAACATTCCCCTGATCATTCAGGGTGAGAACGCAGCACTTACCCTTGGCACAGCCAAAAACCAGGATACCACAGGCAACGCCTTCTCCGTAATGCAGCTGGAGACCATCAGAGGCGCCAGCGTGGACAGCTTCGTTGATCTGTCCAACAACATAACAGAGAAAGATCTTTTCCTCTACAAGATCCCTACCGTGGAGGAGATGGAGAGCAAGGGCATCAGGGCCATCTTCCTTCAGTACTATGCAAAAGAGTGGTCACAGGTTTACAACGCTGACTTTGCTGTGGCAAGAGGACTCACCGGAAGAAGCGATGACCTCCATGACCTTGGAAGATACAGACGGTACACGGCTCTGGACTGTGACCTTCAGATTCCCAACCAGATGATCAAATATCTCAAGTTCGGTTTTGGCTATGCCACTGACGAGATCTGCTACGATATAAGAGAGGGCAGGTTTGACAGGGAGAGCGGCAAGTGGTACGTCAACGAGTACGACGGCCTCTGCGGAGAGCAGTACATCGACAAGGCCTGCAGGTACCTGTCAATTACCAGGGAAGAGTTCTGGGAAGTAGTTGACAGATATGTCAACACAGATCTCTTTGAGAAAAAGGATGGAAAGTGGACTCCTAAGTTCACCGTTGGTGAGGACTATGAATCTTAACTTGAGAAAAAACTGGTACAAGTATCTCACAGGAACACTGCTGCTGTTACAGGCGGCGGTGTTCCTTGTGTTTCGTGGGGAGAGTTACTTTCAGATCCATGACAACCTGGATCTTTTCATGGGGCACTATGAGATGCTCAAGAAGGGAGAGCTGTGGTTTGCCCACGGCGTTGACGCGCCGATTCTCCACGGAGTTTCCAGGGACCTGTTCGGGTCTGAGTTTAATCTCTACAACCTTTTTTACATACTTCTGCCCTCCTACTGGGCATACCTTGCCGGCTACGCTGCCAAGATAGCCATAGGAATGTTCTCCTTTATCCTTCTGGCCAGGGACGTATACAGGGAGCGCTATGAGAGGTACAAGCCACTGGTGGTTGTAGTGGCCGCGGCCTTCGGAATGATACCGGTGTTTCCTACTTATGGTATAGCCTTTACTTCAGTGCCGCTTATCATCTATGTTTTGAGAAGGCTCTACTTTGCACGAAGCACCAGGGAGCAGCTTCCCTGGTATTTGGCGGTTTTCTGCTATCCGCTGCTTTCATATTTTTCCTACCACGGGTTCTTCATCCTTTGCTATATGGTCTGTGCGGTGATAATACTGTGGATAAAGAAAAAGAGGTTCCCAAAGAGTATCTTCATAGCAATCATAGTTCTTTCCCTGGGATATGTACTGTTTGAGTACAGGCTTTTTGGGGCGATGCTGGGAAGTGACACCGTCACCATAAGGACCACCATGGACCACGGGGATCTGACCTTTGCCCAGGCCATGAAGACAGCTTTTGACGAGTTTGTGAGGGCATCATTCCACTCCCAGGATTCCCACACCTACGTTGTTCTTGGAGTGGTGCTTTTAGGACTTCTGTCCATGAACGTCAGATACATAAGCCTTGGTCACGCCAAAAAAATCCTGACTGAGCCGGCTAATCTTCTGATGCTGTGGATCATCTTTAATGTTCTGATCTTTGGACTGTATCAGTATGCGCCCTTCAGGCATCTGTTTGAGATGATGGTTCCGCCCCTTACGGGCTTTGAGTTTGCCAGGACGGCTTACTTTAACACCTTTTTGTGGTATGCAGAGCTCCTGCTTATCCTTCGGAAGATATACGGACTTGGAAGGATTAGGTGGAGGCTTTTTGCCAACCTGATAGCAAGCCTTGCCCTTCTTGTGGTGATGTTCGCACCTGCGGTCTACAACGACTTTTACTACACTGTTTACAACCATGCCTACAAGATCATCAAACACAAGGAGACCAGCACCGTCAACTACAATGAGTTCTACTCAGAGGATCTGTTTGAGGAGATCAAAGATGACATTGACTACGACGGAGAGTGGTCTGCCAGCTACGGTTTCCATCCCGCTATCCTCAATTACAACGGCATTGCATCCGTGGATGGATACCTGGGAATGTACCCTCAGGAGTACAAGGATAAGTGGACAAAGGTCATAGAGCCAGCGTTCCCTGAATCACCCTCGCTTTCCTCCTACTTCCTTGGATGGGGTGCAAGAGTGAACCTTATTTCAGCTTCTGATGAAAACACCTATGCTCCCCTTCGCAATCTTGAGGTCTCTGACAAGAGACTTGTATGCAACATGGAGGAGCTTAAGAGCCTGGACTGCAAGTACATCTTTTCCAGGATCGATTTTACCAACGCTAAAGAGATGGGGCTCAGGCTCCGGGGAGACTACTCCGGCCAGGGAAGCCCGTACACAATATATGTCTATGAAGTCAAATGATAAAAAATCAAGAGTATATATATGCCACACCTACTACCACGCCTACATCGCTGTGGTAAAAGAGCTGGTGGCAAGGCAGGGCGAATCGGGAAAGGCAGATATCGTCCTCAGTACCATGTCCAATGACTTTGGCAATCTCAAGGAAAGGCTTGAAAAAGCCGAAATATTTGACAGGGTATATATCTACCACGAGCAGCCCGATACCTCCTCACAGGAGGTCATGAGCTATCACAGGGACAGAGGCAATATCATAGCCAACCTACTGCAGCGTATCACCTACACAAGGCTTTTGGGGCAGCTCCAGGAGGACTATGTTCCCACGGACCTGTCCGCCTACAGGGACGTTTATGTCTTCTGCGATTCAGACCCGATAGGGTACTACCTCAATTACAAAAAGATCAGATATCACGCCGTGGAGGACGGCCTCAACTCAGGGCGTCTTGACGATCAGGCCCGCAATGCCAACAGAGGAGCCTGGCCCCTGAAAAGAGCCATGGCCAAAATGGGGCTTATCTTTATTGAGAGCGGCTACAGCAGGTACTGCATCGACTATGAGGTCAATGACATAAGCGCCAACCACAAGCCTCCCAAAAACGTGGTGGAAATTTCAAGGAAGGGACTGAATGACAGGCTCACCCCGGAGGATCACCGGGTGCTGGTGGATATCTTTTTACCCAACAGGGACCATGTCATCAGACAGCTCCTTGGAGACGGGGAAGGCAAGGCCGCCCAGGTAATGATCCTTACTGAGCCCCTCTGCGAGATGGATGTCAGGAAGAAGCTCTTTGGGGACATTATCGACATGTACAAAAAGGACCACAGAGTTATAATAAAACCCCATCCGAGGGATACACTTGACTACGAGAAAGAGTTCCCGGAGGTTACTGTCATCAGGGAGAAATTCCCCATGGAGGTTCTGGGGGACGTGGAGGGCTTTCAGGTTGACAAGGTGGTCTCTGTCATAACGCAGATGGACAATGTATACTTCGCCGGAGAGATAGAGTACCTGGGTCTTGATTTTCTGGACAGATACGAGGATCCCGGCATACACAGAAAGACCGAGAACCTGGATAAATAAAACCAGCAACGCCACTAATTTAGGAAGAGCTTTATGAATATTTACCTTAGAAAAGCAGATATGGACGACGCCGGGGATGTTCTAAGCTGGCGCAACGATGAGCTGACAAGAGAGAACTCTTTTAACCATGACAGGATAAGCCTTTTGTCACACATGAAATGGTTTGAGAAAAAGCTTTCCCAGGAGGGCACCTACATGTTCATCCTCATGGATGGGCAGGACAAGGTGGGCCATATCAGAGTGGATGTCACAGAGGACATCGGGGAGATAAGCTATATGATAGCGCCGGCCTTCAGGGGCAGGGGCTACGGCAGCAGGGCCATTGCTCTTGTGGAAAAAGAGATGCCAAAGGAGGTACATTCTCTCATGGGCCTTACCCTTAAGACCAACAGGGCATCCGGCAGGTGCTTTGAGAAAAACGGATACACCCCGTCGGATGCAGGCGATGCCCTGTGCTATTCCAAGGGAATTGACAGATGATCTCTTTAACTGGAGGATATTATGTTTAACAAGACATTTAAGATAGGAAACAGAACCGTGGGAGAGGGACAGCCCACCATGATAGTTGCAGAGATATCCGGCAACCACAACGGCGACTACAACAGGGCGGTGGATATCATACATGCAGCCCATGAGGCGGGAGCAGATGCCATTAAGCTTCAGACCTATACCGCGGACACCATAACCATAGACTGCGACAAGCCCTGGTTCATGACTCCCTCTGACGGACTATGGGCCGGAAGGACCCTGCACAACCTGTATGAGGAGGCCTACACTCCCTGGGAGTGGCATGAGGGGCTTATGGAGGAGGCTCACAAGCTGGGGATGGAGGCTTTTTCATCACCTTTTGACCCAACAGCTGTTGATTACCTGGAGAATCTGAATGTCCCGGCCTACAAGTTCGCGAGCTTTGAGATCAATGACATACCGCTTATCAGAAAGGCGGCGGCTCTGCACAAGCCCATGATCTTCGCCACAGGCATAGCCTATGAGGAGGATATTAAGCTTGCCCTGGACACCTGTCTTGAAGTGGGAAACAGGGACGTGATCATACTTAAGTGCGTAAGCGCCTATCCTACCCCCTACAATCTGGTGAACCTCAGGATGATAGACTCCCTCAGGGAGAAATTTGACTGTCTGGTGGGTCTTTCGGACCACACACCGGGAAGCGTCATTCCCACAGGCAGCATGCCCTTTGGAGTTAAAATGATAGAAAAGCACCTGACTCTGGACAGGTCTGCGGGAGGCGTGGACGACGCCTTTTCCATGGAACCCTCTGAATTTGCGGAGATGGTAAAGAATGTGAGGATCATGGAGGAGGCTCTTGGCAGCCGCGAGTACAGACTGACTGACAAACAGGTGGCTGAGCGCAGGCTCTCCAGATCTCTTTTCGTGGTAAAAGATATCAGGGCGGGAGAGGAGTTTACACCTGAAAACGTCAGGTCCATAAGACCCTCGGACGGCCTTCACCCCAAGTACTACGATGAAGTCCTTGGAAAGCATGCAACCACGGATCTGGAAAAAGGAACTCCTTTAAGCTTTGATGTTATCAGATAAATGTGAGGCATAGATGGCAAAGGAACCGGCAAAACGGAAAAAGAACAGGCATATCCTGGTGGAGAATGGTGCAGCATTCTTTGTGCTGATGCTGTTTATTGTGCTGACCACAATGTTCCTGGTATACTTCCTGATCGCAATTCAGATGCTTAATGATGAGGGAATAATGCTATATGCCAAGCAGGTCAGTTTGGACAGGGAACTGTCTCAGTTTAAGGCGTTTTCGGGAGTGGAAGATATCTGGATGGAAGAGAAGGATAACTACCCGCTGGATCTGGATTCAACCTATGTTCTTGATGAAATGTTTGAACTGAGTGATAAATATGGATTGCCGGACCCTTATTATATAACTCCGGAAATTCTGCAGTCCATGACTAATGAGGACAGGGAGAGGTTCGCACAGCTGAGCTATTGCTGGATCTATTATCTGATGGGATCATATGATGGCGTGCAGGAGAACTCTGATATCAAAGGACCGGTGTATATTTACAGGGACGGCGATGCTTACAGTGTGCTTATAAATGGCGATAATGATCCGACAATAAGTGTGGGTACGCCCATTTTAGGCCTTACAGGACGTCCTCTGGATCCTGCCAGATATCTGGTGGGAGATCTGGATCTGGTGGAAAATGACCTGTATAACCGGCTGATGGCCTTTAAAGATGACCGGGGCATTACCTGCTATGGAATGGCAACTGCAATAAGGGAATCCGATGCCAAAGGGTATCTGCTGACCTATGTTGAGGAGGAGGCTGTCACCGGCAGACCAAAGAGAAATGTGAATTCCCTGATGAGTGTGATCATCATTATTATGGCACTGGCAGCGGCAGTATATATGATCCTGTTTTATTTTATTACTGTAAGACCTCTTATCAGGGTAAAGGAGGGACTTCAGAGGTTCACGGATTCCAAGAATATCAACAGGCTCCTGGAGGACATGCGGTCCATAAAGCTTTTGAATGAGATAGGACGTCTTTCTGACGACATCTCGGACATGGCTGTTATGCTTAGTGACTACCAGAAGGTTGTGCAGGAACAGGCCAAGGCAGCCACAGAGCTTTCCCTGGCAAAAGAGATCCAGCTGGCCATGCTTCCTGCAGAGTTCCCCGATACAAAGGAGGAGGAGCGCTTTGATATCTACGCCTCCATGAAACCCGCCAGGGACGTGGGGGGCGATCTTTACGACTTCTTCTTTGCGGACGATGACCACCTGGTACTGGAAGTCGGAGATGTGTCCGGCAAGGGAGTTCCCGCTGCGCTGTTCATGATGATGGCCAAGACCATGGTCAAGGACAGGTTTTCACTGGGGAAGGCTCCCGGAGAGCTCATGAAGGAGATTAATGAAGCGCTTCTGGCCAATAACAAGGCAGCGCTTTTTATCACCATCGGCTTTCTGGTGGTGGAGCTGTCCACCGGCCGCGTCGTAGAGGTCAACGCAGGCCATATGGATCCTGTTCTTATGCGAAGCGGCGGAGAGTACAAGATGCAAAAGTACCCTCACTCCATGGTGGTTGGCATCATGGAGGATATGGAGTATGTGGAGAGGGAGTGGACCCTTGAACCCGGGGACAAGCTCTTTATCTACTCTGATGGCGTTACGGAAGCCGAGAATATAAATGGTAAGCAGCTTGGCAACGACAGGCTGGTAAGGATATTAAACGAGGTCAGGGACAGATCCCAGAAGGAGATCCTTGAGTATGTGGACAGCAAGGTTTCTGAATTTGCCGACGGAGCGGATCAGAGCGATGACATCACCATGCTGGGCTTTACATATTATGGGACAAATTGACAGATGACAGGAATAAGGGCAGATGCAAACACCGTCATTGCTTCAGGGCATGTGATGAGGTGTATAACAATAGCAAAAGAACTGACGGCTCTTGGAGAGAAGGTGACCTTCTTTCTGGCAGATAAGGAGTCCAGGGAGCTCTTCGATGCCTTTGCAGGGGATGCTGCGGGTATTGAACCGGTGGTCCTTGATTCTGACTGGCGGGACATGGAGGGAGAGCTGCCCCGCCTTAAAGAGGAGCTTGCCAAAAGAAAGATTGATACTCTTCTGGTGGACTCCTACAGTGTGACGGCAAGGTACTTTGAAGAGCTCTCTAATGTATGCCGGGTGGCATATCTGGACGATCTTGGGAAAGAGGCATATCAGGTGGATGTGCTTATCAACTACAGTGGCTATTACCGTAGTCTTAAGTACGAGGAGATGTATCGGGAGATGAAGGACCGCGGAGGAAGAGACGTGCGCTTCCTTCTGGGGCTCATGTACGCTCCTTTGAGGCAGCAGTTTAAGAGAATCGACGGCTGCGATGACAGGAAGGCGCTGCAGGATAGCAGTAAAGCTCTTTTGGAGGATGGTTCCTTCAACATCCTTCTCACCGCTGGAGGAGGCGACACAAAGGAGATGCTTATGCCTTCCCTTAGGGCAGCTACAGAAAGAGGGCTTATTGGCGCTCTTGAGGATGGGACGAACATCACCTGGCAGGTGGTGGTGGGCGGCATGGTACCCAACCCTGAGGAAATCATCTCTTTTGCCAAAGAATATGATGGAGTGCAGGTCCACAGGAATGTGACGGATATGGCGGGGCTTATGAATAAGTGCGATCTTGCCATAACCGCTGCGGGAACCGTGCTGACGGAGTGTGCGGCGCTGGGGCTTCCGACCATCTTCTATCAGGTGGCCGACAATCAGAAGTACAATGTGGAGTACTGGAACAGCACCGGTGGAATGCTCTTTGCGGGAGACGTGACAGAGGCCGGACCCGATCAGAAAGAAGAGGTGCTCTCATCCATGATGGAGAGCGTACAGAAAATAGTCAAAAAAAGAGAAATGCTCACACAGATGAGCACTTCTCTTAGTGGTATCACAGACGGCAGGGGAGCTGAAAGAATAGCGGCAGCTCTTCTGACTCGTTCAATTTCTTGAAATTTCCGAATAATAAAGATGAAATATAATCCAATATATAAGGGCTGGGCATAGACCGGGATGAATTTCATGGGTCGATGCAGAGGCCTCTAAGACCGCCGGTACTTAATACCTGTCCCTCAAGGTATTTAGTACCGCTGCGAGGCGAGGGGAGTGCAAACGTCCTCAAAGCGGCCCTGAAATTTATCCCGGCCTATGAACACGCCCGTATTATTCGTCATTCGAAGGAGGCATCCAGATAGTCAAAGATTCTGTAGGAGCAGGCCAGCTGAAATCTTGTCCTGTTGTCCTCCAGAGATATACCGCAGAGTTCCTCTATCTTGCGCTTTCTGTAGTTGAAGGTGTTCCTGTGGAGGAACAGGGCGTCTGCTGTCTCTGTGGGGCTGAAGCCGTAGCTTATAAATGCCCTCAGGGTCTCAAAGAGGCTGGATTTTTTCTCCTCGTCATAGTTTCTTAACGTAGTCAGCGCAGGATGGGCAATGGCCTTGAGCTTGTGCTGATTGTCTATGTTATCCAGAAGAATATAAAATGCATAATCCCTGAACATCAGAACGGAGGTGTTGCGGTTGAGCTTCTGCGCCAGCTTCACCACGCCGGAAGCCTGCTCGAAGTACTCCGGGAACTGTATTGGATCCGTGAAGATGTCGGAGACCCCGGCTACCAGGTGCTGGGAGGTGCAGAACCTGTCAAAGTTGCCCTTTAAGGGTGAGTCCTTGATCTTGTCGTTGTCTGCTATGATGATGAGCCCGTCCCGGTGTACAAGGTATGGGAAATCCGGGATATAGGACTGGAGCTTTGGAAGCAGGGTTGTCTTTAGGTACCGGTCTCCGTAATACTGAAAGGAGCGCAAAAGGACTACCCTCATGGATTTTGGAAAGGTGAGGCCTGAGGTCTTGAGTCTTGCCCTGGCCTGACTCTCGGGCATTCCGGAGAGCAGATCCCCCATGATCCCGCCGTAAAGATAGGTGTTCACATCGTTGCTCTGCTGTTCTTTTCTTATGATGTCGCTGAAGATCCTGGCAATGGTGGTTATGATGTCGTAGTCCTGATCGGTAAAATCCTCTGTTTTTCTTATCATGAAAACATTGCCCACATGCCTGTCAGAGATATGGATCCTGTTGGAAAGGTAGTAAAGTGCCTTGTTCTGACAGTAGTAGACGGAAGGAAGCTCGAAGGAGCCCTCGCGCCTTTTCTTGGATCGGCTTCTTATGTGGTCCATGAAGTTGTAGTCGCAGAAGCCATTTTTGACAGCCTCCTCCCATACGGTGTTTGCTATGACTGGAAAGGAATTGGCCAGGATCCTTCCGCTGACGTCCAGGACCACTATGAAGTGACCGTTGTCTGCAGCGTACTCATCAAGTACAGACTGCATGCTCTCGCCGGAGTAGACACTTCTAAGGAGCTTGGTGTAGGCTCTTTCCGCAGTCTGCTCTTTCTTTAGCTTGTTGTGCAGGAGCCTGTATAAAAGAGGCATCTGAGATTCATTTATGAGAATGTTGCAGGAATGGTCGCAGTGCACAAAACAGCTGTTGGATATGGGGACGATGAACAGGGTGTCCTGAGATGAAAGAGCACTGCTGTCCAGGTCCTCGGACCAGAAGTCTATATCTGTAAAAGTGGCGTCGCTGCTGAAGAAAGTCACAGCGTCCAGATTGTTTTCTTTAATGATTGTTTCTACTTCGTAACCTTTCATAAAATAATCCTCCCAAGAAAAAGATTATAGTGCATGACGCACAAAAAGTTAAGTGTATTTTGTGTGGTGTGGGTATAAAACTAACAAATACTCTCTGTTAAAATCTCTTTTGTGAGTAAAAATCACAAGGTAAAGGAGGGTTACAAATGAAAAAGAAAGTTGCAAAGCGTATTCTTGGCTTTGGACTGATGCTGACCATGACGCTTACGGGAACAATGGGGGTTCCCATGGCGCAGGTTGTGGCAGCATCGCAGGATGAAGAGAAGGTTATGGCGCCTGATGCTGCGGACACAGTAAAGGCTGCTGACGCCGATTCGGATTCGGCAGCTCTTGGAGCCGGAGTACCGGGAGAGGAAGAAGATGGCGTTGATGATCCCGCCGGAGCATCTGAAAAAGAGACAGCCCCGGGCGAAGATACCGGAAAAGGCACTTTGGGAGAGGAAGTGCCTGCTGTCGGTTCCGATGCGGAAGCTTCGGAAGAAGATGGAGTATCGGATACTGATACCGAAGAAGTTACTGATGACAAGGTGCCTTCAGAGAATGTGAACGTCCTGGAGCAGCAGCCTGAAGTCACCGGCAGCGTTAACGCACTTACTTCTGAAGAGACGGATGTGGTAATAGAGTCGGTTGTGGTCAATACACAGGTCACAAAGCTTGGCCAGTATCCCGATAATATCGTGGTAAGTCTCAAGGATCCAATCCCTGAAGATCTTGAGCTTGAAGCAGATGATTTTACCATAAAGGCCAGTAAGACCGGATGGCTTGCTTCGGGCATTACCGAAGAGGACATCCCTGTTGAGGTTACGGCTGTGAGCGTAGGCGAGGACAGAAAGACTCTGACCCTGAACATTGGACAGTTTCCTGACAGATATTACTATGTCCCTGAATTTACAGTTGAATGTGAAAAGGTGCCATGTCTTTCACTCACCAAAGAGGACACAAGGACAGTGACACCTGTGGCTGATGAGTTTGAATATGTCTCGGAGGGTGGACTTTCATATAATATCTACTCTCCGGACACCGAGGACAAGGCTGCGGCGGTGATTGTGTTCCACGGCTTTGGAGATGACGAGAATCTGTATGCCAACAGGATCGCTGTTGAATGGGCAGAGGATTACAACCAGAGCGAAAGGCCTGCTTACGTGATAGCTCCGCAGTTCGGCGGATATGCCTATGTGAGCGGGGATGCAAGATCTGCTGTCTATGCCGGGACCAAGGCGGTGGTTGACAGCCTTGTGGAAGAGGGCAAGGTTGATCCTGACCGGATCTATGTCACAGGAAAGAGCTTTGGCGGAGCTGCGGTCATAGAGTTTGATGAGACCTATCCCGGATATGGGGCAGCATCCCTTGCAATGGCTCCTGCGGTGGCTTATACAGATTATTTTCCGGGGGTAACTGATGAGGACAACCTCACAAAGATCCTGGATCAGCCACTTTGGATAGCCCAGTGCACCAGCGATACCACGGCACCCTACAGCGGCACTGAGGATATGTATCAAAAGCTTGAGAAGCTTGGAGCAAAAGACCTGCATTTTACAAGGTATTCTGAGGATGAGATGAATGGTGCAGGCGCAAAAGGAGACTGGCACGCAGTGGAATGTGCGGTCATGGAAGGAGATTCATATATGAGCTGGCTCTTTTCCAGGACGGGAGCAGGAACAGAAGATGCAGAAGAAACAGCTGCAGCATCCTATGAGGTGATACTGCCCAAGGATTATGAGACATCCGGTGCAAACTACCCTGTGGTATATGTACTTCCCAATGACGGACTTGACAGTTTTTCACCTGTGATGATGGACCGCATTGGATCAATGCTGGGAAGCAGCACCATAGATATGATAGTGGTAAAACTTTCTTTTACAGAGGATCAGGACCCCTATGAGATTGCAGGAAAGGTCATTGAAGAGGTTGACAGTAAATACCGCACAGTAAAGGGAGCTGCCTTCAGGTGCGTGATAGGAGAGGAAGTCGGCGGTTATCTTGCCCATGCTCTCACCTACACAGACGGCAATAAGCAGTTTATGTCATCACCGGCGCTCTTTGGACTTATGGCCTCAGTGAACGGCGATTATGTGGGCACATCCAACATCTGGTCAGAGAAGTACGGCAATATGCTGGATATCATGAAGCTCAACAACGCTTCTGCCCTTTCTTTCTATACATATCTTTCTACGGCCTCCGAGGATGAGAGAAGCTACGCTGCGGGCGGAGCAGGCGATGTCATCAAGTACTTTATTCAGAAGGCATCAGCTTACGGCGGATTCTATGAGGCATACTTTGGAAACGCCGATACTTATTCGCAGAACTTCAGTATCAAGAACGGCGTCTTTGACGACAGATTTCAGGAGAAGGCGGTATCAGAGGCGGTTGCAGGCTTTAGCAGAAGGCTCACTCAGAATCTTGTGACCGGAAGTCTTTCACTTTCTCCACAGTCTGCCCTTGAGAGCGTAAAAGACATAACGGCAGCCTACACTGTGGAAGTGAACGCTGCATATGATACCTTCTTTGGAGACAATGAGAAGAAGATAAATCTTAAGATTGTGATGATAGACAAGGAAGGCGGAAAGGTCCTTCATGAAGTGACAGCCCTTGATGAGAACGTGAAAAGGGGAAAGCTCGAGGGAAGCGTGATACTTCCCAACCTTGTTAATAATGTAAGCACATCTGTGGCTCTTGTGGCAACTCTTGCCGGGGCGACCTTTGAGGTGGACAGCGCTGACCTTGTAAGGATACTGCCCACCGGAACGGATCCTGAGGAGCAGCTCATTGACTTCATGGGAACCTGGAAGGTCAAGGCTATTGCAGATGGTGCATTTAATAAGAGCGATTGGGTTGATGATAAGGGCGTGCTTTCCCTTGGCGATGTGGATGAGTGGGGCGACGGAACTCCCTGCATCGACTGGTGGAACGGAAGCAACGGAGTTGACAGGAACTTCGTGGGCTATGCCTGGTATGTAAGAAAGTTTGATATTCCAAAGAGCTTTTCAAAGGGCACCTATCAGATGCCCATAGGATACCTGGATGAGGGCGATGTTACATTTATCAACGGCGTGCAGATAGGACAGACCGGAATGACCGCAGATACCTGGGAGTTCGAGTCTGATCAGTGGGATACCTACAGATCCTATGAGGTAAGCCCTGACATACTGAACTTTGGCGGCGAGAACTATGTAGCTGTCCTTGCCCACAACAGATCCGGAGACGGCGGATGGTACAAGGGACACCCGGGACTGTATTCCCAGGCTGCCTACAACAGGATCAATGCTGTTCCAAGTGAGGTTGCGGACAAGACTGCTTCCGGCAGGGTTAAAAAGGCAGTTGAAAGCCAGATAAAGGCCATTGCAAAAAAGGATATCTCCAAATATGCAGACACTGTGGCTGCAGACTATTTCCAGTCGGGAACCGACAAGGAGATGCTCCTTGATGTAGTAAGAGGCTACATGAGCGGAACGGGAAGTGCAAAGGTAACAGACAGCGAGGGCGCTGTATACAAGGCAGGAGACAGCCTCTATCTCTATCAGGCAAGGAGGAGCATAAATACAGCCTCCGGCTCTAAGATCAGTCTTGAGGTCAATGATTACTTCAGAATTGACAAGAACAAGGCCCTTCTTTGCGGAGAGCATGACCGCTTCTACACCCAGTACATTGATTCTCCCTACAGGGCTAAGGCCATGGGAAGCTCTGCTGCAGCTGAAAGAGAGAGCTTTCTTGTATACCTGCCTGAGGGCTATTTTGACGAGGCAAATGCCGACAAGAGATACCCAACGGCATACATATTCCACCAGATAAACTCCAGCTCCAATTCCTGGAAGATCGACGGGATAAATGAGTATCTGGATTCCGGTATCGCTGCAGGACTTATCAAGAACACCATACTTGTCATACCTGACAGCCAGCCCCAGAGCTGGTGGAGCGGCGACTGGGTAAATATGGTGACTAAGGATATCGTTCCCTTCATCGACAGTCACTACCGCACTGTGGATGATGCAAGATTCCGCTTTACAGTTGGCGCCTCAATGGGAGGCAGCGGTTCCTACAACATAGGCCTGAGGAACCCTGATCTGTTCTCCGGCATCATAAGCTACTTCGGTGCCATCAATATGGGAGAGATGCCTCTTAATATAGCAAGGGATCAGTACAGCAAGGGATATCTTGATTACCTGAAATATTACAAGCAGTACTTTGTATGCGGAAACCAGGATCTGTACAAGTTTGGAATACCTGCCATAGAGCTTGATCATCTTCTCAGGAATGTAAAGATAGACCACTTCTTTGAGCTGGAGGAGGGCGCCCATGACAGCACCTTCTATCAGCCCTACGTGATAGACAGCTTCTCCTACATGACATCAAGGATTCCTACGGTGACAGCTTCGGAGGCAGAAAAGGTTCTGGGTGTATCCGTGACTGATGTAAGAGTTGAGAACGGAAAAGCAAGGGTAAGCGCATCAGTAAAAGTCAGCAGCATTGTTTCTGAGTATCTCCACACAATACCTGCATCTGATTTTACCGTGAACGGCACGCCTGCTCTTAAGATACCTGTAACTGCAAGGTTTGTGGATGAAACCGGAGTGACTGTTGCCCTGGGGACGCAGATCCTTGAAAATGGAGGAGCAGCTTCTGATAACAGCTTGTCCTTTGAACTTCAGGACCTTGACATTGCAAAGAGCGGCAAATATACAGTTGTTGTGGCCGCCAACCTTTTGGACTATCCCGTTCAGGCTTCCTATTCTGTAAAGGGCTCTGCTGTTAAGCCTAAAAAACCTTCACAGGAAAAAGACATTGCATCCTCCCCGGAGACACCTGCTTCTGAGGCTGCGTCAGGGGAAAGCGCGCAGGCTGCGGCTCCTTCATCAGGCTCTGATGCCTTACAGAAAACCACCGAAATACGCGCTGTTTCTACTGCATCCGCAGGTAACAGCGGATCAGCCGGGAACTCAGAAGCTGCAGCAAAGACCGGTAAGGCAGCAGCTTCTTCCAATAATAAGGTTGCAGCTAAGGTGCAGGATGATACTTCTGAGAAGACAGAAGTGCAGACCGAAGAAGTACAGGCGGCTGAAGAGACAGTTTCCGCTGCACCGGAGCAGGAAGAGAAGGTTGTGCTTACAGATACAGAGGATACTGCCAAAGCTGCTGAAAGTGCAGAGACAGTTACCCGTGATATTCAGGAGGCAGAAGCACCTCTTGCCGCACAGCCGGAAACTAACGGAATCTCCGGTACAGCTGCTACAGCGATGGCAGTTGTCGTGGTTCTTGTTATGATGGTAGCAGCAATGGCCGGCTTTATCAGAGTTAACGGCAGAAGAAAGCAATAACTTACTTTTTCATAACCCATATTTCCTCACGGAGGGCTGCCATACTAAATTTGTATGGCAGCCCTTAATGTCATGGTAAATGTTATATTCCATCGTTGCCACCATAGATGCTACAAAGCACATATCTACATGATATTATCAACTACGGTTATTATCCGTCTTTGCGCCTTTTGGGGGTATGTCTTATAATCTCTTATATAGATTCCTGAATGCATCTTCTAATTTGCGTTCAAGAAGTCAACAGAAAATGAATGAGCCAGAAATCAGATATAAGGAGATGGGAGCTAGTATGAAGAGACTTGCAATGATAACTGCCCGGGGCGGCAGCAAGAGAATACCGAGAAAGAATATCAAGGAGTTTAACGGAAAGCCCATCATGGCCTATTCCATTGAGGCTGCCCTTGGGGCGGGGGTATTTGATGAGGTGATGGTCTCCACGGATGATGAGGAGATTGCAGATATAGCACGAAGATACGGGGCGTCGGTTCCCTTTATGAGGAGCGAGAAAACCGCCAACGACTTTGCCACCACCGTAGACGTGATCGAAGAAGTCATATCGGAGTACCACAAAATGGGCAGAGATTTTGACATGTTTACCTGCATCTATCCCACGGCGCCCTTTGTCACAGCAGATAAGCTCAAGGAAGCTGTGGGGCTTTTGTCTGACTCTGATGCAGACTGCCTGATTCCCGTGGTGCGCTTTTCATATCCGCCCCAGAGGGCCATGGAGATCCATGAGGGACGGCTGGTGTTCAGGGAGCCCAAATATCTTTCTGCCAGATCTCAGGACCTGGTGCCGCATTTCCACGACGCCGGCCAGTTCTACGTGGTCAGGACCGAGAGCTTTTTAAAGAACAGAGCCATCATGGTGGGAGACATCATACCCCTGGAGCTTTCGGAGCTGGAGGTTCAGGACATCGACAACGAAGTGGACTGGAAGCTGGCCGAACTGAAGTACCAGATGCTTTTGCCGGGGTAAGTCAAAAGAACCGTCCCGATGTCATTTAGATAAGAAAAAGATGTGACAGAGCAACAAGCATGATATTTATAGCGTCTACGTGAGAAGCTGCTCTTTATTAGTAGTAGAACACGTAAAAATAAACAGATATTTGGAAAAAATACGTGAGGAGAGGCTTGTTAACGGGGGTGTATCACGTAAAATGCCAGAAAATCAGTGCGAAACTACGTGATAACAGTCTAAAGATAAAG
>JAEEGL010892147.1_pt1 | contig 33719 bp, 13 predicted proteins | sample 9134231 | NCBI WGS metagenome assembly JAEEGL01 (sample SAMN16246548, study PRJNA631951) | gut metagenome | biome: gut microbiome; feature: rumen; material: fiber-attached | host: Bos | place: Iran: Karaj | collected 2018-10 | reverse complement strand
GGTAGGACGTGCCGTCGATGGCGTTGATGCCCACCTTCTTGTGCGTGCGGTTGTCGTTGACGCGCGAGTAGGTGTAGCCGTCCGGGTCGCGGCGGGACCAACCGTACCTATCGGGGGCGCGGGTATACGTCTCCGTAGTAGTGGTCTCGGTGGATGTAGCCTGAGCGGTGGTCGTACTCGTGCCGCCTGCGATTGGCAACGTGACATCCTCTACCTTAGTTTGAACGACCTCAGACCAGTCCGCGAGCGTCTTTCCGCCGGTGGTGGTTGTCCATGCGCCGTCCTTCAGGTTGAGCGCCTTGGCGAGTTTTCCGCCCACGTTGAACGAGTAGTCGGAGTTGAGCAGCCACTCGAAGCCGAGAGAGTTGAGATCCTCCTGCGCGACTTCCACGAAGCGCGTCTCGACCTCAATCATGGACGGCGTGACGTTCAATTCGTTCAAGGCGTCCTCGAGCACGGCCAGCTGCTCCTCGGTGTTCGTCACGCGCAGCTTGCCAAGCGCCTTTATGTACTTGATCTTCGAGGAGTTCGGCCAGTTCACGCCGAGATCCGCGAAGAACGCCTTCCAGGAATCCTCGGGATTGTCTTCGTCGCTGTTGCTGTTGGCGTTGTTGTTGAACTCGCCGGCGGACTGGTTCTTGAGGTCGCTGGAGGCGTTGTTCATGCGGTCGATGAAGTCCTCCACCACGCTGTAGGAGCGGGTCACCATCTCGTCAGTCGTCATCGTCTTTGGCATCACCATGATGACGGAGCCCTGGACCTTGAACTTGTAGGCGGGCTTGCAGACCTGGCAGACGAGCTTGAGCGCGTCCCACAGCGACTGGTTGGCGGCGCTCACGTTGGGGATGACAGGCACGTCGCCGGCCGCGCCCTCGTCCTCGGCGGGTGCCGCGCCGAACGCCGGCGCGTTGGCTCCCTGCTGCGGAGCAGCGGCCGCATCGCCGCCGCCGGCCGTAAGGACCTTGTCGAGCTGGAGCACGAAGTTGAAGCCGCGCTGGTCGACGGGAATCTCGGGGCGGTCGAAGTCCTTGGACGCCTGGCGGAAGAAGTCGACCGCGTCGATGATCGTCGCCGGCGGACGGAAGGAGATGGAGGGAAGGATCATCTCCTTCATCCGCTTCTCGATCGTCTGCTCCACGGAGCGCCCGGCGTCGCCGCCGATGGGCGTCTGCATCGTGCCGCCGTCCACGGCCTTGAGCTCTCCGGAGTTGACAGCGTAGATCGGGCGCCACGCGGCGCCGATGTCGGCGATCATGCCGCGGCGTGTCGCCTCGCGCTCGCTCTCGATGATCGTGTCGCGGCGGCGCTGGATGCGCGCGCGCAGGGCGATCGCCTCGGCGTTGTACGGATCGTTGCGCAGCACGAGGTCGACCTGCTCGACGGCCTTGTCGAGGTCGAGCACGGCGAGGTGCTGCGAGGCGAGGCGGAGACGGCGGCGGATCGTGTCGCGGTCGTCCTTGTAGTCCTTGTCGTTGCGGCGGTGCGAGATCGCCGACTTGTCGGTGACGGACTCGGTGACGGACTCGGCCTCAAGCGCCTCGATGAGGGCGCCTGCGCGCGGATGGCGCAGCTTCTGCGCATCCTTCGCGTTCGCCATCGCCTCCTCGCGGTTGTTGTCCTTCAACGCCTGCTTGCCGGCCTGGTACTTGGCCTCGGCCATGCCGGTGGCGCACTCCTTGCGGAGCTCCACGGAGTCTGGACGCTCGCTTAGATGCGCGAATGCGAGACGGTACTGCTTGTAGGCGGCATCCCAGTCACGAACCGCCATCGCCTCGCGGGCAAGCGCAATCTCGCGCTCTGCCTGGCTGGAGAGAGCCTTGCGGCGCAACTCCTCGGTGGCGACGAGATCGCTGATCAGCTCGGCGTCCGGATGCGGCGGCTGAGCTTCAACTTTCGGCGCACTGGCCGGGGCTGCCGGGATGGCGGACGCCTCCGGCCCGGGCTTCTTCGCGGGCGCCTTGGACAGCGCGTCAAGGAAATTCTCCACTTCCTTCTCCGTGGATCTCTCCGCAGGCGGAGGAACAGGAGCAGGAGCGGGCGCTTCGGCGACCGCCGGAGCAGGAGCCTCTGGAGCCGGCGCTTCGACCGCCGGGGCGGGCGCTGCGGGAGCAGGCGCTTCGACAGCTGCTGGAGCCTCGGCCTCTGCGGGCTTCTTCTCTGCAACAGCCGGAGTTGGAGCCTCGGCCTCGGGCTTCTTCTCCGCAACCGCAGGGGCGGGAGCAACAGGCTCGACAACAGGGGCCGGCGCCTCGGCCTCGGGCTTCTTCTCCGCAACCGCAGGGGCGGGAGCAGCAGGCTCGACAGGTGCAGGCAAAGGTTCTTCCTTCTTCTCCGCAACAGCGGGGGCTGGAGCCTCGGCCTCTGCGGGCTTCTTCTCCGCAACCGCAGGGGCAGGAGCAGCAGGCTCGGCAACAGGAGCGGGGGTTGGCTCGGCGGCAGGTGCAGCAGGAGCAGCAGGGGCGGCAGGTGCAGCAGGGGCGGCAGGTGCAGCAGGAGCAGCAGGTGCAGGCTCGGCGGCAGGGGCGACTGGCGCAGGAGGAGCAGGAGGCACCGCCTCCTTCTTCTCCTCGGCCGCAGGGGCTTGAGCCGCTGGAGCGGCCTGCTCGGCGGCAGGCGCAGCGGGCTTCTTGCTGTCGCCCTCGAGATCCTTCAAAAGGTTGTCAAGGTCGTCCTGTGCGACCACCGAAACGAGCAGCGCGCAAGCCGCTCCAAGCACTGCAAACTTGTTTTTGGCACTCATTGGAAATGCTCCTCTGTCAGCGTCCGTACATGATATCGTATTTTCGGCGCAGAATCAAGGGTTAACGCACGATTTTCTGCTTTTTTGTTTTAAGGTCCTCTATCGTCACTTCGCAGCCCTTGTCCACGGTGCGCAGCTTGACCACCCGGTATTTCTCTCCGTTGAGCTCGATCTCGGTCCCTGCGGAGACGGTTTTCTTCCAGCTGGACTTGTTGCGGGCGTAGGACATTTCCACCTGCGCCTCGACGGGATTCTTGCGGACGGAAATCATCGCCGAAATCTTCTTACCGTCAGACGCGCGCGTAAGCTCGATGGCGGACACGTCCACCGGCCGCTTGGCGCCGGTCTTCGATCCGGCGATCGTCCGAAGCTCCTCTTTCTTCTGGAACGCCGTGATGACGTAGCCGGTCTTGCCGATGGGCTCGTCCTTCTTCACGGACAACGTGGCATTGTAACCCTTCATGTCCTGCCCGTTGCCGTCAAGGCACTGGAGCGTGAAGCGATGGCCACCCGGAATGGGGGTATAGCTTTTGAACCAGAACGGCAGGAACGTTTGCTGCAACTCGCCCGCTACGGACAGCGAATCGAGGTACGGGGGATGCTTCGCGGAATCGCGAGGATCCGTCCCGGCCTTGAACTCCTCAAGATTGGTGAAGCCGTCGGCGTCAGTGTCCGCGTTCGCGTCCGCCGCGTCGGCGGGATTCATGCCGTACTTCTTCTCCCAGTCGTTCGGGAGCCCGTCGTTGTCGGAGTCCACCTCCACCTTCACGAAGTGCTGCTTCATGCCGCAGTGCGGGCACTTCTCGAGGTCGGCGGGAATCGGCCTGCCGCACGCCTTCTCCTTGGATTCAGCGTCTCCCTTCTGGCAGAACACGCGCCGCTCACTCGCGAGGAAGTTCGCCTTCTTAGCGTCAACTCCCTTCAGCGCGGGCGGTGTCTTCACCACCCTGTATGCCTTCTGCAACAAGTCGAGATCCACTGCCGCAACACCCTCGTGTGCGGGACGTATCGCATCTAGCCTGGCGGAGTACGCTTGGGCTGCGCTCTCTGGAGACTCGCCCATGCCGACCCCCAAATATGCCCCGGCCGCGACAAGGGCCGCAAGGCCGAAGAACGCGACGAGCCAATCCCAGTGGGCCTGGAAGAAATTTTTTCTTGAAGCGGCCATCACTTGGCCTCCTTTCCATTAGCCGCCTTATCCTTGGCGGGAACGGGCTTTTCCTTTGCGGAAACGGATGCCGCCTCACCTTCGGACGCCGCGGTAGCCGTCTCGGCCTTAGCCTGACCGTGCCCGAAATCGTACACGGCAAGTGTGAACTGGACGCGTATCGGCGCATCCAACTCGGGATCCACGACCAGGCTGTCCACCTTCGGCTCCTCTTTCTGCTCCGCCGGTTGCTCCAGCATCGCCCGGCGGCGCCTGCGCCCAGTAGTGGGGGCGTTCGCCTGAGCCTCTGCCGCCTCCTTACCCGAAATGCGGTCAAGGATCATGTCTGCAGACTCTTGGAACAGGAAGTCCTTCACAACCATGAAGCGAACGTCGGAGGATAACTTGTTCAGCACTTGAACGACCGCGGCGGGGCGGGCCAGGAACTCGAAGGCGTACTCCAGGCACGTCGTCTTGGGCGCGTCTTCCGCCTCTTTCTTCGCCTTGGCGGGCTTCTTCTTGCCCTTTGAGGACTTGCCCTCGTCCTCCGCAGGCTGCGGATCGACGCGGCGGACGGTCTTAACCTCCAAAACGCCCACCTCGGCGAACATGTCGATGACATGCGCGATGGCGTCGAGCTGGACGGCGAGACGCGGCACGTCCGCCGCCTGCGGCAGAACACCGCTCTCTCCCAGGAACTGCTCGAACCCGAACAGGAACCCTGCCGCGGCGATGTGCCCGCCAACGCCGCCAGGGAGCTCCACCATCCGCTGCACCTCGTTCTGGAGGCGCTGCTTGAACACGGACGGCTCCTCCTCGACGGGCGGCGGACGGTCGCCGCGCGCCGCGAGGGCGACGGCCGATTCGCGCCACGCCGCGTAGCTGGTCTCGTTGGACTTGACCGCGTCGATCGACTTCTGCGACGGGAATACAGCCTCCGCGTTGTAGCGCGAGAAGCGCGACGTGGCGAGCTCCAAGCCCTCCTCCTCCTCGGACCTCTCCGTGGCCGCGTCAAAGAGCATGTACCCAAGGGCGCCGGCGGCAAGCAGAAACGCGCCGCCGCAACCCAACCCGACAATCTGCTGCTTAGAGAGGCTCATTTCGACGCCTTTCCTTTCTTGTCCGCCTCATTGCGGATCGACGGCACGTCGGAGAACCCGACCTGCATCGTGAACTCTACCAGGCACTCCTTGACGTCGCGCTGCGAGACTATTTTGACTTCGGCGGGATTGAACACCTGCCGCCCCTTCAGCGACGCCTCGACAATCGTGGCGGCAGTGGACTTTTTGCCCCCGTTCTTAGAAGCCCAGTCCTTCTCGGCCTTCGTCATCGCATCGCGCCAGCCGCGGATTGTGATGCGCGCACCCGAACCCGCAGGCTTGTCGCCGCTGGCCGCAAGCGGCGTCCAGGACGTAATCCACATGCCCGGGATAAGGCTCTCCCTCACAGCCCGCACCCGAAGAAGCGCCGCCGAGCGCTGCCACAGCAGATTCTGGAATTCGTCGCACGCCTCGCGTTCGGCCGCCACCGCGGCCTGTCCGCTCTTGAGCCTGGTGGAGAGCGCCTCCAGCTGGCGGTTTCTGCCGGAGACACAGTCCACCTGCGCCTTCGCGACCTCGGTGGCGCGCACCTCGGCGTACCACGCCGCGCCGAGCGCTCCTAGGAAAGCCGCCGCACCAACCGCCAGGAACGGGATTCTGCGGATGGTACGCGCCTGCTCCACAAGCTCCGGCGGCATGAGGTTGATCTTGATGGCCGCGAGCTCCGTCTGGCGCAGCGCGAGGCCCACGGACTCCGCGAGCGTGAACGCGTCGTTCTCCAGCGTCGCCATGTCCAGCTTCGGGCTGAACGCCACGTTCGCGAACGGGTTGAGATACTCCACACTCGCTTGAAGCGACTCGGTGAAGAATTGGTCGAGTTGCGGGATGCGAACACTACCGCCGGTAAGGAACAAGCGGCTCGGCGCCGAGCCACCTTGCTGGGAACGGTAGAAATTGATGGAGCGCGATACCTCCACGTGGAGGCGCGTGAGGACGTTGCGGACGATCTTGGAGATCTGGTCGGACACCTCGTCCTCGTCCTCCGTCACGCCGCCCAGCGACACGTAGCCGCGTTCTATCTTCAGTTGCTCGGCCTCCTCGAGGGAGCAGCCGAACGCCTGCGCGATCTCCTTCGTGATGGCGTTGCCCGCCACTGGGATCGATCTGTTGTATATCTTCTCGTCCTCGAGGATCACCAGGTTCGTCGTCTTCGCGCCGATGTCCAGCATCACGATGCAGCCTGAAAGCCCGGGATTGGAGAACCGCAACGCGTTGCACACCGCGATCGGCGATACGTCGACGACGACCGGCTTCAGCCCAGCCGAGCGCGCCGCGTCCGTCACGGCCCTCACGCAGTCGAGCTTCGCCGCCACGATCAGCGCCGCGCGCTCCCCTTCGGGCGTGGTGCCGAGGAACTGGCAGTCGCTCACGATCTCGTCGACGGGGAACGGGACGTTCTGCTCGATCTCGTAGCCCACGAGCTGGTCGAGCTTCGCCGCGTCTCCCACGGCCGGGAACTTGGCGAAGCGCGGAAACACCATCTGCCCGCTCAGGGACAGGACGAGCGGCCCGGGCTTGATTCCGTGCGTGCGCAGTATCTCGTGCAACGCCGGCGGAAGCGCCGCCGACAGGGCGGCGGGATCGTTGGTGTCGATCGCGGAAAGGTCGCTGCTGCCGTACGCCATGAGCGTGAGCTTGCTCTTCCCGCTCAGGGTGTACTCGGCCAGCGTGACCTTCGACGCGCCGATGTTGAGTGTAAGGAATCTCATTACTGGATCGCCTCGTAGTCAGCGTTGTTGACGAGGTAGAAGGGCGACTTGGAGCGGTCGACGAGCCCCTGGCGCACCTCGATGAGCGCGTCGCCCGTCTTGCGGTCCTTCGCGTTGATGACGGAGTCGACGTTCCACCACTCCATCTGCTCCTTCGTCTCCTCCGTGAACTTGCCGCCCACGAACGGCTTGCCGATGTTGCTGATCACAGTCTCGCCATCGAGGAGCTTGCCCTCGTTCGTCACGAGCTCGCACGAGATCACCACCGGCTCGCCGTAGCGCTCGATGAACGACGGCGGCAGGCACACGCACGAGCGGTGGTCGCCCTCGGGGATGTTGACGTAGCGCGTCACGAGCGTGTAGTAGACGTACGGCGGCAGGCGCTTGGCCGTCTTCGACTTGTCCTTCTGCTTCGCCTTCGACGTGTCGCACAGCACGTACCAGTTGACCGTCAGCTCCTCGGTCCAGCGCTGCGCGGTGCGGTACGTCATGTCGTAGACGCCCCACTGGCGGCGGCCCTTCGAGATGGGCTGCAGGCCGCCCTGCGCGGTGAGCGCCGGCGCCATGATCAGGGACTGCGGCCCGATGCTCGGCATCTGGCTGATCTTCACCTTGGCGTCCATCTTGTCCTGTTCCACCTCGCGGGCGTTCCGCTGGCCGCGCCGCTGGGCGGAGACCGACAATGCGCACATGAGCGCGAACGAACAGCAGATCAACGACTTTACTTTCATGGTATTCTCCTCGTTTGCAACGTTATTGTATCACAAAACCTTTAGCTTGGGCAAATCCTGAATGTCGACTATGCCCACCACGCGGCCGGCGGCGTCGCATACGGGCAGGTCGTCTATGCGCTTCCGCTCGAAGATCCGCAGCAGATCCACCGCGTACGCGCTGTCGCGCACGAAGAGCGGATTGCGCGTCATGTGGGCCGAGACGGGAGCCGAGAGAAGGGTGGATGCGTCCGACGGAGCGGACGCTGCGAAACTGCGGCGGAAATCTCCATCCGTGAAGATGCCGGCGAGCGTGCCGTCGGGGTTCGCCACAACGGCGGAACCGCCCTGAGCCTTCGTCATAGCGAGTAGCGTATCCAGCACCGCCGTCTCAGGCGACACTTGCGCGAACCGGTCGCCCGTGCGCATTACGTCCGTCACCTTCAAGAGCAGGGCGCGCCCTATCGCGCCGGCGGGATGGTTGAGCGCGTAGCTCTCCTTGCCGAACTTCAGCGCGTCAAGCATCACCATCGCGAGCGCGTCACCCATCGCCATCGTGGCCGTGGCCGAGTTGGTGGGGGCCATGCCGAACGGACATGCCTCAGGGCCACACGGCACCTCAAGTACCACGTCCGCCAGCCCGGCGAGAGTGGAGTCAGCACGCCCGGTGACCGCCACCACCTTCAGGCCGTGGCGACGGATGGCCGGAATAACGCGGAGAACCTCCTCGGACTCCCCGCTGAACGACAGCGCAAGCAGCACGTCCCTCGGCCCCGTCATCCCCAGGTCGCCATGCATCGCCTGCACCGGGTTCAAGACTATCGAGCACGTTCCCGTGGACGCGAATATCGCGCTCATCTTCTCCGCCACGTGGAGGCTCTTGCCAACGCCCGTAACGACAACCTTGCCGTCCGCCTCCACGCACTCCAGCATGAGAGCTATGGTGCGGACGAACGAGTCCCCCAGCGAATCGCGCACGCGCCGCAGGCCTTCGATCTCTACGTCGAAGACCTCGCGTGCACGGGCGATCTGCCGGTCGGGTGTCATTTCGCCTGGGCTTGCAAGAGGGTCACGCAGATGGTGCCCACGATGTCCTCGGCGGAGCAGCCGCGCGAGAGGTCGTTCATCGCCTTTGCGAGGCCCTGCAGGTTCGGGCCGATCGCGACCGCGCCGCCAAGGCGCTGCGCGATCTTGTAGCCGATGTTGCCCGCCTGGAGGTCGGGGAACACGAACACGTTGGCGTTCCCCTGGATAGAACCGTTCGGGTTCTTGAGCTGCCCGACCGCCGGCGCGATGGCCGCGTCGAACTGCAACTCGCCGTCCATCGCGATACCCTTCTCTGCGAACACCGGCTTGGCCAGCTCCACGGCCTTCTGCACCTTCTCCACCAGTTCGCCGGCCGCGGAGCCCTTCGTGGAGAAGCTGAGATACGCCACGCGCGGCTCGTTGCCCGTGAGGTCGCGGTAGGTCTGCGCCGTCGAGAGGCCGATGTCCACCAGCTGCTCCGCCGTGGGGTTGGGGATCACGGCGCAGTCGCCGAACGCCAGGACGCTGTCGCCCGAGGGCGTGGGCTCGCGCAGGTCGAGGATGAAGCAGCTGGACGCCGTCTTCACGCCCTTCTGCGTGCCGAGCGTGTGGAACGCCGCGCGCAGCATGTCGCCCGTCGAGGCGATCGAGCCGGCCACGAGGCCGTCCACCAGCCCCTGCTTCACCATCATGCCGCCGAAGTAGATGCGCTTCGTGCGGAGCGTCTTCACGGCGGCAGCGAGGTCGATGATCTTCTGCTTCTCGGCCGGCTTGCGCGACTCTTTCGCGTTCCACGCCTCAAGATACACCTTGGCCAGCTCGTCGCCGAGAGGATCGGAGGTGTAGTCGATCGTCTTGATGCCGCGCTCTGCAAGCGAAAGGCCCGCCTTCGCCTCTGCGGCGGCGATCTCCTCCGCCGTGCCGAGCACGACCGGCGTGCAGATCTTGCGGTCCACGCACGCACACGCCGCCGTGATTACGCGGGCATCCATTCCCTCGGGAAGAACCACGGTTCCGTTCAGCGCGGAAGCGCGCTCTATTATCTTTTCAATTGCTTTCATGGCTAGTTGGTAGTTGGTAGATGGCAGTTGGTAGTTGGTAGATAGGGTTCACACCCTTCACTCTTCACTCTTCACTCTTCACTCTTCACTCTTCACTTGCCTCCCGCCAGGGTGGCAACTGTTTCGCGGGCAATCATGAGCTCCTCGTTGGTGGGGATCACGATCACGGGGATCTTCGAGTCCTTCGTGGAGATGAGGCCGCTCTTGCCGCCGCGGATGGACTTGTTGGCCTTCTTGTCGAGCTTCACGCCGAGAGCGCCGAGGCGCTTGACGATCTGCTCGCGCAGCTCCGCCGCGTTCTCGCCGATGCCGCCCGCCATGACGATGGCGTCGGCGCCGCCCACGAGCGTGTTGTACCCGCCGATGTAGAGCGCCGCCCGGTGGCCGAACGCCTCGAGCGCCTCGAGCGCGTCGAGGTCGCCGGCGTCGGCCTTGGCCACCACATCGCGCGTGTCGCCGCCGAACGCACCGGTGAGGCCCTGAAATCCGCTCTCCTTGTTGAGAAGCCTGTCCATCTGGTCGAGCGTGTATCCGTTCTTCCCGAGGAAGAAGAGGACGGCCGGGTCGATCGTGCCGGAACGCGTGCCCATGATTAGACCGTCAAGGGGAGTGAAGCCCATCGTCGTGTCCATGCACTGCCCGTTCTTGACGGCCGCGAGGGAAGACCCGTTGCCGAGATGGCACGTGACGAGGTTGACCCTCTTGAGCGGCTTCTTGAGCCACGCGGCGGCGGCCTGCGTGATGAACTTGTGCGAGGTGCCGTGGAACCCGTACTTGCGGATGCCGAACCTGCGCGCCACCTTGCGCGGGATCGCGTAGGTGTACGCGCACCCGGGCATGGTCTGGTGGAAAGCGGTATCGAACACCGCCACGTTCGGCACGCCGGGGCACGCCTTCTCGCAGGCCGTGATGCCGTCGAGGTTCGCCGGGTTGTGGAGAGGCGCCAGGGGCGAGCACTTGGCGATCCCCTTCTTCGTGGCGGCCGTGATCTTCACAGGCGCCGCGAAGAGGGACGCGCCGTGCACCACGCGGTGGCCGATGGCGTCCACCTCCTTCAGCGACTTGACGACGCCGGACACGGGGTCGCACAGGACGGCCATCACCGCCTTGATCGCCTCCACGTGGTTGGCGATCGGCATCTCCTTCACGATCTTGTCTGCGCCAGCCTTGGCGTACACGAGGCGCGAGCCCGCTATCCCGATGCGCTCCACGAGTCCCTTGCAGAGCATCTTCTCGCCCTGCATGTCGAAGAGCATGTACTTGAGCGAGCTGGAACCCGCGTTGACTACCAGTACCTTTTTCATTCTCTGATTCCTACTCCTGCGAAATCTTGACCTTGAGGAACGCGGCGTTGTCGACCTTGGCGGCGTCGAGGGCGGCCTTGACCTCGGCGGCGGATATCGCCTCCTCGGTCTTGGCGTTCGAGCGGATCGTGATCGTCTTCACCGGCACCTCCACGGCGTCCGCGAAGTCGGGCGTCTTCGCCGCGACTATGCTCACCAGCACGTCGGCAGTGCCGGCCACCACGTATACGCCGCTCGTGTCCTCGGGCACCTCGGTCGTCACCGCGAGGCTGATGCCGCCCTCCAGCGAGAAGGATGCGATCCTGATCGCGATGTCCTCGGCCGGAGGCTCGTAGTTGGCCGCGCCGCCGAGCAGCAGCGCCGCATCGTCGGCGGCATCGCCGCCCGCGAGGATCGTGCTCATGAGCGAGACAGGCATCTGCAGCGTACCGGAGCCGACGAACTCCGTGAAGGGCGCAACCTTCGTGGCCGTGAAGTCCGTGCCGAGACGCGTGAAGTACGTGTTGCCGGAGCGAGGCCCGCGCTTGTCGAGAGAGTATCCGTTCTTGGCCCACTCCCACGCGTCGGGCAGGCCGTCGATGTCGGTGTCCATGTCCTCCATGAAGATCACCGCCTCGGGGATCGATTCGCCGGCCTCGACCGTCACGGACTGAGGCGTGTACCTCCAGGCGACGGCGCTGTATTTGCCCTTTCCGCCGCGCGAGACCGTCACGAACGGCGCGCCCGGATCGCCCACGTAGTTGAGGTAGCCCCAGGTCTCCCAGCGCTGCCAGGAGCCGTTGCCGTTCGCGTCCACGAACGCGCGCAGGTAGTACCTGCCGGGCTTGGCGCCCAGGATGAGCGCGTTCGGCGTGAGGTCGGTGGTCGACGCGATGCCGGCAACGTTCGTGACGTACGCCTCGCCGGCGGGCATGCCGGTGAAGTCGGGCGAAGTGAACGCCTGGACGCGCACGATGTTCGTGAGCGAGGTCGTCTTGGCCGACACCGCCGACGGGCCGAAGTAGCGCACGCACGCCCTGATCGCGCCGTAGTCGCCCACGGTCCCGAGCGCGCCGGACGCCTCCATGCGGAACTCCTGCCGCGTCTCGGAGGAGTTCGGCACCGTGAACTTGGCGTCGAGCATCGAGACCGACCAGTAGTAGTTGTTCGTGGTGGAGAACACCGCGCCCTTCGGAGTCACCATGTTGGCGTAGATGGGCGCCGTCCAGGAGTACGTCCCCGTGGAGTCGCGCGCAGGAGCGGGCAGGGCGCCGGAGTCGTAGATCGCGGAGCCGCCGGTCTTCGCGGTCCACACACGCAGGCGGAAGGCGGGATACGCCTTGCCGATCGTGTTGGAGTGCTTCCAGCGGAACGTCGGCTGGCCGCCGAACACGATACCCTTCGGGTAGACGAGCGTCGCGGCCTTCTGCTCCGTGCCGCGCTCGAACTTGTTCACGAACAGCACCGGGTAGTTGTTGTTGTACTCGTAGGGGTCGACCGTGCCGTCGCCCAGCACGAGGCGGTAGGCGACATTCGTGAGGGCGGAGATGCTGCCCGAGCCCCACGTGTCGAGGAGCGTGCCCCAGTCGAGATCCAACTTGCCGGCGGCGCGGACGTCAATCTCGGTCAGCGTCGGGTGGTGGACGAGATTGTACGTGGCGTCCATCACCACGCCGTTCACGGGAGAGCCGCCGCGCAGGTCGGAGCCGTTGATGTAGGAGCGGACGACACGGACGCGCGTGCGGGTGGCGGCCGGGGTGTTAGTGCCGACGAACGCGGCTTCAACATTCGGTTCGCCCTGCCCGGCGACGCCGCGGTCGGTGAGGACGTTCGCAGACGCGAAGTCCGTCGCCGCGATACCGTTCAGGAGATCGAAGCGCGCGAGTTGCGCCGCGATGTCAGTCAGCTCCACGGTGAAGGACGTCGTGGACCAGCCCACGTCCACGCCCGTCGCCACGCCGTACGGCTCGCCCGGAGTCCAGGTGCCGCTACCATCGGAGTCGAGGAACACCGAGAACAAGGTGCTACCCTCGCGCAGACGGCCCAGAGAGTCGACCTGCGACGGATCCTCCGGATCGCCCAGCGATACCGTAATCGGGAAGCCCTGCTGCGGCACTAGACTCGTGTACGCGATCTTCACGTAGGAATTGGCCAAGTTGCAGGTCTTGTAGTAACGCTCAGATTCTACAATAGAACTATCGTACTGGACTTCATAATTAAGGGACGAAAAGTCTATCGTTATTTCACCAGTTGTGTAGTCGATGGTGCCGACCTTGCCCAGCACCTCGGTAAGCGAAACAGCCATCATATCGCCCTTGAACTGATCGTCCGTTCTGAGGCGATCCTGAACTCCGATCACCCATGAGGAACCAGATGCTGTACCGAGCGTCTTGCTGGTCACAACTTCGTTCACCAGATTGCTTGCGTTGTCGTACCTCCGCAAAGCTATTACCTGGTAGTACGCGATATCCTTGAATAGCACCTGTACCGATCCAGGTACGACTGATCCCGGACCAAGCATCAACGTCTGCTCCACCCGCGGGTTCATACCTATCAATTTCGCGGATTTGGCAACAGTGTTCGTGTCGGAGGACGCGGAGACGGTCGTGTCGGACTCGTCGGTCGCCAACTTCCACACCGCATCGGGACGTCCCGCCGCGTCGCCAGAGTGCCACGCCTGAACGACAAGCGGCCCCATCGGCATGTCGCCGCCATAAGCCACCGTCATCTGCACGGATGGCACCGGGAACGCCTTCATCGTGGTCTCCTCCACGCCGAGGTACGCATTCTTGAGCGGATCGGTTGCGGCACGGCACTCGGCCCAGTTGCTCCAGCCGTCATCGTCCGGGTCGGTCCACGCATCGAACGTTATACGCGAAAGCTTATCCGAGTCGAACTGATCCTCCCACACGTCCTCCATGAAGTCGTGGTCGGCGAAGAGGAAGCCGAGGTAGGCGTCGCCCGCGCGAAGGAAGTAGTCGGGAACCTTCTGCCCGTCCGCCTCGAAAGTCTGCGCCATCGTCGCGCTGGTGGATGGATAGTTGCTGCCAAGCTTCTCGGAGAGCAGGAACTCGGCGTAGTTGGAGAGGCCGTCACTGTCGTTGTCGGAATAGCCGTCCTCGGACAGGAGACCGTGCAGGTTCTCCCACCAGTCGGGGAGGCCGTCCTTGTCGGCGTCGGCGCGGTTCGCGAAACTGCCGTTCGTGCTTCCGTCGGGCTGCATGCCCTTCTGGATGTCGCGCAGGTACGCCTCGCGGGCGGACATCTCCTTGCCGCCGTAAGTGACCGGCGACTCCCAGCCGAACCCTTCCGCCGCGCCGTAGTTGATCATCGCCACGGACTCCCACCAGTCGGGTATGCCGTTGGCGTTGTTGTCGCGGCCCGTCATCATGGTGGCGTCGGCAGGGCCTTCGCCGTCCCACATCTCGTCGATGCGCTTGGCGAACGCGCCGCCCAGCGGCACGAGGTCGGACGTGCCGACGATCGCGGTGCGGAGGTCGAACTGGTTGGCGTAGTACACGTCGTCGGACACGACGCCGAGCTGGTTCAGCCTCGCGACGCGATCCTTGCGGTAGAAGAGATCCATCATGTGCTGGAACCCGGGATAGACGCACGCGGAGTTCGGGAACGCGAACTTCTCAACGCCCGCGTCCGTTGCGGACGTCATGCCGCCGTACCGCTCGGACCAGTATTGCGAGTCGGCCGTGGAGCCGTCCTTCGCCGGCAGGTGGCTCGCCATGTTCTGTATCCACGGCACGATGCGCCAGTTGCGGTAGACGGTGCTGCGGACGTTCGCCGCCTCGTACCACCAGCCGCAGTAGATGTCGCCCGGGACGTTCCAGGTCTCGACCTTCGCGTTGTGCTGCACGTTCTTCGTGAAGCCGCTGGGCTCCCAAGCCACGTCGGCGGCGTTGACCGCGCCGGGCAGCGCCTGGAAGCTGTAGTGCAGCACCAGTTCGGCCGGCAATTCCCTCTGCCCGTCGTTGTCGTTGCGCGTGGCACCGGCCACCCATGCGGTATAGACCGCGTCACGCAGGTCGGCCACGTCGGAGAAGAGATACCGCTTGGCGTAGTCGTGCCAAAGGTCGGCGTCCTTGCGCGCGCCGTCCCACACGCGGACCTCGTCGATGTAGCCCTGGTAGAAACTGCCGTAGTCGGTCCACTTCGTATCCTTGGATATCTCGATGGCGTTGCCCGTGAGCGCCTGCGCGCCCAGCACCATGGCGCACGGCACGGAGGTGTAGCCGTTCTTGACCACCGGGAAGTAGGCGGAGCCGGGCACCGCCTCCTCGTTGAACACCGTCAGGCCGTTCGCGGGGATCTGGCTCGTAAGAACAGGCTCGCCCACCATCTTGCCGTTCATGTAGAGGCGCAGGGCCGCGCCGTCGAACTTGAGCGCCACGTGCGTCCAGTCGGTGGTCAGCTTGAGGCCTACGATCTTCGAGGCGCCTTCGCCGGACGGCACGGCGTCGTTCGTGTCGAAGAGGCCGTAGAGCTTGCCTTCGGCGGTGATGCCGAGGCGGAAGTTGGCGCGCACCCTGGCCATGTTGTTGGACATGGTGGTTGCGCCGTACATCGCGGCGCGCTCCAGGATCACCTGCTCGCGGTCGAGGACCTCGGGCTTGATCCACGCCTCCACCGTGAACTGGCGGAAGGTGTCGTACGACTGGTAGTTGAGGCGATGGATGTTCGGTGCGCGGGAGACGGCCGCGGAGTTCTCGCCCGGGAACCAGAGCGCCTGGCGGCGGTCGGGATCGGTGAACAGGAGCGGGTCAGAGGTGGGCGTGGAGGTCACGCGCTGCTCCTCGCCGTCGGGGATGCCGTCGCCGTCGGTGTCGTAGCCCTCGTTCTCCTCGAAGGAGAAGAGGTAGTCGGGGATTGCGCCGTCCATGGTCTGCGTATCGTCCACGCGGATCCTGCCGTCTGTCCACACCCACGGATAGAGGGCCAGGTCCAGATCGCGGGCGTAGTACTGCGAGGTGTAGCTGGCCTTGTTGAGGGCGGTGGAGTCCGTGAGCCACAGCGGAGTCGGGTCCGTGTGCGTGGGCTGCGGGCTCGTAATGTTCACATGGAGCGCCTCCTCGCCGTTGCGGATGCCGTCGCCGTCGGCGTCGGCCTCGGGCGTGCCCATCATCCACGGGTACTTGATCGGGTCGAAGTACGGGAACTCGGCCGTGTCGTCGCCCCACCTGGGCAGATCCTCCTCCTTGGTGCACCAGCCGACCCAGCCGTTGTTGAGGGCCGAGATTGCGAGCGCGTTGCCGCCGTATGCCATGGAGATCACGTCGCCGTCCACCACCATCGGGTCGGCCACGGAGCCCAGTAGCGGGTTGAGGCCGTGGAAGAGCTCGTAGAAGTCGTCCATGTTGTCGCCGTCGGAGTCCCAGTTGCGCGGGTCGGTGGACGCGTAGCTGAGCGCCGGTACGAGCGCCATGCCGAGGTTCTTCTGCGGCGCGAGCATCACGCGGTAGCCGCCGGTGGCGCCGTCGTACTGGGACGTCATGAGCGTGAAGTCGAGGAATCCGAGCGGATCCCACTCGCGCGGAGGCCGCGCGAAGTAGCCGAGCGGACGGAAGTAGTCCTTCGCGGTGAACCCGGTGAAGCCCGCCGCGATGGCGTCGGCGCGGAACGTCTCGCCGTCCATGTAGTTCATCGGCAGGAAGCCGAGGAACGTCTCCGTGGTCGGCACGCCGTCTGGCATCCAGCGGCCCATGAGGGGCGTGGAGTCGTCGTCGTAGCGCAGATGGCGCAGGGACTGCACGAGGTACTCCTGGTAGTTCTGGAGGCCGTCATGGTCGAAGTCGAAGTCGCGGCACGTGCCGGTGCGAGGATCGATGAACGACGTGTTGGTGAAGGCGTCGCCCGTGTGCATCCTGTCGTCCTCGCGGGCGCCGAACGTCGCGTCCATGCCGCCGGTGATGTAGTAGCCCACGGCGGTATCACCGGGCTTGAGGCCGTCGCTGCGGCGCATGATCTCGACGATGGCGGGCGAAAGCTGGTCGCCCACCGGCTGGCCGGCGGCGTTGAAGAGGATGCCGGCGAAGGCCATCTCGAACGGGTCGGGCAGGCAGTCGAAGTCCGTGTCCACCGTGCAGGGGTTCATGCCGCCGCCGCGGATGCAGAGCGAACCGTCGTCCTCGGGCTTCGTGCCGTCCGTCTCGTTGTATACGAACGAGTACTTGTACGTGCCGCCGCCGCCCACGGCGTCGAGCGCGTGGCTGAACACGATTTCGTTGTCCCATGCGCCGCCCTCGATGTCGTCGCGGATGCCGTCGCCGTCGGTATCGCCGTTCCACGGGTCGGTGGGCCAGAACTTGTTGAACCAGCCGCGCGTGGTGCCGGGATGGTTGGCGAAGATCGTCTCGACGTCCGCGTACGCGTTGCAGGAGTCGGTGCCGGCGTAGCAGGGAACCATCGTCATGCAACCGTTGCGGAGCACTGTGTCAACGGAGTCCATGTTCGGGTTCAGGCCCACGTAGAGTTGCCAGCCGTCGGGCACGCCGTCGCCGTTGGTGTCGGCGCCGTGGTTCTCGTCGGCGAAGGTGGGCGCGTACTCGCCGTACGTCTTGGAGTAGGCGACGTTCGGGTTGGTGGTGCCCTTCTTGAAGATGCCGGCGAGGGCCGTGTAGTTCTTCGCGTAGTCGGCCTTGTCCTTCGCGAGGTTGAAGCCGAGGTTTGGCGTGGTGTTGTAGCGGTATTTGAGCACCAGGTATTCGTCGAGCATGTTGTACGGCACGGTGTAGACCGCGATGCCGGCGTTGCCCAGGTGGTCGGCGTGGGGACGGTTATTGACGGGATCCCAGCGGTTGTCGACGTAGCCGTTCTTGTTCCTACCCCACGCGGTGCGCGGATCAAAGCCGAACTCTGCACGCACCTGATCGTGCACGAGGCTCAACTTCTGGTCGAGCGTCACTTCCACGGTCGAAAGGTCTTCCACGCCCGTCCAGTCGATCACGACCGCAGTGGTGGGCTTCTCCACGCACGTGTACTGTATGAACGTCTTCCACTGGTTGCCGGCCATGGACGTCTTCTGCGCGGAGGCCCAGACGCCGCGGCTCACCGGCACGAGCGAGGAGCCGGTCTTGCCGTAGTAGAACACGGGGATGCCCGTCGCGTTCGTGATGGCCGCCTCTATGAGCGTCCCTTCGTCGGGGTCGTAGATGCCGGACGCGTTGTTGGCGACGGCGTACATGACCTTTTGCCCATCGGCGTTCGTGAAGGAGATGAGCGCGTAGTCGGAACCGAGGTCGGCCCAGGCCATGTAGTCGCCGTCGGGGTTCTTCTCGCTGGCGGTGGACTCGGCCACGAGCGGATCGAGGCCGCGCATCACCTCCCAGTAGTCGCTCACGCCGTCGCCGTCGGTGTCCCAGTTGACCGGGTTCGAGCCGATTGCGAACTCCTCGAGGTCGGTGAGGCCGTCGCCGTCGGAGTCGCGGCGGGTGATCGGGGTGGAGGACTTGACGTTCGGGTTGAACAGCCTGGCGACTTCGTCGGACGGTATCTCCTCGCCCTCGGCGATATCCTCAAGACGGAACTTCGAGCCCGTCAGACGCTCGCCCGTCTCCGGGTCGCCCACGTAGGCGCGGTACCAGAAGTAGTACTCGTAGCCGTCGGGCAGGCCGTCGCTGTCGGTGTCCTCGACGGTCGGATCGGTGCGGTTCTCCGGCGTCCAGGTCTCGGAGAGGGAGTAGACGGTCTCCCACGCGTTGGACTCTACATCGGTGAAGTCGCGCTCGGATATCCACGCGCCGACGGAGTAGCGGCCCTGCGAGCTGATCTCCTGCGAGGAGCGGAGATTGAGTCCCGCGCCGTATCCGCGGATCTCCATGTCGGCCGTGAACGGAGTGCCGAGAAGCGCCCAGCCGGACTTGATGTTGGGGATGAGCTGGCTGCCGCCGCTCGTCGCGGCGGGGAGGTAGTCCTCGTCGCCGTTGAAGTCGGAGATGTCTGTCAGGTCGCCTCCGTCGTCGAGCGAGAAGCCGGCGGCCTCGAAGAGCTTGCTGCCGCTCTTCCACTTGACGGAGACGGCGAAGATGTCCGGGATGCCGTCCATGTTGATGTCGCCGGCGTTGTCCTTCTCGTAGAGCTCCCTGGCGAAGATCGCCTCCACCCAGCGCTTGGGCAACGGGGCGTCGTCGTCTTCGTCCACCTCGGGCAGGCCCACCTGCTGGTCGGCGTAGTTGACCGTGTTGGTGCCGACGACGGGCTTGGGTCCGCCGAGGTGCGTGCCCTCGGGCTTGCCGCTGTCGTCTGCGGTGCTGAGCAGCCAGCAGTAGAAGAAGCTGTCGTAGGCGCTCGTCCACTTGTACCAGCCGTCGGCGGGAATCGACATGGAGCGGTCGCCGTACACGTCGATGCCGAAGTCCTTGCCTGGCTTGAGGGTTCCGTTGTCCTCGTCGCCGGCACGGTAGCCGTAGGCGTAGACGATGGCCTCCGTGTCGCTGGGATCGTAGGACCACGTGTGCTTGTAGGAATCAATCTGCGAGAGCGTGCCGTTCGCCCACACGCGGCCCGCGCCCAGGCCCGGCGCGCTGACGTAGTCCTTGCTGAATTCGGTCATGGCCGAGGGATGCGGCCAATGCGGGAAGAGGAGCACCTGCAGCTCCCTGTTCACCTCGAAGAAATACTCCCTCTGGTCGTGGCCGTCGTCCTTGTCGTACACATCCAGGACGACCTTGCGTATCTTCGCGCCCTGCTTGGTGAACATGAAGGTGAAGTTCTCCGAGTACGTGCGCGCGGTGGCGTTGATCACGTAGTTGGTGGGATCCTCGCCCTGGATCGTCCACACGACCCTCATGTTGTTCGTCATGTCGGGCAGGATGTCGCTCACGGACCACCGGATCGTGTTGGGCACGTTAAGGGCGGCGGGGACGGCGTTCGTGTCGCTGCTGCCTCCGATTACCGGATCGAGGTTGTACACGATGATGTTGAACCCCTTCGGGTCGAACTCGTAGTAGTCCTTCCACGCCTTGCCGCCGGAGTTGGGCGCGATGGTCTCGTTCGTGACGGCGGCGGTGAACTCGAAGCCGTCGGAAAAGGAGGTGGGCGTACCGTCGAGCTCCTTGATGTAGAAGGTGGCGTTGGTGGATCCGTTGTCGAAGTCCACGTAATACGTGTTGAGGATCGGAACCATACCCACGCATCCCGGTGCGTTCGTCACGTCAATCTTTACAGTGATGCGCTCGGAGGGCGGGATGTTGAGCATCACGTCGATCTGCCCCTTGCTCGGGCCGAAGTCATCCTCGTTGAACTCCGTGGAGCCGCGATGCGCGCGCATCGAGATCATCGGCGTGCCGAGCGTCTCGACGAAGAACGTGAACTTGTTCTGCTCAAGCTTGGACCATGGCGTCGAAAGCGAATCCTTGTCCTTTACCGCCACCGACACCTTGTTGGTGCCGGGCGTCTTGAACGTGAACGGCACTGTCATCGTGTAGGGGTTACCTGAGACCACCAGGTTCGACTTCATGTTGCCGTCCTGAAACGTCCACTGCGCGGTGAACAGCTCGTTCGTCTGATCGATCTCGCTGGGGTCGGTCAGATCCCATATCGCAAACGTCTGCTCCACGCCCTTGGCGACCTTGACTTGGTGCGTACCGTTGTTCTCCCAGTGTTCAAAGCCGCTCATCGAGACGGCCTCAACGCGCGGTAGCACGTTGGACACGGTGAGTGACAACTCGCCGGCCGCGAAGCCGCCGATCTCGTGACCGTCGGCGAAGTTCTCATTGTCCTTGATGACAAACTTGTACCGCAGGGTGGTATTGCCGTCCAGAAAGAACAGCGAGAAGGCATCCTCTAGTTTCACCTCGTCAGAGAATATTTTCACGCCTCTCTCGAAATCCACATCGGCAACCAGGTTGGACGAATTCTCATCCTGCGGAACCGCGAAGATGAAGCCTTCTCGACCTAACGGTTCCGAAAGATTCAACGTAATGTCCGCAGAATCGCCCTCGGCGTACCGCTTCTTCTCGGTGCTGACGGTGATCTTCTTGGGCGCGTTGACCCACACCTTGATGTTCCGCACGGCAGATTCGTAGCCGTCCTGGTTTACGACTTTGAACTTCGACGGCCACGCTGCGCCACCGTTGGGGCCGATATACTTTATCGGAACAGTGATGACACCCGCCGAGTTCGGCGTTAGGTTCGGCGTCTCTTCCCAGGAGTTGTTGCCGGCGTTGTCCCACTTGACAGTGTACTTGCCACTCAACTCGCCCGGCGCGTCGGCGATCGTTATTTCGATATTCTGCTCCACGCCGCCCGGGACGTTGAATATCTCGGAATCCTCAGCCGGCGACACGATCTCGGGGGCGATCTTCTCGATGTACAGCGTGGCGGGTGTGTTCTCGCCTGTGAAGTGTGCCTGGGCGGTCGCGTCGGCAACGGACGCCTTGAACCTGATGCCCTTGCCGTAGCCGGACGTGTCGGAGGTGGCGCGCTTCACGTAGATGTAGAGCGGCACGTCGGCGCTCTCGTTGTTCGCATAGATCGTGATGTTGGAGGATACGCCATCGGGGTTGCCGCCGGTGTCGGACGAGGCGGCGGTGGAGATGCCGATGAACGTGAACGGATCGGCGGTGGAACTGCTGTCCGCCATCTCCGGCGTGACGGTGACCTCGAGATCCTCGGTGGTGGAGTAGACGCCGCCCACGAGCTTCACGTTCAGCGTGGCGACGGACACGCTCCCGTTAGGCGTGGCGTAGACGGTGTCGGACGCCTTGGTGTTCACCGTCACCGTGATGGACGGCTTCGGCGGCGGGCCGACCTTGATCTGGCGCGTCACGAAGTTCGTCACCAGGACGCCGCCCGCGAGGTACACGTTCGTAGGCGTGGCGGAGAGGTAGACCTTAGTGGTGGAGCCGACGGCGCCGGCCTTGGCCTTGATGAGGAACGGGATGGTCTTGTCGCCGGGCGTGACCTTGATCTTGCTCACCTGGCGCGTCACGGAGACGCCCGTGACGGGATGCACGGACGTGTGGGACTCCTCGGTGCCGTTCGACATCTCGGCCACGTTTTCGTCCTGCGTCCAGATGTACAGATACGAATCGTTGCCGGCGGCCACGCCCTCGGGGATCGCGAGCGAGGGGAGCGCGGGCGCGGCGGCCGTGGTGCCGGCCGATATCTGGCGCCAGTTCTCGGCGTCGTAGCGCATGGACGAGTCCCACTCGTCGTCGAAGCTTATGGTCTTGATGTAGATGGCCTGCGCGGGGTTGAGCGTCAGGTCGTAGTTCGCGTTGAGGAACGACCTGTCGGCGCCGCGGAGGACGTCCGGGTCGGGCGTCTCGCACAGCCAGAAGTTGCACGGGCTGCGGACGATGGACGAGTTGGGGTCGGAGCTGTTCTCCTTCCAGTTGTCGTAGATGCCCCAGAGGTCGCTGTTGTAGAGGTAGTAGCCGCTCTCGCTGTGGGACGCGCCGGCCTCGGCGGGGGGATTGCCGGGCAGGCCGGAGTTCACGGCGAGCTTCATCGGGAGGGCGAAGTCGCCCGCCTCGACGGTGTAGGAGCAGATCATGTCCGTCCAATAGCCGGACTCCTGGTCCACGACGAACTTCTCGACTTTGGCGCGCTTCGCCTTGCCGCTCACCCAGACGCCGACTTGCAGCGGGCTCTGGGCGTTCGCGAGAATCTCTTCAGGGGTGGAGCCGGAACCCAGGTACTTGATGTCCCACTTGTTCGTCCACGCGGCGTCGCCGGCATAGCGCTTCTGGTAGGTGGCGTCGGCCGTGCGGTTCAGCAGGCGGAAGCGGAACATCACCTTCTGCCCTGCCGAGAGCGCGTGGTCGGGAGTCAGCTGCTCCGTCACGTAGTCGGTTCCGGCCGCGGTGCCGTAGTATCGGTCTATCGACCTGATGTCGCCGTCTGCGGCATTCGCCAAAGGCGCCGCGAGGCACGCGATCGCGGCCCACACGGCCGCCGGCACTAGCTTCTTCACTGTCTTCATTTTGCACCGCCTCTCTTCGAAGGGTCAGTCTGCTCCTGTCTGATTCGCTCCGCCACCAGGCGGCGCGCATCGTCCAAATCCTTGTCCGCAGCCGTGTTCAGCTCGCGCAGCTTGAGCGCGAGCTCGCGCCAGCCGGGATACTTCTGCGGGTTGTCCTGAAGCTCGTTGCGAAGCTGTTCCTCCGTCGCGCCCTCGGGCAGGGCCGCGCGTGCGCGCGCAAGGAGCTTCTGCATCTGGTCCACCACCTTGGCGCGGCGCGAAGCGAGCTTCTTCCGCTGCGTCTGCACGTCCTCCAGCGCCTTCTTGTAGACTGGATCGTCCGCCCTGGTGGGCTTCTCCTCGGCCTTCGGGGCGACGGCTTCCCGCTCGCAGCCGCATACGGCCACGAGAAGCAACATCACCGCCGCCAGGCGCGGCGCGATGCGTTCTGTCGCAAGATATGTCATGTCATTTTTCTTCCGCGAAGTTGTGTGTCTCCCGAAGTCGCCGTTATTTTAACAAGATGGATGTGCCTTGGCAAGCGAGAAATAGATGTTTTTATATCTTTTCGTCATGGTCAGAGTCCGATCGTCCCCGCGCACCCCGGAAAACCGTTCGCGGCGGACGGCGCGAAGTAGAGGATCGCTTCGCACGTGAACGGCTCCGCGTCCGCCGCGGAGGTCGGGACCACCACCGTCTTGCACGTGGGCTTGTAGTAGACCTTCACCGTCTTCTTCGTCTTCTTGTCCTTCTTCGTCTTGCCCGTGTCGAACGTCAAGGTCGCCGTAGCCGCACCCGCGGTCGTGACCTTGAGCGAAAGCTTGTGTTGAGGCTCCAGCCCCACCGCCGCACCGTCGAACGCGAAGACCTTGTACGCGAGCATCTTTTTGCCCGACTTGGAAGAGAAGAGCCGCTTGCCAACCGCCTTGTAGGCGCCGCCCCAGAGATTCTGCAGCGCGGCGACCGTCGAGCCGTCCTCCCCGTCAAGCGTCGCGACGCCGCCAAACCCGCCCTGCGACACGGTCAGCGCGAATGGACGCGTCACATACTTCGTCACGGTCTTCTTGCCGGACTTCACCTTGTAGGCATACTTCGCCGTCACGGCCACCGTGTAGTTCGTCGCGTCGGGATCGTATCCGGTGTAGCTCGCCGCGCTGAACGTCCAGTTCGTCCCCAGCTCCTGGAACTTCCCGCTGACCTTTCCGACCGAGCTCACGGTGATGGTGGCGAGGCCGTTGGTGGCGCCGTCCGGCCCACAGGTCGGCCCGTTGTACGTCCCCTTCGCCCAGGACGGCAGCCCTTCAACCTTCAGCGCGACGCGTTGCGTGACGACCTTCCCGTTCAGCACGGCCTTCACGGTCACAAGGTACGTTCCCGCCTTCGTCGTGAAGCCCTTGAAGCCCCATGCGGCCTCGCCCGGTAGGGTCACGCGTCCCGCGTGACCGCCGTCGCCCTCATCCAACTTCACCAACTTCATTCCCTTCGGCAGGCCGCTCGCCGTCACCGTCGCGTTCGAAGTGGCGCTGAACGCCAGCAGGTCGCCGTATTTCAGGCCAACGGTGCCGCTTTCGATTACGCCGCCGGCATCGTTGAAGCCGAGCGACAGCTCCGCGTCGTTCGGAACGACCGTCCAGATTATCTGCGCCGTCTTGGCGACGGTCTTCTTGCCGGACTTGACGTTCTTCGTGAAGGTGACGATGTTGGTCCCGGGCTTCGTGGGCGTGCCGACGATCGTCTGGCCATATTGCTTCAGCTTCGTCTTCTTCTTGTCGGAATACACGTTCGCTGACGCGAACGCCACACCACCAGGCAGGCCCGCCACCTTCGCGACCGTCGGAACGACTGGCAGGGCCGTCTCGCCTGGTAGGGCCGCCTCGCCGAGGCGGCCGCTTCCACCCTCCGCCAAATCCCACGCCACTGGCACATACGCCATCGTCACGAGATTCGTCGGCAAATCCCCGAACAGTTCCGTATCCACCTCCTTCGGCGGCACCAGGACGCGGTACTTCATCGTCTCGTAAAAAGCGCCCTTCTTCTTTTTCGCCGTGATCGTGAAGAGCCCCGCCTTGGTCGTCTTGCCGTAGACGGCGTACGCCTCGGCCACGGTCACGGTCTTCTTGCCGGACTTCTTCGTCACCTTCTTGGCGGCGTACTTGAGGCCCGTCGGCAGGCCCGACACCGTCCACCCCGCGCCCACGCCCTCGAGCCAACCATTCGTGTTCATGGACTGCCCGAGCGCCAGGTCGTCGAGCCGCTTCACCTCTTGCGCAAGGACCTCCAGCGGTAACGCGAGCGTCTCGGTCCTGCCGTTCGCGGTGATGACGAGATATGTCGGGTTCGTGCCGTAGTCGACCGCGGCCGTCGGCACGCCCTCGATCCACCACTCTACCTTCGCCTTCTTGGTCACCTTGCCCTTCTTGTTCTTCACGGCGGCGTTGTACTTGAGCTTCAGGCCGGACGGCAGCCCCTTCGCGACCACCGAGTACGGCGTCCCGTCCGTCGGCACGTCGTACCCCAGCTCGACGAGCGTCATCTTGAAGTACTTGCCGACCACCAGCTCGCGCGTCCACTCGCTACCACCTTCGCCGTCGGACGCCTGGACGCTTTCCTCGTCGATATCGACGCCCACGCCGGGCCTGGTCCCCTCGGCCGCCTCGATGCACGCGCCGCCGTTGCCAGGCGGCGTCCCCTCTCCGCCCTTGCCGCCGGAGAACGACGCCTTTCCAGGCTGCGAGTTGACCACCGCGATCACTGTCGGCGCGCCTTCTCCCTCGGCCGCCACGATGCGGATGGCGGGCTGCCCGTCGCCGCCCGGCGCCTGCGCGGACACAGCATCATCGCCGTCGGTTCCGGCCATGTCGTGCCCGTTCAGGTCTATGGTCACGCTCCCCAGGTTGTCGGGCAGCTCGACCGTGCCGCTCACGTCGTTCGTCAGCACCACCTTCAGGCCGGCGGCGTCGGACGTCACCGTTCCCAGGCCGGCGAACGTCTCCTGCAACGTCCAGGCCGAGTTTGCCTTAATCACCCACTCCAGATCGCCGATCGACGGCTCATTGTAGTTTTTAGAGTCGTAGGTCAGCGTCGCGTGAGCCGTGTAGGTGCCCGGCTCAACGGCCGTGTTGCCCGTGTACGACGCCTCCACGCCGGCCGGGAGGCCCGCCACCTCGACGGTCTTGGCGGTGCCGTCGTATTCGAACTCGCCGCCGTAGTCCCACTCCGCGCCGCTCATGTCGTACGTCGCCTTCACTATGGAGAACTTGAGCGTCTTCGCGGCGCTCCCGCCGTCGGACCATTCGCAGTTGACGGAATCGGCAAGCTGCAGCTTCACGTCGTATTCGCCCACGTCGGTTCCGCCCGCGTTCTCAACCACCTCGTAGTCCGCGCTCGCCGGGACGTCGGCCGTCTGCACCTGGCCGTCGTATACCTTCGACGCAATCTCGGGAACGTCAACAACCCGCTTCTGGCTTGTAATAGTGAAGGTCTCCGAGATCTCGCCAGAATAGTTCCCGATACCGATAACCGTAGCGACCGCGGTGTTGACGCCCGCGGCCTCGTTGTTCGAGAACGAGAGCGTGTAGTCCGTGTCCTTCACAAGCGTCACGCCGAGCTCGGCGTTCGTCACGACCACTTCTGGCGTAACCGGCGAACCGGTGTACTCCTGCGCGGGGATCTCCGCGATCATGCCGTTCTGCAACGGACGCGGCGATATCTGCCACTGGACCGTCCGCGTGGCCTGTGCTCCATCAGCCCAGCGGGTGTTGTCCGCGTCCACGAGGGCGAGCGTCACCGAGTAGGCGCCCGCATCCACGCCGCCGACGTTCGCCACCACGGAGTAGTCTTCGCTCGCCGGGATGTCGGCCGTCTGCGCCTGGCCGTTGTACACCTTGGCCGCTAGGACGGGCACGGCCACGTCCGCAGGCGTCTCGCCGCCGCCGCCCTCCGGCGTCCACTGCACGCAGTCGAGCCACGCCGTGCCGCCGGAGTAGGGAATGTTGTTGTTGTACGGCTGGGAAAGGAACTCCCACCTCACGGTGGTAGTGGCGCCCTCCGCGCCGATCTCAATCTGGCGCTCCTGCCATCCGGGCGTCCAGCCGACGGGGCGCGTAGTCTTGTCGTCGTCGCTCGTCACGTAAAGCACCTCGTCCTCGGACGCCGCCATGCCGAACTTGAATTCCTCGCCCACGTAGAACTTGAACTGCTCGGGCGTAGCATGATGACGGATGTCTTCCAGATCATCATACCAACCCCAGTTGTCATTGAACGCGTAGGAAACGACCTTCCACTTGAAGGACAGGGTTCCCTTGCCGGTGAACGTCGCCTGCACCGTGATCGTCTTCGTGCTGGCGTCTTCCGTCACCGGATCGGCATACGGGTCTCCCGGATCGGCGTCGTTCGGACGGTCCGGCATGGTCGCGGAGAGGCACGTGCCGCCGACGGCTGACGCCTCGGCTACGACCGTCCAGTTGGTGTCGCACTCGTCGTGGGAAAGCGCGAACGGAATCTCCTGCGTCGTCGGGATGTCGAGGGCGTCTGCGATGGGGGTCTCGCGCAGCCATTGCGCCACGATGTTGCTGGCGCCCGGGGACGGAGGAGGAACGAGCGACGACGATGATATCGCGGTCCAGACGCCGTTCGTCTGGAAGCGCCATGCGCCGAACCTTCTGCTGTCGGGAGCCGTCTCCACCACGGGCAGTTCGCCATACTCCTCGTCCACCGTCACGGTGACGTTGGTGGTGTCCGTTCCGTCCGCGAACTCTCCTCCGTTCGCGTCGAACGTCACGACGTACGACTGCGCCTTCCACGTGGCGGCCAGCGTCACCGTGGCACCGGCCGTGGCGGTCAGGTTCGAGACCGCGGCCTCGTCGGCGAAGATGGCTCCATCGGTCAGATTGGTCCAGCCCGCGAAGTCGTATCCGTCCTTCGCGAACGCGCACGCCGGAAGGTTCGTGACGACGCCGTAGGCGAGCGAGAACGATTCCATCTCTCCGGTTGCCATGGCGTCGTTCGCATCGAACGCCACCGTATAGGTGGCGGGCTGCCAGACGGCATAGAGCGGCACGGTCTTCCCGTCCTGCGCCGTCACGTCCGGCTGCGCCTGACCGTCCTCGTACTCCGCCTCGGTGGCCGTCCTGCTCTTCGCCCAGCCGATGAACGAGTAGCCCGTGCGCGAGAACGCGTTGAGTGTCAGCTCGTCCTGAGCGTCGCCGTAGGTGAGAGTCTGGTTCGACATGGAGCCGGAACCTCCGTTCGCGTCGAACGCGACCGTGTACGTGTGCGCCTCCCACACCGCGTAGAGGTGCGCCACGCCGTTCTCGAAGGGCAGGCTGGACGAATTGACCTCCTCGCCTCCGGCGAAGCTTGCCGACGCGGCTCCAGGCGATGTCGCCCAACCTGTGAAGTCGTAGCCGTTCCGCGCCTGCCCGGCCTTCAGGCGGCATACCGCTCCGTACGCGAACGAGTCGGACGTCGTCGCGTCGTTGCCGTAGTTGCTGTGGAAATACACCGTGTACATCTGCCCGCTCCAGAGCGCCGTGAGCGTCACGACCGCGGACTGCTCGTTCGTGAGGTTCTGGACGGTCTGACGGTCGGAGTACGCGGCACCGGTGAGCATGTTCGTCCATCCGGCGAAGTTGTAGTTCTCCTTCTCGAAGGCGTTCTGCGTCAGCTGCGCGGACGTGTCGTACGTCAGCGTCTGGTTTGACATCGACTTGGAGCCGCCGTTCGCGTCGAAATGGACGTAGTACGTGATTGGCGTCCAGTGCGCGTAGAGGGTGTGTCCCGATGCAGTCGAGACCGTGGTGGCGGACGTCACCTGCGTGCCTCCGTCCGACTCCGTCCACCATCCCGCGAACACGTAGCCCGTTCGCGTCGGCGTGGGCAAATCGCCGTAGGCCGAGTCGAACGTCACCGTATTCGATCCTGGCGACACGCTCGCGCCGCTTCCCGCGTTGAACGTCACCAGGTACGTCTCAGGCTCCACCGCGATGTCGTAGACGTAGACGCCGTACAGATTGGCCGCCGCGCCATCAAAGGAGACGTGGGCGGTGCCGGTGTGCTCCTCGCCGGCGTCGGTGTAGTCCTCGGAGGCGTCGTACGCGCATGTCTTGAACGTGGGCGTCTTGTATCCGGCCGACGCGGTGGCGTTGATCTGCCAGCCGCTCGTCGAAAGGGAGGGGGCGTCCAGAACGGCGGCGGTTTCGGGGCCTTCGACCGTGATGTCGATGTCATCGCCGGTGCTGTACCTGCCGACGAAGTTCATCGCGACGTGCGCGGGGATGTCGCTGTGCTTAAGGGGAGTGAGGGCTGCACCCGCCATCGTGCCGGCGGCAAGCGCCATCGCAAACAGGATTCTCTTCATAGCACACCTCCTTCCTACCGGGGATCAAGGGCAGGTCACAAATCGGGGTCGTCCTCCAGTATGCGCACCTTGAAGAAGCGCTTCTCCTCCGAGGGGTCGACCACCACGTAATTGAAGGGATCGAGCTCTCCGTCGTCGTCGGCATAACCGTAGCCGAGGACGGTCTCGAAGTCGCCGTCCAGCTCGGTGTCCGTGACGAGCGCGTACCAGTAGCCCTTGACGGCGTTGCCCACCGAGACGGTGAGCACGATGTCGCCGTCGGCGTTGGACGCGATGGACATGGGCGACGAGCCCTCGCCGTCGAGCCCGACTGGCACGTCGGCGTCCGTGAGATCGCGCCTCTCGTCCTCCTCTTCCACGGGCTCCCACTCCCACGCGAGCACGGCAGGGCCGGCGAGGGTGAAGCTGGCCGTGGTGGACGAGTCGCCCGCGGCGGACTGTGCGCTGCCCTCGCCGTCAGGCTCGAGCGTCCAGCCCGAGCACGCCCACTTCACTCCCGCCGCGTCGGTGAACGTCGTATTCTTCACCTGGAGGCCCACGACCACGGCCGGCAGGTCCACAGTGCCGCCCATGGCCACCGAGAGGTCGCTCCTGCCCGGCACGCCGCGCACGTCGACGGCCGGGAGGGCCGCGTCGGAAAGCGCCTCGCCTTCGATCGTGCGGGATACGACGCGCAGGGTGTTGGTCGTGGCGAGCCCGGCGTCCGTGCCGTATTTGTAGCTGGCGCGCAGGTTAAGCGGATCCTGTGCCACGAACGAGAGGGCCTGCTGCGACCTGTCGATGTAGTCCGGCAACGTCTTTCCGGCGACATTCTCCCACTGGTCGAACAGGCTGCCTGCGGCGGGGGTGGCGACGAAGAGCACCTCCTCGCCGAAGGGATACCATCCGCTGCCGGGCGACGTGGTTCCAGTGACGCCGCCGTCGTCCTTGTCCTCGATGGATATCCATACCGCCGTCGTGTCAATGATCCAGTACAGCTCTATCGTCTCGTTGGTGCTGTTCACGGTGAACTCCGCCGTGGTGCCGTCGCCCTCCTCGCACGTCCATTCGTCGTCCTCGCCGGGTCCGATGCGCCAGACCTCCCATCCCACGCAGCCAAACACCACGCCGGCGGTATCGTTCGTCATCTCGCCCGGCGCCGTGGCGACGATCGTCTGCCCGTTGGTGTAGATGTTCTCGTAGAATCCGAACTCCGGGTCCGCGCCGAAGGCGTCGCATTCGCCGTAGTAGTCTGACCATGCGAGAACCTCCAGCGTGACGCCGTCCGTCTGCCGGCGATACTCCGCCTCGCCGCCGTCCAGCACCGTCTGGAGCGCCTCCAGCATCCCTTCGGTGGAGTACTCGTAGTTGGTGTGGGAGAACGTGCCGGCGTCCCTCGTGCCCCAGGACGCGAAATAGCCCTCGTTGGTGACGGTGTAGTACGCCTCGGCCGCGTGCGCGGCCGGATCGTCCGCCGAGACGTCGTAGTCGTTCTCTATCGTCTGGCGCAGCTCTGCGGTGTAGCCGAAGCCGTACGAGAGGCGTCCGTTCTCGGTGCGCCAGCGCCCGCTCTGCTCGACGGTCTGCGGCAGGAACACGCCGAAGGAAGGGTTGCCGTCCGGCAGGTCGGAGCCGCTGGGCGAGAACGGCGAGAAGAGGTAGACGAACCTGTTGGTGAAGTCGTTCTCGTTGGTGTCGTCCATGTCGTAGATGCGGTTCAGGAGATTCGTGGTGGCCTCGTCGCCGATCGAGCCGCTGACGCGCAGGATCGGCTTGTTCTCGGCGATGGCGTACTCCTTCGCCTTCTCGAGGGTGTAGGCGACGGTGCAGTTCAGCAGCGTGAAGATGATCTCGTCGGGCAGGGCTTCGCACAGTTCCGAGGCCTCCTCGGAATCGCCCGCCTTGGAACCGATCGTAAAGGTCGCCTCCTTCCCGCGGCACAGCAGGCGGCAGTCCATGGTGCCAGGAGCGACGCGCGTGCCGAAGTAGCCGTAGCCGTCGGCCGTGATCTTCCTTATCGCGTAACCGGTCGTCTCCTCGCCTGTTCCGCTGTCGACGGTCGTTATCTTGTCGAACGCGCCCGGAACCTCGATCTCCACGCCCGGCGCGGACACCTGGCCGACCACCGGCACCGTTTCGGTGCTGTCGTATCCGACCATGGTGATGACCCCGCTGACGACATCGAAAAGGAAGCTTCCGGCCTGCGACGGGAGGCTCTTCGTGTTGATGTACGGAAGCGCATACCAGCCGTCGCCCCTGCCGCCCCAGCCGGTGAATATGCGCACGCGCTTGACGCCATCCTCGTCCAGCCCGAAGCCCACGGCCAGCACCGCATGCCCGCCGCCCTCGCCCCTTATGCTGAGCATCACCGGCGCGCCGGCGCGGCACTGGTTGTGGATCAACTTGTCATACTGGCCCTGCTTTGGTTCGCTGACGGCTCGCGCGTCCTTGAATCCGAACACCTTCTTGAACGCCGGCGCGACATCCAGCGTGTAGGCGCTGGATCCCAAAGACGTGGTGGTCCAGGCCATGGACACAGCCACGCCTGCGTTGTACGCCACGCGACCAAGAAGTTCGCGCTGAGCGTCGGAGAGGTTGTTGTAGTCGGCGCGCGTGGCGAGGCTGGCCAGCACCGACCAATCGTACTCTCCAGATTTGGGGGAGGTTCCGATCGTGAGTGCGTTCGCAGGCAGGCCGTTGATCGTGGCTCCAATCACGTGCTCCTGCCTCTCGCGAATGAGTCCCTCGGGTGCCGACACTCCCACGGGGCAGCCCGTCACCGCGAAGTACTGCATCATGGCGGACATGGCCGTCGCCACGCAACCGCACACGGCATGCTCCGGGGTGTAGAGGTTGTAGCAGTATTTGCCGGACGCATCCACGTCCTGGTCCCAGTGCGTGAGCGGGCCGTCCTTCTCGAAGCCTTTCACCACGCGGACCTCGACGGTCACGTTGGTGACTCCCTCCTGGGACGACGCCATAAGCTGCGCCCCGGCGGGGGCGGCGAGAAGCCGAGCCCACTTCGCCTTCCCGTCCGCCGTCCACTCCGCCATGAGCGGATCGGTCTGGGCCGGGGTCGCGAGGGACGCGGGCGCGGAGAGGTCCGAAGGCATGTCCGCGATGGCCGGGGATCGAACGTAGAGTCCCAGCTTCGCCATGCGGTCCTTCATGTCGCGCTTCAGCATGATCTTCGCGGGATGGCGATCGGGCAATCCGCTGGCGGCGTTTTCGAAAGCGGCCACGACGGGTTCCAACTCGGTGAGAGGAGCAACTATCAGGCAGCGCCCGTCGGCGAGCGGGACGCGGTACCAGAGCCTGGCACCGTTGGAGTCCAGGAACTCGACTGGATCGCCGGCGGGGACGCCTGCGCCGCCGTACATGGAATTGCGCGAAGCCCAGGCGCGCGCGGCCTTGAGAGCCTGCGGAGGCGTGACCCAGTCGGCGCACGCGAGAAGCGCCAGACCTGCCGCAACTATGCTCAAAACTCTCTTCTTCATGTCGTCCTCCGTTGGCTAGCAACACGGATTCGTGGCGCAAGCGTACACCTCGCCATCAAACCTACGGCGATAGTATACACCATTTCCCGCACGAATGACAATGGGGAAATCGACGAAAAAAAGAAAAAGTTAGCGGTTCCAGCGAGCCAGGTCGCGGTCCACGGACTTTTTCTTGAGGGATTCGCGCTTGTCGTGCAACGCCTTGCCGCGGCACACGCCCAGCTCCAGCTTTATCCGGCCCTTCTTCAGGTAGACGCGCAGAGGAATCAGCGTCAGGCCCTTGGCCTCGGTCTTCATCCTGAGCTCGCCAACCTCCTTGCGGTGCACGAGCAGCTTGCGGTTGCGCACGGGAGGGTGGTTGAAGCGGTTGCCGAACTCGTAGGCGGGAATGTGCATCTGCACCACGAACAGCTCCCCGCCCAGCACCGCGCCGTAGGCGCCGGCGAGCGACCCCGCCCCTCCGCGCAGGGCCTTGACCTCGGTGCCGGCCAGCTCGATGCCGCACTCGATCTTGTCGAGCACCTCGTAGTCGTGCCAGGCGCGCCTGTTCACCACCAGGTCGCCGGAGGCGGGCTTCTTCTTCCTTTCGGCCATGGCGCGGCGTCCTCGACGCGCCGCGTCAGTCGGCGAAGATCGACTTCATGGCCGCGTGCCGCTGCCAGCGCGTCTTCGCGTCCTCGGCGCGGTCGATCGAGTCGAAGTCGACCTCGGAGATCAGCTTCCCGTCGGCGACCTCGCGCAGTGCGGTGTCAACCTTGTCCTCCTCGGACGAGACGGGGCGCACCAGCGGCTTGTCGCCGGCGATGAGCTGCTTCGTGCGCTTGGAGATGAGGTTCACCAGCACGGGGATGGACGAGACGCGCTCGTGCGCCTTCTTGAGAAGTTCGATGTTCATGGCTTACTTCCTTTCGGATGCCGGCTGCGCCGCGAACTGCGGACGGCGGCCCTTGTACCACCACATCATGATCGGCGTGGCGATGAATACCGACGAGTACGTGCCGGCGACGACGCCGATGAGCATCGTCAGCGCGAAGTCGAAGATCGACCCGTCGCCGAACGCGAACAGCGCCACCACCGCGAAGAACGTCGTCACCGACGTTATGACCGTGCGGCCGAGGCACTCGTTGAGCGCCCTGTTGCAGAGCTCCTTGAAGCCCGTCTTCTGGTCCTTGCGCAGGTCCTCGCGGATGCGGTC
>JAEEGL017314823.1_pt1 | contig 33723 bp, 27 predicted proteins | sample 9134231 | NCBI WGS metagenome assembly JAEEGL01 (sample SAMN16246548, study PRJNA631951) | gut metagenome | biome: gut microbiome; feature: rumen; material: fiber-attached | host: Bos | place: Iran: Karaj | collected 2018-10 | reverse complement strand
GCGGGGCGTTACCGGCATACGCAAGATGGGACACACCGGAACGCTCGACCCGAACGCTGCCGGTGTTCTTCCTATATGCTTCGGAAAAGCGACCAAGCTGATAGAATACATGGATACCGCTTCCAAGACATACGTCGCGGGAATAAAGTTTGGTATCGTTACCGAAACTCAGGACATCTGGGGAGAGGAAGACGAGTCGGAACTGCCTTTAAGTAAAAGGAGCTCCGTTCCGCGCAGCGCTTCTGAGATAGAACCGTACCTTGAGCCTTTCCGGGGAGAGATCGATCAGGTGCCGCCTGCGTACAGCGCGGTGTTCGTCAACGGCAGAAGAGCCTACGACATTGCCCGAAGCGGCGGAAAGCCCGAACTTAAGGCACGCAGGATAACCGTTTACAGTCTGGACCTTCTGGATTACGATCCGGAGACCTCTGAAGGACACATCCAAGTAACTTGTTCCAGAGGTACCTACGTCCGGACCATATGCCACGACATAGGGATGTCCATGGGCTGCGGAGCCTGCCTAAGTTCCCTGGTCAGAACCGAAGCATGCGGGTTCAAGATCGAAGAAGCCCTTGATCTGGAGCGCGCAAGGGAGCTTACCAGCGAAGAAGTCCTGTCTTCGGCAAGACCTGTCGAGGACGCGCTTGGAAGCATGCAGCGCATCGATCTTCCGGAGGAGATGTCCAAAACTTATCTTAACGGAATGACGCTTAAGTTTTCTTCTGAAGGATACGCTCAAAAGGAGCCCACGGTCGTTTATTGCGGCGGTAAACTGCTTGGAATATCAAGCTTTATAAACGATTCTTTAAAACCTTTAAAGGTGTTTTCATGATACTTTACACTAGCCTTATCGAAGCAAAAGAGGGTATAGAAGCCTGCGCGGTGGCTCTGGGCAATTTCGACGGAGTCCACAAAGGGCATCAGGCGCTGATCAGCAACTGCGTAAAGACCGCGAAAGAACAGGGCATAAGCTCCGTTGTCTTTACGTTCCTTAATCATCCGCTCAACGAGATCGCCGGAAAATGCGTCGTTAAGAGCATAATGACGCTAAAGGAAAAGGCAATGGCGGTGGAAGCGCTGGGCGCCGACATAATGGTCGCCGTGCCTTTCAACGAAGAGATCAGGAAGAGCAGCCCGGAAAAGTTCGTTAAAGACGTGCTCTTCGACGCGCTTAAAGCAAAGTGCGCGTTCTGCGGCTTCAACTATAATTTCGGATACAAAGGGCAGGGCGATCCGGATCGGCTCAGAGAGCTGGGCGTTAAGTACGGTTTTACTGTAAATGTCATGGATGAGTTCGACATGGACGGACTGGCTGTCTCCAGCACTCGCATAAGGGAGGCGCTGTCCGCCGGTAACGTGGAAGACTTCGAAACGCTCAGCGGCAGACGTTACTGCATCAGCGGAAAAGTGATCCCCGGCGAGCATTTCGGCAGGAAAATGGGTTTTCCGACCGTTAATCTTGCCCTGAATCACGACATGGCGCTTCCGGCTAACGGAGTATACATAACATTTATTTATGTTCACAACTTAAAATATAAGTCTGTTACTAATGTGGGTAATAAACCAAGCGTAGGAGTATTCGCGAAAAACGCGGAGACCCACATCTTCGACTTTTCCGGCGACCTTTACGGAGAAGACATCCGCGTAGAGTTCGTCAAGATGCTTCGTCCGGAGATGAAGTTCGATTCAGTCGAACATCTTTCGGCTCAGATAGATAAAGACTGCGTCGCGGCCAGGGAATATCACGAAAGGAGCGCTGATTGAAGAGAACGGTCATCATCATTCTGATACTTTCTCTTGTACTGTCCATGTTTACAGTAAATGTTTTTGCCGCGGAAACATCCGCTCCCGTCTATCTGAAACTTTCATCGAACAGCTGCGGGGCAGACGGCACGATAAAACTCACTTCTTCCGCAGGTTTTTCCCGCATCTACATAGAATGGGTGGGCATTCCTGGCCGGTGGACGCTTAAGGCGGACGGGAATGAGACCGCATGCGGAATTAACGGTTTTCAGCACGAATACGTGGAACTGCCCAAGGACGTTACTGAAGCAGAGTTCTTCATGCCTGAAGGCGGAAAGATCTACAGCGTAAGCGCTTTTCCGAAGGACGGCAAACCCCTGCCGGAGGAAATAGAGATCTGGGAGCCTCAGCCTGAAAGAGCCGACGTCCTGGTAATAGCTACTCATCCGGACGACGACATTCTTTTCCTCGGCGGAGCCATAGCGACGCTGGCCGCCAAGAAGGGCTGGACCGTCGAAGTAGCGCATCTGATGGGTTATTTCAATAAGACTCCGGTCCGCGAGCACGAAAGGATGCACGGTCTCTGGACGCTCGGAGTAAAGCAGTATCCGCAGACCGGACGTTTCGACGCGGCTCACGAAGGCTACAGGCTCTACAGCGGCGAATGGAAAGGTTTCTTTGCCATAACGGAATACGTTACGGAGCTGATAAGGCGCTTCAAGCCGCAGATAGTCATTACGCAGGATCTCGGCGGCGAGTACGGACACATCAGACATCAGCGCCTGGCTGCGGCAGTTGCCGACGCTGTCGAAAAGTCCATGTACCCGGATTTCTGTCCGGCATCTTCTCAGCAATACGGAACCTGGGATGTAAAGAAGACCTATCTTCATCTTTATGAAAAGAACAAAATAGTCCTGGATCTGCGTCAGCCTTTGGAGAACCTTGGAGGAAAGACGGCGCTTCAGGCTGCAAAAGATGCATATAAGAAGCATGTTTCCCAGCAGTCCGGATGGTTCTACGTTACCGACGATCCCAAGGATCCCAGAGCGGACGAGATCAACGCGGCTTACTTCGGCCTTTACCGCACTACCGTCGGATACGATACAGGTAACGACATGACTGAAAACACCGTCAGTTACGCGGAACAGGAACACATCGCAAAAGGTAAAGAACTGGTAAAGTCAGCATTGGAAAGCAAAGCAGGCAAATTGCTTGAATTCATAAGAACCAAACAGGAGGGCGGAAATGGAATATAAGAAGTTCGGAGACACATACGTAGTCCGCATAATGCGCGGAGAAGAAGTAATGTCCAAGCTTACGGAACTCTTTAACAAAGAGAACATCCGTCTCGCGACCATAGAGGGCATAGCAGCGGCAGGAAAGATAGTCATGGGCTGCTACGATTTCGATACTAAGTTCTATAAAAAATCCGTTTTCGAGGGACAGACCTTCGAAGTATCCTCGTTCCTCGGCAGCGTTACTGAGTTCGACGGCAAGCCTTATCTGCATGTCCATGTCTGCTTCGCAGGTGAGGACGGCATAGCTCACGCCGGTCATCTCAACGAAGCCGTCATAGCCGTAACCTGCGAGCTATTCATAAAGTGCATCGACGGAGAGGTAAAGCGCGCCTTCGACGAGGAGACCGGACTGAATCTTTTCAGCCTCAAGTGACCGGGCAGCAACAGAGAGTTGCGTGCAGTCCGGTTATAAGCGTATTACAATGATGCTGTAATCGAACGGAGGTCGAACATGAGCACAAAAGACGTTATTTACGAATTAAGAACAAAAAACGGAATGTCGCAGGACGAACTTGCCGCAAAGGTGTTCGTTACCAGACAGGCAGTATCGCGCTGGGAGAACGGAGATACGGTTCCCAATACCGAAACGCTTAAGCTTCTGTCCAAGCTGTTCAACGTTTCGATCAATACGCTTCTTGGATCGCCTCATCAGCTTATCTGCCAGTGCTGCGGTATGCCGCTTGACGATTCCATAATCAGTCACGAAAAAGACGGTTCTCTCAACGAGGATTACTGTCAGTGGTGCTATGCCGACGGTACTTACACCTACAGCAGCATGGACGATCTTATCGACGTCTGCGTCAGGCACATGGTAGGAGAGGATTTTACGGAGGATCAGGCACGCGAGCACCTGAAGCGGGTCCTTCCGACACTCGACTACTGGAAAAGATACGAAGAGCTGAGCGATAATGGACAGTTCGAAGCCTTCAAGCGTCAGCTCATGGACGAGATCAACGCTCTTCATGTGGAAGGATTGCCGAAGGTCGAGTCCCTTAACGCTCTTGTCGGCAGTTACGTAAATCTGGAATATCCGCTTCCCAGCGGCATCAAAGTTAAGTTCCTTAACGACGGAGTGACTTATCTCGGCAACCAGCTGGAGTCCGAACTTGGCGGAGACAGGTGTTTCGGAGTCCTTGCCAACATGGACTTCATACTGATCTGCACATACGCGGAAGGCGGATCCGATCCCGAACTGGTGCTGTACAAAAAGAGATGAGCGCGGGATCTGCTCTCTGAAAGAAAGTTATTCCTAAGGCTTGTAAATAACGCTTTACAAGCCTTTTGCGTTATGCTAATATTAGTCGTCAATTAAAGGATACCTTTTGCTTCGGCATTCGAATCTCCACCGATGTGCGCAGCTTAAGGCGAAAGCAGTAAAGGAGTATTTTTTTATGCTTACAACAGAAAAGAAAGCAGAGATCATCAAAGAGTACGCTACTTGCGAGAACGACACCGGTTCCCCGGAGGTCCAGGTAGCCATCCTTACCTACAGGATCAACGAGCTCAACGATCACCTCAAGGATCACCCGAACGATAATCATTCCAGACGCGGTCTTCTTAAGATGGTCGGCCACAGAAGAAATCTTCTGGCGTATCTGAAGGAGAAGGACATAGAGCGCTACAGGACTCTTATTTCCCGTCTCGGACTCAGAAAGTAATAGGACTTACCCAGGCGGGAGCATATCCCGCCTGGAATTATTGTTGTTAAAGCGGCGGGGGCTTGAGAACTGTGCGCACTGCAGCTGCGCTGCGCTGAGTTGTCAAGCCTGGCCGCGGAAAGAGGAAAAAATGAGATTTACAGATTACAGAACGTTCAGGACCGCCCTCGGCGGCAGGCTCCTGGAGCTCGAGATCGGCAAAGTCTGCGAGCAGACCAACGGTCAGGTAATGGTAAAGTACGGCGACACTGTCGTTAACGTTACCGCCTGCATGGCCAAGACCGCTAATCCGGACGCCGATTTCTTCCCGCTCTCCTGCGATTACGAAGAGAAGATGTACGCCGTAGGCAAGATCCCCGGCGGATTCATCAAGAGAGAAGGCCGTCCTTCCGAGAAGGCCATACTCAAGTGCCGTCTGATGGACAGACCGCTCCGTCCGCTGTTCCCCAAGGGATTCTTCAACGCCGTTGAAGTCCAGGCCGTCGTAATGAGCGTCGACCAGGACTGCGCTCCCGAGATCTGCGCCATGATCGGTTCTTCCGTAGCTCTGGCCATATCCGACATTCCCTGGGACGGTCCCACAGGTTCCGTTCAGGTAGGACGCGTAGACGGTGAGTTCGTCATCAACCCGACCGCAGCCCAGAGAGAGGTCTCCGATCTTTCCATGTACGTAGCGGGTACCGAAGAAGCCATCATGATGGTAGAAGCAGGCGCACAGGAAGTTCCCGAAGCCGTCTGCTTGGACGCTATCATGTTCGCGCACGAGGAGATCAAGTCCCTCTGCAGATTCATAAAGGAGATCGTTGCCGAGATAGGCAAGGAAAAGATCCAGCCGGAGCTCAGAAAGCCCTCCGAAGAGATCGACGCCGCCGTACGCGAGTTCGCGGTGCCCAAGATGCGTCAGGCTGTCCTTACAAAGGACAAGCAGGAGCGTCTGGACAACATGGACGCTGTCGAGCAGGAGACCAAGGAGCACTTTGCGGAGCAGTTCCCCGAAGGCGGAAGGGACATCGACGCCGTTCTCTACAACATCGTTAAGGAGCAGGTACGTTCCCTGATCCTGGACGACGGCATACGTCCGGACAACAGAAAGCTTGACGAGATCAGACCCATCTGGTGCGAGACCGGAGTCCTTCCCAGGACCCACGGCACCGGACTCTTCAAGAGAGGCCAGACACAGGTACTTTCCGTAGTTACTCTCGGAACTCTGTCCGAGGCTCAGAGCCTGGACGGACTCGACGATGAGACCGAAAAGAGATACATGCATCAGTACAACTTCCCGGGTTACTGCACAGGCGAAGCTAAGCAGCCCAGATCGCCCGGAAGAAGAGAAGTAGGCCACGGCGCTCTTGCAGAAAGAGCTCTGCTGCCCGTACTTCCGAGCATCGAAGAGTTCCCGTACGCAATCAGAGTCGTCTCCGAGGTCCTGTCCTCCAACGGTTCTTCTTCGCAGGCATCCGTCTGCGGATCCACGCTTGCTCTCATGGACGCCGGCGTTCCGATCAAGGCTCCCGTTGCAGGTATTGCGATGGGACTCGTTGAGAGAGTCGAAGAGGACGGAAGCTCCACCATGGCCATACTGTCCGACATCCAGGGAATGGAAGACTTCCTCGGCGACATGGACTTCAAGGTAGCCGGAACTGAAAAGGGCGTTACCGCCATCCAGATGGACATCAAGGTCCACGGACTCTCCAGAGACATACTCTGGAAGGCTCTCCAGCAGGCTAAGGAAGGCCGCATGTACATCATGGGCCAGATGATGGAAGAGATCTCCGAGCCCAGAGCCGAGCTGTCCAAGTGGGCTCCGCGCATCATAACCATGCAGGTACCCGTCGACAAGATCAGACTGGTCATAGGCAAGGGCGGCGAGACGATCAACGGAATCATCGCGCGCACCGGAGCCAAGGTCGACATCGACGACGACGGCAATATCTTCATCGCTTCCCCGAATCTGGAAGCAGCCGACGCCGCAAAGAAGGAGATCGAGTACATAACCGCAGACGTAGAAGTAGGCAAGACCTATACGGGCAAGGTAGTAAGGATAATGGACTTCGGAGCCTTCGTTGAAGTTCTGCCCGGCAAGGACGGACTGCTGCACGTTTCCAGGATCTCCAACAAGCGTGTGGAGAAGGTGACCGACGTTCTTAACCTCGGCGACACCGTGACCGTAAAGTGCTACGAGATCGACGACAAGGGCAGGGTCAACCTTACCCGCAAGGGACTGGAAGATACCCCGATAATCAAGGCCTGATAAGCATCGTTCAGAGCTAAGGCAATAATAGCACATATAAAGGACCGTATGTTTTGCGCATCGGTCCTTTTGTGTTATAATGCAACGGTAACGGATGCCGGTCGTAAAAGGAGGGCCGCGATGCAGGATCTCTATGTAAACGAAGTGTATAAGGACATGGAAGAATTCCTGTTCTTTAACATGTTTCCCAAAAAACCGGCCGACGCCAACAAGGGCAGTTTCGGCAAGATACTTCTTATATCCGGCAGCTACGGAATGGCCGGAGCAGCTTCACTCAACATAATCGGCGCCAAGTCCGTCGGCGCTTCGTACATTCACGTTGCGCTGTCCGAGGATATCTATCTGATAGTTGCAGGTCAGCACATCACTCCTGTATTTCATCCTTTTAGCGAGCTAAAGACCGATTCCCCGGCGAAGGACGCGGAAGACATAGTCTCTTCACTTCTTCCGGGAATGAAAGCCGTCTGCTTCGGCAGCGGTGCGGTCAACAACTTCGCTAAGACAAGGATATTCAATACGCTGAACAACGAATGCAAGGCTCCTCTGGTACTGGACGCGGAAGCGTTAAAGCTGATCAAATGGAGCGGGGAAGAACTGAGTTCGTTCAAATGTCCGCTCATACTTACTCCTCATCAGGGAGAGTTCTCCGCGCTTTCCGGCATATCTCTGGCTACAGTCACGGACAAGCCGGTCGAATGCGCGACAGCCTACGCAGCGGACAAGAACGTTATCATGGTGCTTAAAGGCCCCCGGACGGTCGTCGCGGCGCCGGACGGCAGATACTATGTCAATAAGACCGGAAACAACGCGCTGGCACAAGCCGGAAGCGGGGACGTTCTCGCAGGAATGATCACAGCGATGCTCAGCTTCGTTGAAGACCCGTTCGCGGCTGCCTGCATGGCGGTCTACATGCACGGAAGGATAGCAGATCTGGGAACGGAGCATCATTCCAGGCAGTGCTTCAGGCTGGAAGACTATCCGGAAATAGCGGACGGCATTTTCTTCAGACGCGGTTTCTGATCAGATAAAGGATACGGATAATGGAATACAGAGTTGCAAGATTCGAAAAAGTAAGCGTAAAGCAATTTACGGAGGACTTTCTGAGCTGCGTGGGCGGTAACGGAGCAGCGGCGGAAAAGCTGTACGGAAACGTCAAGCTTCCCGTACGCGCTACGGCAGGTTCCGCCGGATACGACATGATCTGTCCTTTCGATCTCACACTGGCTCCCGGTGAGGGGATAAAAGTTCCTACGGGCATACGCGTAAAGATGCAGCCGGGATGGATGCTTCTGATCCTTCCTAAATCGGGACTGGGATCCAGATTCCGTCTTCAGCTCGACAATACCATGGGACTGATAGACGCGGATTATTACGGATCCGACAACGAAGGCCACATAATGGTACCGATAACCAATGATTCAAAGAGCGGTAAAGTACTGAATATTAACGCCGGAAAGGCTTTCGTACAGGCAGTGCTGGTGCCTCACGGCATAACGGAAGACGATGCTGCTGAAGGCAAGAGAACAGGCGGTTTCGGGTCGACCGGAGTATGATATAATCATAATCTGTTAACATAATCAATATTATGCATTTGCATAAGGAGATGACATGTTATTAAGAGAAGACATAGAAAACAGAGAAAGAGAGACGCTTTCGCCGTTAGCCGTTCTCTCGGAGAATTCTAAAGGAAGGGTGCAGCCGGAAGATCCGGATCCCGTCCGCACATGTTTTCAGCGCGACAGGGACCGCATAATCCATTCCAAGGCTTTGCGCCGCCTTATGCATAAGACTCAGGTCTTCCTGTCACCGGAAGGCGATCACTACAGGACTCGTCTTACGCATACGCTTGAAGTGTCCCAGATAGCCAGGACCATCGCGCGTTCCCTGAATCTTAACGAGGACCTTACCGAAGCCATCGCCATGGGCCATGATCTTGGCCATACGCCTTTCGGACACAACGGAGAGGCGGATCTTAACGAGATACATCCGGGCGGTTTCTCGCACAACAAGCAGAGCCTCAGAGTCGTAGACGTAATAGAACGCAACGCCGCAGGCCGTACGATGAATCTTACTATGGAAGTCCGCGACGGCATCCTGAATCATTCCGGATCGGTAAAGCCGTTCACTCTGGAGGGACAGACAGTAAGACTTTCCGACCGCATCGCCTACATAAACCACGACATAGACGACGCAGTAAGGGCAGGGGTGATCCGCGAAGAAGATCTTCCCAAAGACTGCATAGACGTTCTGGGCAAGACTCACGGGGAAAGGATAGATTTCCTTGTTAAAGACGCTCTCAGAAACTCGGAAGACAGCGATGAGATAAAGCAATCCCCGGAAGCGTTCGAAGCCATGGACGCTCTCCGCAACTGGCTCTTCGCCAATGTCTACAGAAGCCCTGTAGTTAAGCAGGAGAAAGAACTGCGCCGCATAAAGACACTTATATTCGGACTTTACGGGTATTACCGCGATCATCCGGAGGAACTTCCCGAAGAACAGCTTCTTCTTCTGGATAAGGACGGCATCGACGAGGTCGTAAAGGATCACATCGCCGGCATGACCGACCGCTACGCTATCAAACTCTATACGGAATTATTCGTACCGACGGGCTGGAAGCTCGACGACTGATCATCATCGCTTCTGTGAAATATATGCTTTGGTATTGATTTAACTTCCGACTTGTTGCATAATATATTAGTAATTTTATATCTTTTGTAGTATTTAGGTGGGTTATGAAGATCAAAAACAAAAAAGATTTTGGGCTTGGTATCTTCGGCATCATCTTCTCGCTCTGGATAGCTTTCTATTCGATGAGCTACATCCCGGATGCGCTGCATGCCGGTGACCCCGGTCCCAGACTGTTCCCGCTGATCGGCGCGGGCATCATGCTCTTATGTTCGGTCGCCATCCTGTTCAATCAGGAAGAGCCGAAGCGTGACAAAGACGGAAACATTAAGCCATTCCTGACCAAAAAACAGTGGATCGCCGCCAGCAAGGTATTCGGCGTCTACTGCCTCATGACTTTACTGTTCTATCTGATCGGGTTCACGGCTACTGTACCAATCATACTCTTCGTTCTTACGCTCATGCTTTCCAAGGTCTCCGTACCGGACATGCCGATGAAGAAGAGAGTGATCAGGATACTTATCTTCGCTATCGTGGCAGGCGCGGTCATCTACGCTGCCTACATCCTTGGACTGCAGGCCAGACTGCCCAAGGGTATCATCTGGAAGCTGTTTAAGTAAGGAGGCATAAATGGGCGCTAATTTTCTCGAAGCTCTTAAAGGTCTCCTGACTGTACAGGGCATTATATACGTTGTTCTCGGATCTCTTGCCGGCGTAATCCTCGGCGCGATCCCCGGACTCGGAAGCAGCACTCTTATCGTAGTACTTCTTCCCATCTCTTATAAACTTAACCCGGCCATGACTATGGCGCTGTTCATCTCCATAGTAATAGGATCCATGAGCGGCGGCTGCATAGGTTCCATACTTCTGGGCATACCGGGTACTTCATCTTCACTGACTACGGTTTGGGATGGTTATGAGTTCACCAAACAGGGCGATCCGGTACGGCCGTTGTCCGTATCGGTAACAGTATCGTTCCTGGGAACTCTGCCTTCGGTAATACTTGCCGTATTCTGCTGCAAGGCCATAGCTTCCTGGGCAGTAAGGCTCTATTACTGGGAGTACGCAGCTCTTTGCTACTGCGCGATACTCATGGTAATAGGACTTTCCAAGGGCAACCTTGCAAAGGGCCTGTTCGGCGCAGGTCTCGCTCTCTTCGTAGCGAGCATCGGTACCGAAAAGCTCGACGGAACCAACAGGTTCATCTTCTTCAACATCATGCAGTTCCGCGATAAGATCAACCTTATCCCGGTAATGCTCGGACTCTTCGCCGGACGTATAATCATCCTCGAATACGCAAGAGGTGAGAAAGCAAGGAAGGTGGACGTCAAAGTAGGCCGTTACAGATGGCCGGGCAAGGACCTCGGTCACAACTTCCTGGGCTTCATTCGCGCCTGGATAATCGGTCTTGTAATAGGATTCCTGCCAGGACTCGGCGGACCTGTAGCGTCCATCATGGCTTACTCTACGGAGAACATGCTTGCCAAGGATAAGTCCAAGTGGGGCAAGGGCGAGATAATGGGCGTAATAGCAGGCGAGACGGCCAAGAACTCCGCCATAGGAGGCGCGCTGATACCGCTGATAGCTCTCGGTATTCCTGGAGACGCGTCCTGCGTACAGTTCCTGCAGGCTCTGCTCATGAAGAACATCGAGGCCAGCCCGATGCTCATGAGGGAGAACCCGACCATCGTTTACACGCTGTTTACCGCGGCCTTCCTTTCTGCAGTAGTAGTAATACTCTACGAGACCATAGGAATGCCTACGTTCCCGGCTCTGCTGAAGATACCGTATCATTATCTGTACAGCATCGTAGTTGTGCTCGCTCTTACGGGCGCCTACATGGCTCAGAGGAACTTCTTCAGCATGATCGTAATGCTGGTAAGCTGCATCATGGCCATACTCATGGATGTGTTCGGCATTTCCAGTCTCCCGTTCCTGATGGCGTTCATTCTTGCTCCTATGCTCGAAGAGAACCTCAGAATGGGCTTTGCCGCGGACGTAAACGGCGCTAAGATGTTCTTCACCAGGCCGATATCCTGCGTATTCATAGTCGTCGGAACTCTCGTTCTCATCTACGGAATTCTTTCCCCGATCATTAAGAAGGGCAAGCAGTCGAAGAACGACAAGGCCAGAAAACAGGCCGCTGAGTTAGAGGATTGATCACATCAACAAACTCCGGATCTCCGGGTTTGAAATAGTATCATAGTGTACTTTACAGGAGGAAACACAATGAAGAAAGTTATTGCACTTGTTCTTGCACTGTTAATGGTGTTCGGACTTGCAGCCTGCGGAAACAACGGCGGCGGAAACAACAATCAGGCAGAAGCTCCCAAGTGGCCGGACGGAGACGTAACTCTGTTCTTCCCGTATGACGAGAGCTCCCTGACTGCTGTCAACGCTACCACTATGGCAGACTGGATCCGCGAGCAGACCGGAAAGAAAGCCGAAGTTGAGTACAACAAGACAGCCAACGGCTGGAACCTTGCTGAAAAGCTCCTGAAGGAAGACGCTGACGGACTTACCCTTATGGTAGTAGGCCTCGACGCTCTTACCGGTTATGTAAAGGGCGACTGGAAAAACGCTCCGTTCGATACGACCAAGTTCCAGATCGTTACCGGATTCACCCAGCCTTATCCGTATTCCGGATGCATGCTGATCACCCAGGCCGACGCTCCTTACAGCAACTGGGCTGAGCTCGAAGCTTACGCTAAGGCTAACCCGGACAAGGTCAACGTAGCAGACAGAGCCGGTTCCATCATGACCACCAAGCTTAAGTCCCTGTTCAACCAGACCGGACTCAGCAAGTATGTTCACTGGACCCCGGCTACTTCCGACTCCGTTAAGACCGGTATAGACCCGGCTAACAAGAGCATCAACATCGCCATCTTCGACGAGACTTCCGCAGCTAAGTATCTGCAGCAGCCCGACAAGTATAAGGCGATCATCAACTGCCGTGCTGACAACGATTTCAGCTACTATGATGCGTCCACCAACGGTCTCGACCTCATCTCTAAGGTTCCGACCCTCCTCGACGTATTCGGCAAGGAAAAGGCAGAGCAGTACAACGTACCTAACACCACCGCTATCATCTGCAGAGCAGAAGTTCCCGCAGAAGTCGTTAAGCAGATCAAGGAAGTCTGCGACAAGCTCGGAACCGTTGAGAAGTCCGACGACGACGCGTCCTTCTACAAGAGACAGAGAGTAAACGGCGGTACTTCCAAGTACTACACCTGGCCGAGCGAAGACATTCAGAAAGAATGGCAGAGACTCGAGCCCGTCATCAGAGAGATCGAAGGTAAGTAATTCGCTGTACACTTGATACTCAAAAAGGCCCGTCGGAAACGGCGGGTCTTTTCTTGTATTAAAAAGCCCCGCGTTCAGAACGGGGCTATTTTGTTCTGTATGTTTTTTTGACAGATTGGTTATCGCAGCGAAAAAAGCATTATATGAGTTCGATGTCGGTTTATGATCTTACAGCATCTCCGCTATGCTTCTCATGTCGTCGATCGTTTCGAGCGCCTTTACATGTTCCATTATCTGATCCTGCTGCTCTCTGGTCCTGGGCGCGACTGCAAGATCCATGCAGGAATGGAACTTTGCGGCAAACGCATCGTCTGTCATGGGATTCAGAGGATTGCCCAGAGTCTTGGTAACCAGTTCGGTATAGCTCCTGCCGTCCTTTGTCTTGATCGTAAGCCTGCCGGCTGTCTTCATCTCCGGATCCTTGTCCCAGTCGGTATTGAGCGTGTAGCTGAACTTATCCGCAAGAGCCAGCACGTCCGGTCTGGTCAGTTTATCCTGATCGAAGCTTGCCAGGGTCACTTCTCCGTCAATAATGGCTGTAGATACCGTGTAGGGCATACTGTATTTGGCGTTTATGGCGTTCTTAGGCCTCTTTTTGTCTTCGACTGGTTCCAGTACTACTCTGGAAGTACCGGTGGATTCCGCGATAAGATCCGTAATGTCCTCAGGTTTGATGTCGTTGGCTTTCATTATGTTCATGGCGGCGTTTATGCAGCCGTGATTACCCATGCAGCAGGGCCAGGGCTTGAATACAAGATTCTGCGCTTCCCATCTTGTACCAAGATCCTTAAGAACAGGTTCGGGATCGTAATCGCTCTGGAAATACGCTTTGTAGAATCCCTGTTCACCTTCGAACGGATCCTTGAATCCTTTGATCCCTTTGGCCGCAAGAAGCGCGGAGGAAAGGGCGGACTTCGCGCCGAAAGCCTCTCTTACGGAACGTATGGGCGTCTCCTTGTTTTTGGTAAGTTCGGAGCTGCATACGTACTGAGACAGGTTGAGGCTCCATGCGTCTATGATCTGATCCGCGTTAAGTCCCAGCAGCTTGCACGCAGCGGCTGTTGCTCCGAACGAAGTGAATACCGGAGGCATGTAGAAACCGTAGGAAGCGAATCTCGACGCGACCGTTGCGCGGGCAAGTCTGCAGGCTACTTCGGAACCGCAGACCATCGCTGCAATGAAGTCCTTGCCGGATACACCGCCCAGTTTTTCCGCCAGAGCAAGGCTTACCGTAAACGTGGAAGTGTTGGGATGTATCGTCGCCGTCTGTGAAGTATCGGAAAAATCCAGTGCCATGACCATGGACGCGTTTGCGAATGCGGCCCATATAGCGGGAAGCTTTTTGCCGTAACCGAGAAGGGTAGCTTCGCCTTTGCCTCCGGCTGCCATCTCTTCGGCGAATTCCACGAACTCGCGGCATCCGTCCCCGTTAACACCTCCGCTGATTATGGCGATGTTATCCAGTATCGAGCGCTTTTCAACTTCTATTACTTCCGCTGGAATGTCCTCGTAGCGTGTGTTCGCCGCGAACTCTGCCAGTTTTCTTGAGATATCCATTTCGTCTCCTTCGTTCAGAAAACAATTGTTGAACTTATGTTTTGATTATATCAAAAACAGTTGTCTGATGGAACAATTTGAATGAAACGTCGGTTTTCATCACGAGCTTTTGCCGGAGGATGCGTTTTCATTGTGCTGAAACGGATTATTTGGTAAACTATACGGAAGAAAAGGTCATGATCATGCAAAGAGCAATAACTTACGAACTGATACATAAGGATAAGCGCACCGGCGCCAGAAGCGGAGTGATCCATACACCGCACGGAGACGTCCGCACTCCGGTGTTCATGCCGGTAGGCACACAGGCGACCGTTAAGGCGATGAAGCCCGAAGACGTCGCGAAACTTGGCCACGAAGGCGCTCATATAATCCTCGGAAATACTTATCATCTGTATCTTCGTCCGGGCCACGAACTCGTAAGGCAAGCGGGCGGACTGCATAAGTTCATGAACTGGGACCGTGCGATCCTTACGGATTCCGGAGGTTTTCAGGTGTTCTCCCTGGGGGATCTGCGCAAGATAACCGAAGAAGGCGTTTCATTCCGATCCTACATAGACGGATCTAAGCATATGTTCACGCCGGAGAGCAGCATGGAAGTTCAGAACGCACTCGGTGCAGACATAATAATGGCTTTCGACGAATGCGCTCCTCCGGACGCGGATTACGATTACATTTCAAGATCTCAGGCCCGCACTACCAGATGGCTGAAACGCTGCGTTGAGGCTCACAAAAGGCCGGAGGATCAGGCGCTGTTCGGAATAATGCAGGGCGGATTCTTCAGAGATCTGAGGCAGCAGAGCGCTGACGCAATAGTTGATCTGGATCTTCCCGGATACGCCATCGGCGGGATCTCCGTAGGAGAACCTAAGGAAAAATACGTGGGAGTGCTCGATTATGCCGTAGATATGCTTCCGGCGGACAGACCTCGCTACGTTATGGGCATAGGTACTCCGGACTACATCCTGGAGGCTGTGGAACGCGGAGTTGACATGTTCGATTGTGTAGAGCCCACCAGACTCGCCAGGCACGGCATGGCAATGACGAGCCGCGGAAGACTGAACACCAACAACGCACAGTATTTCGACGACTTTACGCCTATAGATCCCGAATGTGACTGCTACTGCTGCCGCAATTACAGCAGAGCGTACGTAAGACATCTGTTCCGGCAGAAGAACCCGGAAATCCTCGGATCCATGCTTCTCGCTGAGCACAACCTCTATTTCCTTGTCCGCATGGCCGAGAAGATGAGAGAGGCGATAGAAGATGACCGGTTCGCTGAATTCAAGAAGGAGTTTTTGGATAAGTATGGCTGCTAAACAGCAGATCGATACCGAAAATACCGAAAAGGGCATGGCTTTATGTCCTTCGTTCGGACGCTGCGGCGGCTGCTCCTATCTTGGTATGTCCGAAGAAGAACAGCTCCGGATAAAGGAAAAAGAAGTTCTTGAATATCTGGATCGCTCCGGCATAGATCTTTCTGTTTACCGGGGAATAGAGAAGGCTCCGTCGTATTCCGCTTACAGAAACAAAATGGAATACACCTTCGGAAACGAGGTAAAGGACGGTCCGACGATACTCGGACTTCATGCCCGGAAGAGTTTCATATCCATAGTTCCGGCAGACGGATGCGTTCTCGTTACTGAAGATTTTAAGACCATACTTAAATGCACGCTTGAATTCTGTCTGGAAAAGGGATATACGCATTACAACAAAAAGACTCACGAAGGTCTTATGCGCAGCCTTGTCTTAAGGCGCGGAGTAAGGACAGGCGAACTTCTTGTAAACATCGTTACAAGCTCTCAGGGCGATTTCGACGATGACGGCTACAGAGACATGATCCTTGCGCTCCGCACCGATGACGCAGTCGTAGGAATACTGCATACCGTAAACGATAATCGCTCGGACGCTATAATCGCCGAGGACGTAAGACTTCTGTCCGGTCGATCCTATTATAACGAAGAGATACTTGGACTTAAGTTCAAGGTCGGAGCGTTCTCGTTCTTCCAGACAAACGTCGAGGCTGCCGAAAGGCTTTACGGATATGCCATAGGACTTATACCTTCTCTGGAGAACAAGACGGTGTTAGACCTGTACTGCGGGACAGGAACTATGACGCAGGCCATGGCGCTTAAGGCTTCACGCGCTGTCGGTGTTGAGATAGTGGAGGAAGCTGTGGAGACCGCACGTGAAGCAGCCGGGATCAACGGACTTTGCAACTGCGAGTTCATAGCCGGAGATGTCGGAAAGGTCCTTTCCGATCTTACGCTTCTTCCTGACGTGATCATGGTAGATCCGCCCAGACCCGGAATATCGCCCAAAGCTCTTTCCGCGATTCTCGGCTACGGGGTCGAAAACATCGTGTACGTTTCCTGCAATCCTAAGACCATGGCGGAGAACTTAAGAGCAGCCGCGCTGATGGGTTATAAGACAGTATCCGTAAAAGCATTCGATAATTTCGGCCACACGAAACACGTAGAAGCAGTAAGTCTTTTGGAAAAAACATGAAGATAACTGACATTCGCAGCGAACTGTTTAAACTGAGCGACGGTAAATACAAAGAATTTCAGGCCGGCCTTATACCATCGGTTCCTAAAGACAGGATGATAGGGGTCCGAACTCCTCAGCTTAAGGACCTTGCCAAACGCTTATATAAAGCAGGGGATACGGCTGAGTTTTTGAACGATCTTCCTCACAAATACTTTGACGAGGATCAGCTGCACGCGTTTATAATATCCGAGGAGAAGGATCCGGCGCGGTGCATTGCTCTTACGGAACGTTTCCTGCCTTACATTGATAATTGGGCTACGTGCGACCAGCTTTCTCCCAAAGCTTTCAGAAAGATCAAAATAGAACTTGAGGAACGAGCGACCAAATGGATAGCGTCCGGTGAGACTTATTCCGTAAGATTTGGGATAGGCATGCTGATGCAGCATTTTCTTGACGAAGACTTTAAGACGGAACACGCGGAAACAGTTGCGGATATCCGTTCAGAAGAATATTATGTTAATATGATGCGAGCGTGGTACTTTGCCACGGCGCTGGCCAAGCAGTACGATGCGGTCATACCGTTCCTGGAGAACGGCAGGCTTGACGCCTGGACGAACAACAAGGCCGTACAAAAAGCCGTCGAGAGCCGCCGCATATCATCCGAAACAAAAGAATATCTTAAGACTCTCAAACGTAAATGACAGAGTCTTTCGGGAATATCAAGAGGTGAAAAATGAAAACAAAATCCATAGTGTTCATGATCATACGAGGCATCCTTTGCATAGCTCTGGCTCTGCTGCTCTATTACGCTCTGGAGCCGCTCTCTATTAAGAGGACGAACGCTACAGTCGAAGGTTCCAGCAACTGGATGGCGCGTCTCGGAGACGACGTATCCATAGCAGACGTTTATCTGCCCGGAACCAACGACAGCGGAACGCAGTTCTGCGATCTCAGGTATTTCTCGCAGTGCCAGGCTTCGCCGATATCTCTGCAGCTAAAGGACGGATACCGGTATCTGGACATCCGTCTGGGTGAAGTGACGGACAAAGAGGGCAACAGAAGCCTCAACCTTTTCCACGGTTCCTGCAAATGTAAGGTGGGCAATCTGGTATGGTCCGATCCTCTGAAGCTGGACTCCGTGCTTTCCATGTGCTACAGCTTCCTGGAGAGCAATCCTACGGAGACCATAGTCTTTGCGGTTAAGATGGAGCAGGGCGAAGACGTCGCGTCCTTCCAGCAGCTCCTTCACGAATACATCGAAAAGGACGCCGACCGCTGGTATCTGAGCGACACGATCCCGAGGATGGCCGAATGCCGCGGCAAGCTCGTTCTGATGCGCCGCTACGAGGATGCCAACAAATACGGAAAGAAGTCCGGCATCCAGTACTTCTGGGCCGATCAGGGCAGCAAGGAGGACAAGACTCTGCATGCCGTCGTTGAGCAGCAGGATAATTACAAGCTGATCGTTCAGGACAGATATAAGTACACCGTCAAGAATAAGTGGAAGGCTTTCATCGCAGGCCTCGAATTCTCCACGACGGAGAAGGCCGATCTTAAGGTGAGCTTCCTCAGCAGCGCCGGTTCGCTCAAGTTCGATCATCCCTACGATCAGGCAAAGACACTGAACAAGAACTTCCTGGCGGAGGACATCTCCGGATACGCTCCGGTATGGATCATCCAGGACTTCTCCAATCCGCTCCTTGCCCAGCATGTTTATGAACTGAATTTTAAATAGTTAATTGAATATGTATCCGGACTGTTCAACAGCAGGCCTGCATACGATCGAAGATCAATCGTCTGCCGCTTTTCCTAAAGCGGCAGACGTCTTTAGAGGAATAAGGATGAATAAGAAGAAATTCTATCTTGCGCTGATAATCTTCTCTCTGACCGGACAGGTCGCCTGGGTGGTCGAGAACATGTATTTCAACGTCTTCATCTACAAGATGTTCAACGCTTCCGCGGCGGACATCTCTCTTATGGTGGAGGCCAGCGCGGTTGCGGCTACTCTTACGACGATATTCATAGGGGCGCTTTCAGACAGGGTCCAGAGGCGCAGGATTTTCATGTGCCTCGGTTACATTCTTTGGGGCGTATCCATAATCGCGTTCGCTTTCGTAAGACTGGACATACTGTCATCATGGTTCGGAGCGGCCGCAGGAACGGCCGCAACGGCAGTTACAATAGTGATCATCCTTGACTGCGTAATGACTTTCTTCGGTTCGACCGCAAACGACGCGGCTTACAACGCGTGGCTTACGGACAGGACAGACGAAACGAACCGCGGCGCTGCGGAAGGCATAAATTCAATGATGCCTCTTGTAGCGATACTTGTCGTGTTCGGAGGATTCATGGGATTCGATCTGGACAAGGCGGAGAGCTGGACCACTATATATATAGTGATCGGAGCTGTCGTTTTTGTCGTAGGTCTTCTCGGCTTCCTGATAGTGGAGGACGCGCCCGCGAAGAGACCTGACGAGCTTGGGTACATGCAGACCATACTTTACGGTTTCAGACCTTCGGTAGTAAAAGCCAATAAGAGCCTTTACACTACGCTTATTGGATTCGTCGTCTTCGGCATTTCGATACAGGTGTTCATGCCTTATCTTATTATCTACTACGAGAAGACTCTGGGAATGAGCGATTACGTTCTGATAATGGCCCCCGCGATAATACTCGCTGCCGTCGTAACGGCGCTTTACGGAAAGCTTATCGACAGATACGGTTTCGAACGCATGATCTATCCGTCCATGGGCATGCTCGGACTTGGTTATGTTCTGCTGTTCGTATTCCCCGGAGTTATCGCTGCTCACGGCCTCGCAATGAAGATCCCGGTGTTCGTCGGTTCGCTTCTTATGATGAGCGGATATCTGTCGGGAATGGCTGTGTTCGGCACGAAGATAAGGAACGAAACGCCGGAGCACATGGCCGGAAGGTTCCAGGGACTCAGGATAATAGCGCAGGTGCTTATTCCCGGAGTTGTTGGTCCTGCCATTGGCGCCGCTGTACTTAAGGACGCGGAGATGATCACCAACAGCGACGGAACTCAGTCGTTCCTGCCAAGCAACATCATTTTCCTGACAGCGTTTGCGGTTCTTGTCGTTCTTTTCATCTACATAGTAGTTGTTCTGAAAAACAGAAAAACGGTAAAGGCGACGAAGCGCTCATGAAGCAGTTCACCCCGAAAAAACTGTATACGGCCGAAGGCGAAACGCTGAAAGGCACTCCCTGGAACGAGTATCCCAGACCTCAGCTTGTCAGGAAGGAATGGCTGTGCCTGAACGGAGAATGGTCGTTCTGCTTCGAAGGAGAGGATCCCGGCAGGATACTTGTTCCGTTTTGCCCGGAAAGCCTTTTATCCGGATACGAAGGCAGGGCAGAGTACGGAAAAAGAATGCGCTACGAGAGATCTTTCCGTATTCCTGAAAACTGGAGCGGAAGGATCATGCTGCATTTCGGCGCCGTCAGCAGGAGCTGCGATGTTCTTGTAAACGGATCCACAGTCGCGAAGAACGATAACGGTTATCTGCCGTTCTCCGCCGATATTACTGACTTTGTAAAAGACGGCGACAATCTGCTGACCGTTATTGCCGTAAACGATCTTTCCACGCAGTATCCTTACGGAAAGCAGAAGAAGGACAGGGGAGGAATGTGGTACACTCCTGTCAGCGGCATATGGCAGACTGTATGGCTGGAACCCGTTCCGGATGATCACATAACCGGAATACGTATAGACGCTGATCTAAAAGGCGCGGACATACATGTTTACGGTGTTTCCGAAGGAACCGTTTATTTCGAAGGCAGGGAGCAGAAGTTCGAAGACGGCTTCGCCAGACTTGTACCCGCATCGCCCAGGTACTGGTCTCCGGAGGATCCGTATCTGTACAGATTTACCGTAACGAGCGGAGAAGACGAAGCGGAGTCTTATTTCGCGCTTCGGACCATAACCTCGGAGACGATAAACGGAAAACCCAGGATATGCCTCAACGGAAAACCTTATTATTTCAACGGTCTGCTGGACCAGGGATATTTCAGCGACGGTATATATACTCCTGCTTCACCGGAACTGTACGCAAGTGACATTCAGGCGCTCAAGGCGCTTGGTTTCAATACGCTCAGGAAGCATATCAAGATAGAACCTCTGCGCTTTTATTACGAATGCGACCGTCTGGGCATGATCGTTTTCCAGGACATGGTGAACAACGGCATCTACAGTTTCCGCAGGGATACATTAAGACCGACGCTTGGTCTGAAGAAGATCAACGACAGTCATACAAATACGGATACAAGATCCAGGGAGATCTTTCTGGATTCCATGAAGAAGACTGCGGCCCATCTTTACAACTGTCCCTGCATACTTCTTTGGACGATATTCAACGAAGGCTGGGGGCAGTTCGAAGCTGATAAGGCTTACGACGTTCTAAAGTCGATCGATCCGCGCAGGCTGATAGATTCCACCAGCGGATGGTTCCATCAGAATAAAACGGACGTAGACAGTCTGCATATATACTTCGGAAAGCTGAAGCTCGGAAAACGCAGGGATATACCGCAGTTCCTTTCCGAGTTCGGCGGATATGTATACAAGATCGGTGATCACAGTTATAACACCGAAAAAACTTACGGATATAAATTATTCAAAAGCAAGGAAGAATATATCGCCGCCTTCCGTAAAGTCTTCCTCGAACAGCTTGTTCCGCTTGCTGAGCAGGGACTCTGCGGATCGATATACACGCAGGTCTCCGATGTGGAGGACGAGACGAACGGCATCTTTACCTACGACAGAAAGGTGTGCAGATTGAATCCGGAGGATACCAAAGGTATATCAGACAGCTTGATGAAAGCTGTTTCCGGATAGATCATCGGCATCCTGAGATATATGTCATCCTCGCGGCGGGCCCGGTTCGGGTTTTTCTTGAACAAGCCCGCCGTTAGTGTTAAAATCAAGGCGAAAGAGAAATTGCAACATACAGAAGGGAGTTGATTCCAATGGGCAGACACGGCACCATAGCCGGCAGAAAAGCTGCGCAGGATTCCAAGAGGGCAGCAAGCTTTACAAAGTACGCCAGGCTTATTACGGTAGCGGCAAAGAACGGCGGAGATCCGGACTACAATCCGACTCTTCGTACAGCGATAGACAAGGCGAAGGCCGCGGGACTACCTAACGATAACATTACCAGAGCGATTAAGAAGGGCACCGGCGAACTCGGCGGCGAGACCTACGAAGAGCTCAAGTTCGAAGGATACGGCGCAGGCGGCGTAGCGGTCATAGTAGAAGCGCTTACGGACAACAAGAACAGGACCACGTCCTCCGTCAAGCACGCTTTCGATAAATTCGGCGGAAATCTGGGCACACCGGGCTGCGTATCCTACATGTTCGACACCAAGGGCGTTCTTGTGTTCGACAAGGAGACCGGAGTTACCGAGGACGATCTGATGATGGTAGCGCTGGAAGCCGGCGCGGACGACATAGTCGAGTACGAAGACAGCTTCGACGTGCTTTGCTCGCCGGATGTTTTCGACGATGTAGTCAAGGCTGTCAAGGAAGCCGGACTCGAGACAGTGGAAGCGGACATCGAGCAGGTTCCGTCCATGACTTCCAATCCCGAAGGCGCGGCTCTCGGCCAGCTTAAGAAGATGATAGAGGTCCTCGAAGACGACGACGACGTCCAGAAAGTCTATACCAATAGCGACGTGGATCTCTACGAGTAGAACATTTACAGGATCCTGGGGTGTTCGTCAGGGCGTTAATTCAACCTACAGTTCATTTAAGGGGAGCCGGACGTCGGCTCGTATGTTATGTCAGGCCTCATAAGATCAGTGGAAGACAGAGATACAAGCGCAGGCACCCCACCTATCATTCGATAGGGCGTGAATTATAGCCCAACGGCACTTTGGGATCCTTTTCCTTTTACGCGAATGGATACGATAGTAATAATCGACGGAAACAGCCTCATAAACCGCGCGTACTACGCGATACAAAGGCCGATGATAACCAGGGACGGCATGTACACCCAGGGTATCTACGGCTTTTTGAGCATGCTTTTCAAGATCCGTGCGGACTATAAGCCCACGCACATGCTCGTCGCATTCGACCGCAAGGCTCCTACGTTCCGCCACAAGGAATACGTTGATTACAAGGCAGGCCGCAAAGGGATGCCGGAAGAACTTGCCATGGAGATGCCTGTACTGAAAGAGATACTGGACGCCATGGGCATAGCGCGTTTCGAGATGGACGGTTTCGAAGCGGATGACATCCTGGGTACTACCGCAAAGATGTGCGAAGAGGCAGGGCTTAAGGTCTATATAATAACAGGCGACAGAGACGCTCTGCAGCTCGCAACCGACAGGACTTCCGTCATCATCACGAAGAAAGGCATTACCGAGTTCAAGCTCTACGACGACGAAGCCATGAAGGAAGAGTACGGCTTCGACCACGAGCAGTTCATAGATTATAAAGCGCTGCGCGGAGACACTTCCGACAACATTCCCGGAATACCCGGAGTGGGCGAGAAGACAGCCGTAAAACTCATCCAGCAGTTCGGTTCGCTGGAAGAGCTGATAAAGCGCACGGACGAAGTCGAGAACGCCAGGCTAAGGGACAGAATAGAGGAGGGCGCACAGAGCGCTCTTATGTCCAAGAAGCTTGCGACAATAATAAAAAACGTTCCCGTGGATTATTCCATCGAGGATCTAAGGATAAAGGAACAGAACAACGACGAACTGATCAGACTGTACAGCTCGCTGGAGTTCAGGGTATATCTTGAGAAACTCAGAAAGGAACTGAACGAAAGCGGAGACCTGTCCGCCGCGTCCGTTTCCTCGCCGGAGACCGTAAAAGTCGAGATCCCGGAGATAAAGCCCGCGGCCGTTACCGACCTGAAGGGTATATTTGCCTCTGAAAGCCTTGTATTAGACGTTCTGAGCGACGAAAACCACGTAGGCATACCCAAACTAGCTAAAGTGGAAATGATCGCTGAAAACGGCTGTTTTACGGTAGGGCCGGAACTGGAAGAAGAGTTCGTAAAGGCCGCGTCCGGCAGCAGGGCAAAGCTTCACGGATTCGGTCTCGGACGTGTATATTACTATCTTGCGTCCAAAGGCGCGGACATAAGCGGATTCACGACCGCGTTCGACGGACAGCTTGCGGCTTATGTTCTTTCTTCCGGAGGTAAAACGCTGGATCTGGCGCAGCTGGTCCTTCAGGAATTCCATGTAAGTCTTGACGACGGACCAAAACAGATGTCACTGTTCGCTTTCGAAGAGGACGGAAAGGCTTCGGCTGAAAAGCTCGCTTACATCCGCGCGCTGGAAGAAGTTCAGAGGAGCGAGATCGAAAAGGCCGGACTTTCCGGCGTTCTGTACGACATAGAACTTCCTCTATGCAAGGTGCTTGCGTCCATGGAGAAGGAAGGTTTTCCCGCGGACAGAGATTGGCTCGTATCTTTCGGAACTACGCTTAAGGAATACATAGCTGGTCTTGAGGAAAAGATATACGCTCTGGCCGGAGAAAAGTTCAACATCAACTCCACTCAGCAGCTGGGCGTCATACTGTTCGAAAAACTCGGACTTCCCGCAGGAAAGAAGACCGCTAAAGGATATTCCACAAGCGCAGACGTCCTGGAAAAGCTGCTGGGAGCACATCCCATAATACAGGAGATACTGGATTACCGCACTTACAGCAAGCTGAACAGTACTTACGTGGAGGGCATGCTACCTCTGATCGCGCAGGACGGACGCATACACGCGCACTTCCAGCAGACAGTGACGGCTACAGGACGTTTAAGCTGCACGGAGCCCAATCTGCAGAACATTCCTGTAAGGACGGAACTTGGCAGACAGCTCCGCAAGGCTTTTGTCGCCGGAGATGATGAACACGTTCTTGTCGGAGCGGACTATTCGCAGATAGAGCTGCGCGTAATGGCGCACATGGCTGGAGATCCGGAGCTGATAGACGCGTTCTCCGGCGGACACGACATACATAAGGAAACAGCCGCCAAGGTATTCAATGTTCCTCTGGATGAGGTAACTCCTCAGCTAAGGTCCAACGCCAAGGCGGTAAACTTCGGCGTCATCTACGGAATGAGCGGTTTCGGACTTGCCGAAGAACTTACGATAAGCAGAAAACAGGCTGAGAAGTACATTAAAGACTACTTCGAACGTTTCAAAGGCGTCAAAGCTTTCATGGACGGGCAGGTAGCTGAGGCAAAACGCATCGGCAGCGTCAGGACTCTGTACGGACGCAGAAGGGTAATACCCGAGATACGTTCCTCGCAGTACATGGTAAGGCAGCTCGGAGAAAGACTTGCCATGAACAGCCCGATACAGGGCACTGCAGCCGACATCATCAAGATCGCAATGGTAAAGGTGTACGATGCTTTGGCCCGGAAATATCCTGATTCCAGACTCATACTGCAGGTCCACGACGAGCTTATAATCAGGGCGCGCAAGGAAGACGCCGGCGGAGTAGCGGAGCTGCTTAAGGAATGCATGGAAAGCGCAGCCGAACTTAAAGTTAAACTGAGCGTAGCGGAAACTATATCGGATAATTGGTTCGATCTTAAATGATTGATTTTTAAGGAAGGAGACATAATACTGTTATGGTATACGGTATTACGGGCGGAACAGGTTCCGGAAAAACGACCGTTTGCGGTTATCTGGAAGAGATGGGTTATACTGTAATAGATGCCGACAAGGTCGCCAGAAGTCTTACAGAACCGGGATCTCAGGTGCTTTGGAAACTTGCTGATACGTTCGGCAAAGACATAATAGCCGAAGACGGCAGTCTTATCCGCAAAAAACTCGGTGAGATAGTCTTTAATAACAAGGAGAAGCTGCAGCAGCTCAACGACATAATGGGGCCGGCGATGGACGATGCGTTCAGAACGGCTCTGGATGCCGCAGTTCTTGAAAATCCATACAGCAAAGTCTTTTTCGACGCTCCGACGCTCTATGAGAGCGGCCGTGAGAGCATGGTGGACAAAGTATGGGTCGTAGCGGCCGGTCTGGAGACACGAATCAAAAGGATAATGGACCGCGACGGACTTTCCAGGGAACAGGTCCTTGCCCGCATGGCGAATCAGCTTCCCGAAGAAGAAAAGATCAGGCGCGCTGACGTTGTCATATATAACGACGGTACTCTTGAAGATCTTCGCCGTACAGTCGAGAAGGCGCTTAAATAACAGGTTCGGAACAACTGAGTTTCGATCATCCATTAACCTATCTATCGGAGGCGGAATGAGTATTTTATTTCTTGAATGCGCAATGGGAGCTGCCGGCGACATGATCGCCGCGGCTTTGTTCGACCTGCTTCCGGATAAGGAAAAAGCGCTAGATAAACTGCGTTCCGCGGGCATCCCCGGTGTCGAGTTTAAGGTCGGAAAGACTGTAAAACACGGCATCGAAGGCATGGATCTTTCCGTCCTTGTACACGGAACGGAAGAGGGCAGTGAAGACGATCATCACTATGAGCATCATCACAGCACATTCAGCGATATCCGCGCAACAGTTTCTTCCATAAACGGTCTGTCCGATAAGGTAAGACAAGATGTTATGAACGTCTACTCGCTTCTTGCCGAGGCTGAAAGTCATGTTCACGGAAGACCGGTGGATCAGATACATTTCCACGAAGTAGGAACCCTTGACGCTATCGCGGACATTACCGCGGTATGTATGTTCCTGGAAGAGTTATCGCCGGAACGTATCATCGTATCGCCGGTCCGCACAGGATACGGCAGCGTGAAGTGCGCACACGGGATACTTCCTGTTCCTGCGCCGGCAACTGCTTATCTACTGAATGGCATTCCGGCGTACGCAGGCGACATCGAAGGTGAGATGTGCACTCCGACGGGAGCAGCGCTTCTGAAATACTTCGCGGACGGCTTCGGTCAGATGCCGCAGATGGTAACGGATCGCTTAGGTTACGGCATGGGCAAGAGAGACTATTCCGCGCCGGGCTGCATAAGAGCTTTCCTGGGCACTGCGTCGGAAGATGGTGGATACGCGTCGGAACTTTCATGCAACGTGGACGACATGACTGCCGAGGAGATAAGTTTCGCGATGGACCGTCTGTTCGACGCGGGTGCTTACGAAGTATACACCGCTGCGGTCGGCATGAAGAAATCCCGTCCGGGCACCTTGCTGCGCGTCATCTGCGACCCGAAAGACAGAGATGAAATGATCAAGCTGATATTCAAATATACATCAACAATCGGCCTCAGAGAGACCGTTACCAAGTGCTACAGAATGGACAGAAATATCAGATCCATCGAAACAAGTTTAGGTGAGGTACGTCTAAAGGAGTCTTCCGGTTACGGTTCAGAACGCAGAAAATACGAATACGAGGGCATAGCCGCCATCGCTAAGGCAAACGGAATGACCCTTGAGGAGGTCAGAGACGCGATAGACCTTGAAACCGAGTAAGCACCTTATAGTTATTGATATCACATAAAAACGACATGACCGTAATGGCCATGCCGTTTTCTTTATGAACTTTGAGTAACAGTCTTCAGATGATCGATCTACAGTCTTTCCAGCAGTTTTTCAGCGATCTGGACTGCGTTCGTTGCGGCGCCCTTGCGGATGTTGTCGGCAACTACCCACAGGTTCATTCCGCTGTCGACGGAGAAGTCTCTGCGGATACGTCCTACGAATACCTCGTCTTTTCCTTCAGCTTCACGTGCAAGGGGATAAACGGCGTTCTTCGGATCGTCCTGGACTACGATGCCCGGGAACTTTCTGAGGAGCTCGCGAGCTTCGTCAAGATCGTAGGGCTTTTCGAACTCCAGGTTTATGGATTCGCTGTGGCTGCAGCGCACCGGAACGCGAACGGTGGTTGCGGTGACCCGGATGCTGTCGTCGCCGAGGATCTTGTGCGTCTCGTTTATCATCTTCATCTCTTCCTTGGTGTAACCGTTATCCAGGAAGACGTCTATGTGGGGCAGGGCATTGCCTACGATCGGGTGGGCGAAAGCCTTGCACTGGTCGTTGCCCTTAAGTCCTTCAGCCAGATCGGACAGTCCCTTCATTCCGGCACCGGATACTGCCTGATAGGTGCTGTAAACTATGCGCTTTACCTTATAGGCGTCGTGCAGAGCCTTTATGGGAAGCATTGCCTGTATCGTGGAGCAGTTGGGATTCGCGATTATGCCTTTGTTCCACCAGATGTCGTCTGGATTTACTTCGGGAACGACAAGAGGAACTTCGGGATCCATGCGCCAGGCGCTGCTGTTGTCGACTACGGTGCAGCCGTGCGCGGCGGCGATGGGGGAGAACTTCTCGGATGTTCCGCCGCCTGCGGAGAACAGCGCTATGTCGATAGGCTTATCGAACGAGTGCTCGTTGAGCTCTTCGACTATGTAATCCTTGCCTCTGAACGTAACGGTCTTTCCTGCGGACTTGGAACTTGCCATAAGGTAAAGGTTCTCGAACGGAAAGTCTCTCTCCTCGAGCACCTTTAGGAAGGTGGAACCTACCAGTCCTGTTGCGCCTACAACGGCGAGATTCGGCTTTCTGGTCATTTGTGTTATCTCCTTTGCAACTTTTTGTTGCTATTATACACAAAAACATACCGGAGTGTTATATGTTTTAACGAAATTTCGGCATTTTAATCGTTTACTCTTTAACGAATCATAATACGGTCGGTACTGCGGCTGTCATAAACTTCTGTTTATTCTGCATAATATATATGATATAATAACTTGATATCAAAAGGAGGCAGCTATGCCAAGGCAGACAAAAGCGGAAAAAGAGAGAGAAAAAAAGATCAGGGAAGAAAAGGCTGAAGCGTTAAGACGCAAGAAAAGGATTAAGGACGAGATAATCGCGATAGTCATAATCGCTCTCGGTCTTTTCCTGGTGTTCAGTCTTCTTACGGGAACTACCGGCGCCGTGGGCGTCGCTGTCAAGACGTTCCTGGGCGGCCTTCTGGGATGGGTCGCTTACATACTGCCGTTCTTCCTCATAGTCTACGGGGTACTGGTATTCGCGCGCAAGACATCGCTTGTAACGGTAGGCTCGCTCATCGCGGCTATCGTCCTTTTCGTGCTGCTTACGTGCTTCATCGCCAACTTCAAGCCGCCGCTCAAAGGCGCGGCCTCGTACGATTTCAGCATGTCGATAAAAGACATCTACGCAATGGGCACTGAAGGCGGAGGGATCGTCGGCGTTTACGCCGGAGGATTTCTCAAGAACCTTATCGGCGAGATGGGGTTATATCTTGTGAGCGCCATAGGCATCATCATATGCCTGATGTTCATACTCAACACTCCTCTTTCGACTCTTGTCGACAACGCAAGGCTCCACGCCAAGGCACGCAAGCAGGCGAGGGAAGAAGCCAGAGCCGAGCGCGAAGAGCTTGAGGAGATCGAAAGGCAGCGCAATGCCGAAGTAGCGAAAATAAAAGAAGAGGAAAGGAAAGAGCAGGAGAAACAGGAAAAGGCAAGAGCCGCGGCTGCTCTTACTTCCATAGCTTCCAAGCCAGCTCAGAGGGAAGTCCAGCAGAGAGTCGATACGGATTCGCTGCCTAAACTGGACATGAACTCGATAACCCAGTTCGATATAAAGCCTGTCGAAGAGCCGGAGATCGAGTCCGAGCTTCCGCCGCCTCCCGAAGGCAGCACTTCCATTTTCACGCCCGAAGACATAGGACTTAAGTCGCCCAAAAACAGAGTCATCTTCGAGGGCGTTACGGATAATCAGCAGAACGTTCTGGACATGGTTATGGACGACGATCTGTTCACTAAGGAAAGTCCAAAAGCAAGCGCTGCCTCAAGGGGCATTCCTCAGGAAACTGCGCCCGCAAAGCCTGTTAAGGCAGCGGAACCGGAGAAGAAAGCACCTGTCTCCGGAACTCAGAATAAAGAAAAGGCCGAAGAGAAACAGACCTCCGGAAACTATACGTTCCCGCCGCTCGATCTACTTAATAAGCCGTCCGGACTCAGAGGCCAGTCTTCAGGTTCCAACATGCAGGACCAGGCCGCGCTTCTTGAAGAAACGCTTCACAGCTTCGGCGTTTCCGCAAGCGTCGTGGACGTCATAAAGGGACCGGCAGTAACCAGATTCGAGGTACAGCCGGCTACCGGTGTCAAAGTATCCAAGATCGCTTCGCTGCACGACGATCTGGCTCTGAATCTGCGCGCAAAGAGCCTTAGGATAGAAGCTCCTATCCCCGGCAAGGCAGCGGTAGGTATAGAGGTGTCCAACGACACCATCTCCACCGTTACGCTCAGAGAGATCATCGAATCCAACGAATTCCGCAAGAGCAAGTCCAAGATAAGCGTTGCAATAGGCAGAAGCATAGGCGGAGACGCCATAGTAGCGGATCTTAAGTCCATGCCGCATCTGCTCGTAGCAGGTTCCACCGGTTCCGGTAAGTCGGTCTGCATCAACAGCATGATAATAAGCCTTCTCTACAAGGCGACTCCGGAGGAAGTCAAACTGATACTCATAGACCCGAAGGTCGTGGAGCTGAGCATCTACAACGGTCTTCCGCATCTTATGATACCTGTCGTCACCGACGCCGCCAAGGCTTCCGCGGCGCTTGGCTGGGCCGTTTCCGAAATGAACGACCGCTACAACAAGTTCGCCGCAGAAGGCGTAAGGGATCTTCAGTCCTACAACGAATCAGTTACAGCCAACGGTGAAGAAGATAAGGTGCTGCCGCAGATAGTAATAATCATAGATGAGCTTGCGGAGCTCATCATGACAGCCAAGAATACAGTCGAAGATTCCATCTGCCGCATAGCCCAGAAGGCGAGGGCTGCCGGAATGCACCTGATAGTCGCTACCCAGAGACCTTCCACAGATGTCATCACCGGCGTCATAAAAGCAAACATTCCTTCAAGGATAGCGTTCGCCGTTTCTTCGCAGACAGACTCCCGTGTAATCCTGGACGTAGGCGGAGCGGAGAACCTGCTGGGCAAAGGCGACATGCTCTACGGACCGCAGAGCATAAGCAAGCCGCTCAGAGTACAGGGATGCTTCATATCTGACAACGAGGTAAGAAAAGTCATAGACTTCGTCAAGTCGCAGTTTACGATGGCTAATTACAACGAAGACGTACTGCACGCCATGAACAACGCCGGCATAGCCGCCGGTTCCAATTCCGAAGAGGATGGCGAGGACGAGCTGCTTAAGGACGCCATAGAGACAGTAGTAAGGGCCGAGCAGTGTTCCGTATCCATGCTCCAGCGCAGGTTCCGCATAGGTTATAACCGCGCGGCAAGGCTCGTGGAGCTTATGGAAGAGCGCGGAATAGTCGGACCTGCTGACGGCGCGAGACCCAGGAAGGTTAACATGACCCTTGCCGAATTCCAGAGTCTGGAAGAACAGGCGGCCGGTTCCGAAGTTCCGGAGGAGATCCAGTTTTGAAGAAAGTCTATATCCGCACGCTCGGATGTGAAAAGAATACAGTAGATTCAGAAAATGCAGCCCGTCTTCTTTCAGATGCGGGCTGCTCTGTAATCGACGACCCGGAAGAAGCGGACGTTCTTATGGTAAATACCTGCGGTTTCATAGGAGACGCCAAGAAGCAGTCCATAGAAGCGGTCTTTGAGCTGAACGCAATAAAAGAGGCGTCGGGCGGCAAGAAGACTCTGATCGTAAGCGGATGCCTTACCCAGAGATACGCGGAAGAACTTAAGAAGAGCCTTCCGGAAGCCGATTTCATACTCGGCGTCAACGATTACGACAAGCTTCCCGGAATAGTTCTGGGAACGGAAAAGGATAAAGTGCACGCGGGCGCGTGCGGAAAGGTCTATAAGGAGCTCGGAAGCAGAAAGATCCTTACGGACCCATGGTCCAGATCCCTGAAGATCGCGGAAGGTTGCTCGAATATCTGCAGTTACTGCATAATCCCGTTCATACGCGGAAGATACAGGAGCAGAAGGGAAGAGGACATACTTAAAGAAGCCCGTGAGCTTGCCGCGGAAGGCTGCAAAGAACTTGTGATCATAGCCCAGGACGTTACCTGCTACGGACGCGACTTCGGCAAGACGGACGCTCTGCCGCAGCTTCTCAGGAAACTGAGCGGCATCGACGGCATAAAGTGGATACGCCTGATGTACTGCTACGAGGACGAGATCACTGACAGTCTCATCGAAGAGATAAAGAACAACGAAAAGATCTGCAAATACATAGACATACCCATCCAGCACTGTTCCGACGGCATCCTGAAGGCGATGAACAGGAAGTCCACGCACGATTCCATAGTAAAAACAGTAACAAAATTACGTAAACAAATTCCGGACATAGTCATCCGTACTACTCTCATAACCGGATTCCCCGGAGAGAGGGCCGAGCAGTTCGAAGAGCTTCTGGACTTCATCGGAGACATGCGCTTCGAACGCCTGGGAGCATTCGCGTATTCCCGCGAAGAAGGCACGAAGGCAGCCGGACTTCCCGGACAGGTCAGATCGGACGTAAAACAGAGGCGTCTGGACCGTATAATGACGCTTCAGCAGCGGATATCTTTGGAAAACAACACTAAACTGATCGGCCGCGTGATGGATGTTCTCGTCGAGGAGATAGAAGACGACGGCACATGCGTAGGCAGGACCTACATGGACGCGCCTGACATAGATAACAGCGTCATATTCACAGGAAAGCCGGGAACGCTTCCCGGATCTTTTGCCAGAGTTCTCATAACCGACGCTTTCGATTACGATCTTACAGGAGAGGAGATATAGCCATGAATCTTCCGAACAAACTTACGATAGCAAGGGTGATATGCGTACCCATCTTCGTCGTTCTGTACGCGCTCGGGCTGAACATCCCGGCTCTGATAGTCTTCATCGCTGCTTCAATAACGGACTATTTCGACGGAAAGATAGCCAGGAAAAACAACCTTATCACCAACTTCGGCAAGATAATGGATCCGCTTGCGGACAAAGTTCTTGTCTACGCGGCTTTCTGCATGTTTATAGACAAAGGAATAATGCCCGGCTGGATGCTCATCATAATCCTTGCAAGAGAGTTCGCGGTCTCCGGAATGAGGACCGTCGCGGCTTCGCAGGGCACCGTAGTCGCCGCCGGAATGACAGGGAAGATCAAGACCGTTCTGCAGATGTTCGCCGTTATATTTCTTCTTCTCCAGCCTTACGGCAAGGCGCTCGACATCATAGGAAAAGTGCTCCTCTGGGCATCGCTTGTGATGACGATAGTGTCCGGCGCGGAATACATCATAAAGAATAAGAACGTTTTCTCCATGTAGGGAAGGATCATGAAAGCAACCATACTCACAATAGGGACAGAAATACTTTTCGGAAGCATAGTCAATACGAACGCCGTCTTTTTGTCCCGCCGTCTTAACGAATTGGGCGTAGATGTTCTGCGCCACGTAACCGTCGGAGACAACAGAGGCAGACTTCTCAAAGCGCTGGAACAGGCCTACGAGGACTGCGACATAGTTGTTTCTACAGGCGGTCTGGGACCCACGGAGGACGATCTTACCAAAGAGACCATATCGGAGTTCTTCGGAAGAAAACTGATCGAACACCCGGAGGAACTCGAGACCATAAGGAACTGGTTTGAGTCCCAGGGCCGCAAAATGGCTCCGAACAACGCAAAGCAGGCATGGTTCCCGGAAGGCAGCGAGATACTGCCGAATCCCAACGGTACGGCGCCTGGCTTTTATCTTAGCGACGGAAAACGGCACATCTACGTTCTTCCCGGGCCGCCCAGGGAAAACGTTCCCATGTTCGACGATCACGTTGCGCCGCGTCTCAGCGCGCACGAAGACGGATATCTTTTCTATAAGATCATAAGAACGACCGGAATAGGGGAGTCCGATCTTGAGACCAGGCTGATC
>JAEEGL011001921.1_pt1 | contig 33727 bp, 25 predicted proteins | sample 9134231 | NCBI WGS metagenome assembly JAEEGL01 (sample SAMN16246548, study PRJNA631951) | gut metagenome | biome: gut microbiome; feature: rumen; material: fiber-attached | host: Bos | place: Iran: Karaj | collected 2018-10 | reverse complement strand
CCGAGGCGTCCAGTCATTCACGCATTCCAGCTTCAGGCACTCCAGAAGAGCCTGACGGATATGGGAATTCGGATTGGAAAACTCCGGGCTCATAATCTTGGAAAACTGCATCCAGGGCATCAGTTTAAGCAGGAGCGCATCGTAGGTTGTGGGGTTCTCAGGCTCCGGGTATTGAATGGATTCAAGTTCTTTATCTGCATTCAGAAGACCCAGCATATTGCTCAGGTTACCGGTGTCAAAAGCCTGAGGAACACCACTTACCAGATAGTCTTCGGAGAAATAGCTGGTCAGATTAATGTTCTTCATAATATCCGAATGTCCTTCCTGCTGGCCTTTGATAACCATCGAAAGCACCGGAGAAAGGCTCAGGCTGTCGCTCTGGAGCCAGTGATTGAACGTTCCTTCGGGAGAATAGGGACCGGCTCCGCAGAACATTCCTTTCAGATTAACCTTGGCATTGGCCTGCCGTCCCTCGTCGGTTACCTGCAGATATCGGCCCACAGCCATGGCATTTCCTCCGCCCTGGGAATAGCCCATAACGTAAGTTCCATAGCCGTCTTTAATCTGTACACCCTCCTGCTTCATATACTCCAGGGCGGCCAGTTCCATATCTACGCACTGGCGGCCAATCAGTTTCTGGCACAGATAGGTCTGAGGCTTACCGCTGGTAACGCCAAAGCCCATATAGTCCGGATCCAGGATGGCAAAACTGTAGGCTGCCATATCCTTGAAGGTGGCATTGCTGACTCCCTTTCCCGTGACATCGATATTGGTGGCGTGACAGTGGAGCAGAAAGTCCTCAATCATAACATATTCCCCGGCGACTTTGGGAAGGGTCAGTTTTCCGGAAAGCGTGACGGGATTTCCATTCCCGTCCACGCTCTTGTAATTCAAGGTTACGACGGTGTACGTAACATTCTTGTGGTACGAGCCGTTTCCTCCGCCGTAGCGGTCGTTCAGATCCTGGGCAGCCAGCAGCAAACTTTCCTTGTTCTGTTTTTGCTTTTCCAGATCTTCCGGAAGGGCTATGTCCTCATCGGCCGAAAAGACCTCGTTTACGATAGCATCCACGCTGACGTCCTCCTGAGCGGTGACGCCAACAAGCACGCTGTTTTCATCCTTCGGGTCCGGGACGCTGGTTCCGTTACAGGAAACGAACAGCAACGAAACAGCTGCAGCCCCCATTATGCCCGCCTTAGAAAATATTCTGTTCATAATTATTCTTCTTTAGGCCCGAATATATCTTTAATATCGAATCCGAAAGACGCCAGGGCGGAAGTGATGTCCAGGGGCTCATCTCCCAGCATAGGCGAATCTACCATAAAGGCAATGGTATATTTTTCCATTTCCAGGCTATAGAGGGGATCTGCATAAATAACCCCGACATTGGCACCATTGACATCCAGGAAGATGGTGACATTCTCGTTGAAAGAGGCCGCTACATCCTGACAAGTTTTCTCGTCCGTTCCTTCCTTGGAAATGTAGGCAAGGGAGGCAGACTGGGCAAAGAGTTTTCCAACGTGCTTCACGTGACCGTTAATAATGATGGTGCCACCCATAACGGAGGCGATGTAGTTCGAAGAACGACCAAAGCTCTTATTCTGGATGTCTTCCCAGGTAAAGGCATCGGTGATGTCGGAGGTGAGAACCAGAAGGGCCTCCTCCTTATCTACCGGCTGCAAGGTGAGGGAAACGGTCTGGGTGCCGATGCCCGTATGGTTGTGGTCCAGAATAAGATTCATTCCCTTAACAGTCAGCGTTCCGCTGTATGCGCCGAAGGAATGGGAAGAAACCATCTTCAACAGCGGCTCTTCATTCTTCAGGATGAGCAGACTATGGTTGACTACTCCTTCTATCAGTTCGGTATTGCAGTTGATAAAATAGGTGTCTTCGCCCAGAATTACGGGGAAAGAACACTCATTAAGGGCCCAGAGTTGCAAAAGATACTGATAAATCTTGGCAAAAGAGGAAGGTCCCAGGTGAATGTTCTCCGGATTGAAACCTTTGCCGATGGTTGCAATCAGGTTTTTGAGCGGGCCGTCCTTCAACTTGTCAGCCAAGGGTCCGAGTTCACATAGATCCATTTTGGAGTAAGCCTCGCCCAGGCATTTGGTAGCTTCATCCAGCTGCTGGACGTTGCCTTCAGACTGCTCCACCGTCACATCCTGCGGCTGATCATTTTCCATCTTATTACAGGAAGCCATAAGGAGGATTCCAGCGGCAGCTGAAAGCATCAAAATAGTACTACTCGTTTTCATAAGCGAATCTTTTTTAGAAGGATATTAGTCAAAATCAATTACTTTTATTTCACCATCCCGGAGAATCCGATACCCGGAAAAGAGGTTTGAATAATAATGCCGGTCGGTTTTGCCCACCAGGATGGACTTCAGCTGTCCGTACTCCAGGCGGTAGCCCCGGATGGAGAGTCCTTCCGGCAGGAATTCTTTCATTCTCTGCTCCAGGCGGATAAGAATCTGCTCCTCCGCTTCCTGGACATGATCCTCCAGCACGATGTGCGCCACCAGCGGGGCGGGGCCGTCTTTCGCTTCCAAAAGACACACCAAGGCGTTTTTCACGGCCTCATCCTGGCGAAGTTCGTTGGAAATATCAAATAGATAGACTTTACTGCCGTCCGGAGCCAGAATATGCTGGGCCATCCGTCCATATACGAACAGCATCCCGCTACGGTCTATCTCACCATAGTCTCCGGTATGCAACCAACCGTCTTTCAGTTTCTCCGCATTCAATTCAGGATCATTGATATAACCGGTAGTCATGGACGCCGTCTTTACCCAAACCTCTCCTCTCTCCCCAAAGCCCAGTTCCTTCCCGTTTTCGTCAAAGATGCCGACTTCGGTGCCGGGGAAGGCATATCCTACGCAAATAGCACGCTTGGAATAGTCTTTGTCATAGACTCCCGGCTGATAGTCCACCGTACAGACGGAGAAGGTTTCACTGAGACCGTACCCGGAGGTAACAGCCACGGGGCTGCCGCAGGAGTGCATCAACTCGTTCATATGCCGGAGTGCCTCCGGGGTACAGCCCTCCCCTCCCATAACCGGGAAACGGAAGAAACTCAGATCCGGCCGCTTTCCCTTGCGGATAAGGGCGTCCACGTGTTCAAAAAACTGAACCCAGATGGGACCGGGAATCAAAGTAACCTGGGGACGAATGCTCATCACGTTCCGGATAAAATGCCTTGCGGAAATGCGGGGGTCTATGTGAACCGTCATCCCCCGCAGGAGTGGAGCCAGCACCAGGACAAAATAACCGGTGCAAACAAAGGGCGGCAGCGGGCAATAGGACGATGTTCCCTCACAGAAAGGATTTCCGGTCAGATTGAAGGCCAGCGCATTTTGGAACATAGCAATCATCGCACTGTCGGACATTCCAATCTGATTGGCCACTCCCTTTTTCGAAGAACCGGAAGAGCAGAAAATGTACGACGTCTTCCCTGCCACGGCCGGTGCTTCAAGGGGACCGGAGTAGTTCCCGAACCGCCGGATGGCGGCATCGGCCGTTAAGTACTTCGCGCGATGGCGTTCTTTATAGTATTTGAAATTATTCCAAGGGGCGGCAATGGCCTTCAGCGGATATCCCATAGAATGGGTGGCCGATACAACCACTACTGTTTCAAACTGCTTCCGGGAAAGAACCTGGCTCATCTGCTTTTCAAGCCCGTCGAAGACAAAGGCTATGCGGCTGTTTCCAACCATCGACTCCAGACCTTCAGGGGGTGTCATCAGGTTGGGAAGATTGGTTAAGGCTCCCACCATATCGGCTGCCAGCATAATATAGATAAATTCCGGCACGCCGGGGCCGAAGATCAGAATTTCATCGCCTTCCTTCACTCCCATCCCCTTCAGGACGCGTCCCCAAAGGTGAACCTGCTGCACAAAAGCACTCCGGCTCACCCGGCGCCCGAAGTACACCAGGGCGTCGTGCCTGTCCTGGTCTTCCAGGATACCGCGTTCCAGAAATTTCCACAGGGTTTCCTTTGGAAACTCTTGCGCAAGAATATCTTCATATCCCTTGGCGTAGAACTGTTTCCAGGGCATTTCCCGGGAAGGAAGGCTTATATTCGATAATTCAATCATTTAAGAAATCATTTAAGATATACAGTGTTTCAATTTTCCCAATTATCAACAAAGTCCTCGTAATTCTCAACAAGAATACTACTAAAAAAAAGATTCCTCGTCAAAAGGGGACAATTTTTTGTAAAAAACCAGCAAATCCTTCCCTTCCCTATGTCACCCCCTGCCAAAAATCAATTCTTCCCAATGTAAAGATTCATCATATCTTCCGGTTCCTTCGTGCAAGCCATTTGGAGCTGCATCAAGAAGGAAATGATGTAATGGGGATCAAAACCGTTTATAGGTTCTTTTACGATGGAGGGCACTTCCGCCAGATGAACGAGGGGATTGTTTCCGTAGCCGCTCAGGGTGTTGTAAAGACGCTCCACACTTTCATAGGGTACAACCGCGTCATCCTTGCAGTGGGCCAGATAAACGGGATGTTCAGGGTTCCATCCGGCAAAATCATTGTTTACTTTCAGCCACTTGGCCCAGGTCTGGTACTTGTGGCAGTCTGTATTCATGCTGCCATCGGGATTGAACAGGTCGGGAGCAAAAATATCCTGCAAAGATGTCAGGTCGTAAAAGTATTCATCATAATCTCTCACCCCCATGGAAATAGCTTGCAGGAGGCTGATTCTTCTTCCGTCTTCCAGCTCAAACTTTTTCTCATTCAGCCAGGGAGCCACAAAGTCCTCGGCAGAATAACCTCCAAGCTGGTCCCGTCTGAAGGCATAGAAGTATGCAATCAGAAGATTGGCTTCTGTGTCCAGCAATTCCGGATGAGCGCAGGCATAATCCAATAAAAAGGAGGGAACATCACAGGGACCTTCTCCAGTAAAGGAGGAGCGGAGCCGGATGGCATTCCGGAACCAGTCAGGTGCCTCGGTTTCATAATATCGGGCAAAGGAGAGCGTTGTCCACCCGCCCTGGGAGTTTCCCCAGTTGGTGGTGTAACCATCCGGGGCCAGGGTGACTCCGTGCATACGCATAATCTCCAGCGCTGCTGTCACGCAATCTGCCAGTTGTCTGGCCAGTACGGCAGGAGATCCGTATCCGCAATATTCTTTCTTGTAATTGATGCCGAACTGCTGATAATCCGGTTCTATGACAGCAGAGTCCCACAACGCCCTCAGGGGCATATACATCAGGTTCTCGGAAGGGGCACAGTCTGCTCCCAGAAGGGCCTGATGGGAATGGAGTGAAAGGGTCTTAACCTGGTGGTCAATGCCTTCTACCTTATTATTGGGGAAAGTAACGCGGCCAGACATAAGGATCTCTCTTCCATCCACCGTCCAGGAACGGTAACTGAAGACATAGGACTGCAGTTCCCAGCGGCGGGTACCGAAGGGGCCGACACCTACCTCCCGGGCAAACTGTTTGTCCAGCTCGGGCAGGCGGCTCAGCAACTTGGCTTCTTCCAGGATTTTAGCCAGAACCGGGGATTCCGGATAAATGTATTCCATAATAGCCGTCATCGTAGGAGCCCCCAGGGCGTCCACAAACTGCTGGGGAGTATAGCTATGCTCGCTCAGGACATTAACCAGTGTCTGCTTCTTCAATTCGGCCGGCGAGACCGGCACCACAATATCGTCGCTATTGCACGAGGCAAAAAAGATAGCAAATAACGGAAGGAGCAAAATATAATTGAATACTTTCTTCATATTAAACAGAACTTTCGTTTGTCATTCACCAAATATGCAAAGATAATCATTTCATTTAAAATATCATAGCAATGACCCATTTTGCTTTTTTCGCAAATAATGGTTAATTTTGAGAATTGCCAATAAATACAGAATAAACCTGCCATGATAAAACACAGTATCCATACATCCTCCCTTGTCCTGGCCGTGACGTTACTGCTCCTGACGCTTCTGCCGTTCACCGGCTGCCAGACCAGGGCCAGCAAGTCCCCCAGCCCGGAAGCCGTCCAACTGATTGCCGCGGCGTCCAAGGCAAAGGACTATGCAAGGCTTCAAACCCTCGCCGACAGCCTGGAAAAGGCCGGCAAGCTTTCCAAAGGAGAAGCCAATTACTGGCAGGGCTATGCCAACTACCAGCTGGGGCAGCGGGAACTGGCAGAGTACTATTGGCAGGAAGCCATCCGGATTACGGAAAAATCCACAGACCCCAATGACGTAGTGTACTATGCCAAATCGGCCAGCTACTTAACCAGCCAGCTTTGCCGGTATGCAGAATACGCCGCGGCCCTCCATACGGCGCTTCCCATCCTCAGCAGGCTGGAGAAAATCCAGTGCGACACCACCAGCGACTATACCAACCTCCTGATTTTCGCCGGCGTCAGCAAGACCTTCTTTGACAAGAGTGACTCTACGGCCAACGAAATGCTGGAGAAGGCCTATCGGATGCATCTGGACAACATCCGGGAAAAAGAAACCCCATCGGCCTATCGCGAAGCCGTGGCCGGTCTCAACAACATCGCCTACATATGGGTTTACGTAAAAGGATATGAACAGGGCCTGTTCTGGGCAGACCGCCTGCAGAATCTACTGCAGGAATACAAAAACCGCTTTCCCGAAGACCAGAGCTATTTAGACAAGCAGTGGGCCCGGTGCAAGCTGTTCATGGCCCTTTCCCTGGAAGGATCGGGACAGCACGATGAGGCCGAAGCCGCCTTCCAGGATTTTCAGAAGACCCAGTTCTCGCACACCAAGGAAGGCCTCACCAACGCCAGTGATTATTTCTTTATGGCCGAGCGGTGGGAAGAAGCGGTGGCCGGCTACCGTACCGTGATGGAATACCTCCAGAACGAGCTCAACGTCTATTCCCTGGACAACATCCAGCGCTACCTCCTGAAAAAGTACCAGGCCCAGAAGATGCTGGGCCAGAAGGACTCCATCAACCGCACGGCAAGGCAAATCGTGGAAGTGCTGGATTCTGCCATCATCAACAACCGCCAGCTGGATGCCAGCGAACTGCACTCCATCCACGTAAAGGATATGGAAATCGTGGAGGCCGAAGCCCGCTCGGCCCGCCAGCGCCAGATCTACTCCATCGTGGTGGTAGCCCTCCTGCTCATTGCTTTCACCCTCTATAATATTTTCCGCTACAGGGCCGACAAGAAATTGAAAAAAGCCCACCAGGAACTCAAGGTGGCATACGACCAGCTGGAAGAAGCCACCACCATCAAAGAGAGGATGGAGAGCGAGCTGCGCATTGCCCGGGACATCCAGATGTCTATGGTGCCCAGCACCTTCGCCCTGTATCCGGGTCTGGACATGTTTGCCTCGATGACCCCTGCCAGAGAGGTGGGAGGAGACCTGTACGGCTATCTATTAAGAGAAGACCAGCTTTATTTCGTAGTGGGAGACGTAAGCGGAAAGGGCGTGCCCGCTTCGCTGTTTATGGCCCAGGCCACCCGCCTGTTCCAAACCCTGGCCAAGCAGGGAATGTCCCCCGCAGAAATTGGCACGCGCATCAACGACGCCCTTTCGGGAGAGGACAACGAAGGCAGTATGTTTGTCACGATGTTCATCGGCCTTCTCAACCTGAAGACAGGGCATCTGTCTTTCTGCAACGCCGGTCACAACCCGCCCATCCTGGGAGGAGACTTTATCCAGATGTTCCCCAACCCTCCCATCGGTGTACTGCCCGGAATGGAATTCAAGGGAGAGGAAATTGAGAGCATCAAGGGCCGGCCGCTGTTTATCTACACGGACGGACTGAACGAGGCCGAAAATCCCGCTCACGAGCAGTTTGGGGACGAGCATCTGCTGAGTTTTATCAGATCCTGCCACTACGAATCGGCCCGGCAACTGATAATAGATATCGCCGCCGATGTAGAAAAACACCGGAACGGGGCCGAGCCCAACGACGACCTCACCATGATGTGCATTTCCATTGGATAAAGCAGAAAAAACGCGGCAGAAAGATTTCTACCGCGTTTTTTCTGTTGGAATACAATCCTACTTCATCTTGTTGATATAGTCCAGAATGATGTCTACGGCGTCGTCCTCGGACAAATTGTCCACATCCAGGCAGAGGTGGTAGTTACGGGCATCGTAACGGCTCTTGCCGGTATAACGCTGGATGTAGTTGTCACGGGCCTTGTCTACACGGCCGATGACCTCGATGGCCTGTTCACGGGTAAGGCCCTGCTTCCTCATCACGCGTTCAATGCGGTGTTCCATGGAGGCCGTGATGAACACGTCCACCTTGTTGGCAGTGTCCTGCAGGATGAAGAAGGCCGACCGGCCCGCGATGACGCAGGGACCTTCGGCCGCAATGGCCTTGATAATCTCCACCTCGGCTTCGTGAATGTCGTCCGTGGTAAGATCTGCCCGGAATTCCTTGATGAAATGGCTGTCGGGATCTATCAGCAGATCCGCCTGCGGAGCAGGAGCAACCAGCTGAATGAAGTCGTTGAACCAGTTCTTCTTCTGTCCCTTGAGTTTTTCAATGCCGCTGGTGGTGAGCTGGAACTTGTCCTGAAGACTCCGGATCAGCTCCTTGTCGCTGTAGCGCATGTTCAGCTTCTGGGCCAGCTTCCGGCCGATGGTGCGGCCACCGCTTCCCAGTTCGCGGCTGATGGTAATAACGTACGGTACCATAGACTACTGAATTTCAAAGAGGTTGAGGAAGCCGGTCATCATAAAGACCTGGCGGATGTCGTTGTTGATGTCACGCACGATCACGTTACCGCCCTTGGCAGCAGCGGCCTTGCGGATGGTCAGAAAGATTCTCAGACCCGAACTGGAAATGTAACTCATTTCCTTGCAATCCAGCACGATGGTGCCGGAAGGATCTTCGAGGATGGGTTCGATGCTCTTGGCGACTTCCTGCGAAGCCGGAGTGTCCAGACGGCCCACGAAACGGGCGGTAGTCACATTGTTTTCTTTTTCAATAAATACTTCCATATTGCTAGATTTTTTTGATCATCGTTAAAATATTCTTTCCATTTTCATATCTGTAGGACACCGTGTCCATGATATTTCTCACAAGATAGATTCCCAGGCCTCCGATCTTCCGGTCTTCTACGCCCAGGGTAACATCCGCCTGAGGAGCGGCGGTAGGGTCAAAAGGTTTCCCACTGTCGCTGATAATGAACTCCAGATGGTCTTCCCGGATATAGGCCTCAATATCCACCAAGCCATCTATGCCGTCAGGATAGGCATAAACAATGACATTGGTCACGGCCTCCTCCAAGGCCAGGTTCAAGCTCATCGCTGTCGCCTGATCCAGGTTCTTCTCTTCGGCAATGGTCTCCACAAACTCGGCCAACTGCGGAATTTGCTGGATGTCGTTGTGCAAAATCAAATGACGTGCCATATTATTAATTTGAGCATTATCGTTTAGGTAATGGATGAAGAGCATGGTGATGTCGTCGCTCTGAGGGGCGTCCTCAACAAAATCTGCGATGGCTCTCTTCATAGCTTCCAGATGCTCGGAAGCCGTACGCCGCTCCCGGAGGACGGTTTTCATTCTATCCTCTCCGAAGAGCTCGAAACGGGGATTCTCGGCCTCGGAAATACCATCTGTATATAGGTAGAGGGCGTCGTCCAACAGCAGGGTTATCTCCTGCTCCTGGAAGAAGAATTGTGACTCCACCCCAAGAGGAAGGTTGGGCACCACATCCAGGAAACGGATCTGGTCTGTAAACAGCAGCGGAACGTTGTGACCGGCGTTGCAATAACGCAAATGGCCAGTGGGCATATCCAGAACACCGCAGAAGAAAGTGACGAACATGCCGTTCTCGTCCATATCGTCCATCGAGCGGTTGATGCCGGCCACAATCTTGGCAGGGCTTTCTTCCTGGGCCGATATATTGCGGAACAGGCTGCGCGTCACCGCCATCAGCAGGGAGGCGGGAACGCCCTTGCCGGAAACGTCTCCTATGCAGAAGAAGAGTTTTTCGTCCCGGATGTAGAAATCATATAAATCTCCTCCTACCGTCTTGGCAGGAACAATGGTGGCGGCGATGTCCAGGTCCTTTCTTTCGGGGAAAGGAGGGAAAGTCTTGGGAATCATGGACATCTGGATATCACGGCCGATTCTGAGTTCGCTCTCCATCCTGTCTTCAACATCTTTGGCTTCCTGGTAATCCCTCCAGCTGCGGGCCACGGAAAGCAGGATGAAAATGAGCATCACAATACCCAGCACCTGAAGCACCGAGCATAAAATACCGGTACGGCGAACATCCCGGAACACTTCTTTTTCCGGAATGATAACCGCCATAGACCACCCAGTGCGGGAAATGGGAGCATAGTAGACTGTGTTCAGCCCATTTTGGGAGGAATTGACTTTCACCACTCCCCTCTTGCCGGCCAGCATTCCTTCCACCAGTTCCGCCACACCCTCCTCATTCTTCAGGCGGGTGGCAATATCCTGCACGGAATATTCCATAGAATGGCTTTCGGATGGCCCCAACATTACACGGCCCTTGCGGCTGACCAGCATACTGAAGGCTTCGGGATAGATATCCACCTTTCCCACGTGCTTGGAGAGCCACTCCAGCGACACGTCGGCCGTAATGACGGCAGCCGTAACGCCTTTGGGATCCTGAACCGGGCAGGAGAAGGTGGTCATCATCGTTTCGCCACCGTCCTTATCCAGATACGGCTCTGACCAATAGCCCATTCCTATTTCCAGGGGCTCAATGAACCATTCGTGAATGGGATAATTGTATTTTTCCGTAGCCAGGCTGGTAACGGTTAGCTGACCGTCTTTCAGGTAAGAGTAAGGGGCGTAGAAAGGAAGATGTTTATTATAACCCGGCACCAGAGCTACCGTAGAACCTACCACGGCCGAATGCTCCTCCACAATGCGGCGGGTAACGTTTTTCAGGCTGTCCGGATTATCCAGACACCACTGCACAATCCACATATTGTCCCGGATAGCCTGCTCGGCCTGGTCCACCACATCCAGAATCTCATACTGCGTGGTGCTCAGCACGTTCTCCGCCTTGATCATAGCCTCCCGACGGGTGGTTTTGTTCAACAGGCGGAGCTGCACGATGGACGTGGCTTCCAGAATAACGGCAGCCACAAACACCATCGCTACGCGAGCCCAGGTTGTCCGGTTCTTCTCGTGTTTGAAGAACTCAGCTATCTTATGTTGTTTCATCTCAGTCATCCGTTTCTCCCATCATAATAAGCAGATGGTCATCGACCTCCAGTTTCATACTGCCGTGAGGCACCAGGAAACGCTCTCCCCGTTTGACCATAATGACACGGATTCCATGGGGAAGGTGCAGATCCCGAAGGGTTGCGCCACCCTGGAGGTCTGCCTCTCCTATCACATGGTCTCTCATCATTCCCATTTCTTCGGGAAGATCCAGGCCGAAGGTTTCCACCTCCGGATCTTCGTCTATACTCAAATTGAGCCACTTGGCCACCAAAGGCAGGGACATACCCTGGAACAGCAGCGACAACAGCGTAATCACAAGCACCACGTTGAATATCTCTGAAGAGCCGCCCACCTCATGCACCACCGTGTACAGGGCAAAGAGGATGGGGCCGGCGCCCTTGAGGCCCACCCAGGAGATGAACAGTTTGGCGCGCACCGGCAGCTTGTGGTACGGGAGCAGCGTCATAAAGACCGCGGCAGGACGGGCCACAAACAGCAGGAACAGGCCGATCATCAGGGCCGGGACCAGTACGGGAGGAATATGCGAAGGATGCGCCAGGATACCCAGGATGAGCACCATCAGCAGCTGCGCCAGCCAGGAAATACCGTCGAAGAACTTGAGTACTTCCTTCTTCTGCGGAAGCGTCGGGGAATTGCCCATGATGATGGCCGCCACATACAGGGCAAGCAGACCGTTTCCTCCAATCAGGGAACCAAAGCCGTTGGCAAAGAAAGCCAGGCTCAAGACCATGATACTGATCATCGGGCTGGACTTGAGGTCCACCTTGGGGAACAGCCAGCGGGCAAACCGGCCTACCAGCCAGCCCACGAAGAAGCCGGCGGCAATCTGGTAGATGAGCACAACCACCACCTGAAGGCCTATGGACCAGTCCGGAAGGCCCAGCCGGATGATTTCCACACCGGAAACCACCTTCACCAGGATGATGGTGGAGATGTATGCCATAGGGTCGTTACTACCGGATTCCAGCTCCAACATCGGGCCCAGGTTCTCCCTCAGCTGGAGGCGCTTGCTGCGCAGGATGGAGAACACGGCGGTAGAATCTGTGGAAGAGAGCACGGCGGCTATCAGCATGGCTCCCATCAGTGAAGTGGCTACTCCTCCTATGGATTTGCCGATGGCAAAATAGATGAATCCTCCGGTCAGGAGTATCGTCAGGAGCACACCTACCGTACTAAGGAGAATACCCTGTTTGAGAACAGGTTTGGTCTCCTCCATTTCTGTTTCCAGACCGCCCGTGAGCAGAATGACCGTCATCCCCAGATGGCTCACGAATTCTGCCATATGGAGATTGTCAAACTTCAGGCCCAGACCGTCCTGCCCGGCCAGCATTCCTATGACAAGGAACACCAGCATGGAGGGCACCCCGAACTTCGTGCCGATCTTGTTGGACAAAACCGCCACGAAAACCAGGATGGACAGAAGGAGCATCAAGTCTCCCGAGAGGTCTAAAGAGAACATTTACTTAAGGATGGAGGTTAATCCCACGCGGAATTCCGGCATGGGGCATCTGGTATCTCTTTCTACGATAAGGCCTTTCAGACCGGCAAAGGGAAGGATAAGCTGCTCTGCCTCCTGAAGGGACATATTCGGGCCGAAATACTCCGGAACGAAGGAGTCCCAGAATTTCCGGGCCGTCTCTTTTTTCATATGGAAAGTTTCCTGGATGAAATCCTCCCCGCTGAGATAGCAGCAGAGATACACCATTCCCAGGTCAAAAAGATGGTTGCCGTAGCAGAAATCTCCCAGGTCTATGAAATAGCGCTTGTCCCCGGAGAAAATGGCATTGGAGTACTGGAGGTCTCCGTGGATGGCGGTATCCTCATCCGGCACGCCGGCAATGAAGCGGGAAATCTTTTCCTTTTCTTCGGCCGTGTAGAAGGGACTCTCCTTCAGCAGGGCGAAATAACGGTCTTTCACGTTCTGGAACTGGGTGGTATCCACATGTACGGAGTGGAGCTGGAGGCACATGTCGGCAAACTCCCTGGCGTACTGGTCCACCTTCTCCGGATGGTCTCCGGTGGCACGTGAATAAGACACCTTGCCGGGGATGCGGCGGAAACGGATGCCGTACCGGCCATCTTCCGTAACCACATACTCTCCCGGTTCGGGCGTAGGGATGCCCAGCTGATAAACTTTGCGGGCCAGCATCATTTCGTCCAGCGGCTGCTGGATCTTGCCCGGGAAATAGAGCTTGAGCATCAGATCGGGGTCCGAGATGCAGTCGTAGCTTTCCCCGTTGGCTCCGCCACCGAAAAGCTTGTAGTCCTTGAGGGATATTTTAATGGGTTCCATTGCTCTTGACATTCATAAAAGGTAATTCTCTTGCCTGTTCCACCAGGTATTCGGCCATCATCGCATTGCTTTCGGATTCTCCGTTGAGAAGGTTGAACATATGCGTGAGACCGGGGACTCCTCCTCCGGTTCTGAGGATATAGGCGACGCACAGATTCTGAGGGCCGACAGAGGACGAGACGATGTCCAGGTCCGTGAGGGCCAGCTGGTAGGAAGCTAGCTGGAAGGCTGCTTCCGTATTCTCCTTGATCATTCGGTCCAGGTCTCCCAGGGTATGCAGTCCAAAGGACTGGAACACTTCCAGATAAGGCATCAGGGACACTTCCTGGATTTCTGCCTGGTTGATGGAAGCGATAGAACGGACAAGCCTGTCAAACGGCAAGATATTCAGATAGCTGCGATAGGTTTCGGTATCCAGGGGGGCATCGTCCAGGTTACCCGACGCCACCAGGGTTTGCACGCGGCGTCGGTAATCGGCCAGTTCGGCCCGGATGCGGCTGAATTCATCGTCCACCAGTTCCAGGAGGCCGGCCATGCGGCTGAGGCTGCGGCGGTAATAGATGGGAATCTCCACTCCGCTCTTGTAACCGGTGTCGTGGTTCATGTTGGCCCAGGCGTGCTGGAGGATGGTTCTCATCTGCACCTCGAAACGATAGGGAAAACCCTCCTTGGAGCAGATATAGTGCAGGGACATATAGCCGAAACTGTCAATTTCCAGCAGTTTCCGCTTGTCCACGGAATTGTCCCAGTCTATCTGGAAGAGGCGGTCCACGGCCGATGCAACCTTGTCCACATCCTCGCTGTAGAACGTGATGACGCGAAGGCCGACGATGTCCGTAATGTCTGCCAGGGATTTGTATTTGGCACCTTTGAGTTCCAGTTTGCCGGCCAGGGAGTCTTCCGTCTTTACCCGGTATTCCACACTGGCAACAATCAGGCCCACCTTCTCCAGCGTTTCCTTGATGGCCACGTAAATTTCCATGGCCTGCTTACGAAACTCCGGAAGGTGATCCAGGTATTCCTGAAGTATCTGCTGCGAATGGGCATCCAGCAATCTTTTCTCTTGGCTACTCATATTTTAGGTATATCCCCACAAATATAAGCATTTTTTGACAAATTATGTATCTTTGTACCAAGATGAAAAAGAAGTTCGTTGTTTTCTGCCTTCTGCTACTGCTGGGCAGCCAGGCGCAAGGACAAATCAAATCCCTTCAGGACTCCCTGGACGCAGCCCGCATCACGGCCGTGCGGGAAAAGATGCGAAACACCACCCAGACCGGCCTTATGAGGCTGGACGCCAAGGAGTTAAAGAGCGGAGTAGCGGTCTTTGGAACCCCGGACGTCATCAAGAAACTGCAGATGCTGCCCGGCGTGGCGGCCGGTAACGAACTGATGAGCGGCCTGTATGTGCACGGAGGAGACGGAAATGACAATCTGTTTCTTCTGGACGGCATTCCTCTGTACAACATCAGCCACTTCGGCGGCCTGTTTTCCAGTTTCAATACGGATGTCATAGACAACCTGGACTTTTACAAGAGCGGCTTCCCGGCCCGCTACGGCAGCCGCCTTTCCTCCGTGGTAGACGTGGAAACCCGGGAAGGAGATATGGAGAAATACCATGGTTCCGTGTCGCTGGGCCTCATAGACGGCCGGCTGCAGGTGGAGGGCCCCATCATCAAGGGGAAAACCTCTTTCAACCTGGGCCTGAGACGCTCGTGGATGGAGGCGATCAGCATCCCTGCCATCTGGTATGCCAACCGCCGCAACGGAGAAGACCAGACGGTGGGAGGAGGCTACTCGATGTCGGATATCAACGCCCGCATCACCCATCGTTTCTCCCCCGGCCATACCCTGAACGCCTGCTTCTACACGGGCTCCGACAACCTGCGCGCCAGCCAGGAGGAAAAGCTGCGGGACGAAGAGAGCCACAGCGGCAACAACCTGATGAAGATAGGCGTCAAATGGGGCAGCCTTACCGCATCATTATCAGACAAGTACGAATTCTCCAAAAAACTCCGGACAAAAAACGTCCTGTACTATTCCCAAAGCAGTTCCGACACCGGTTACGAGTTCAGTTTCTGGACATGGAACGAGGGTGACCGCATCACCTCGATGAACGACAGCGACAAGGCTTACGTGAGGGAACTGGGCCTCAGGAGCGACTGGGACTGGTATCCCAACAACTACCACCACGTCCGCTACGGCCTGTCGGCCCAGTATCACTGGTATCACTCCGGCCGCAGTTTCGTCTCTTCCACTCCCGGAATGGACGGAGAGCCCATTCTCTCGGAGGACAGTGAAGCCACGGGCTACCGTTCCCTGGAGCCGGCCCTGTATGCCGAGGACGAGATTTTCCTCCGCTACAACCTAACCGTCAACCTGGGCCTTCGCTACGCCCTTTTCAAAACGGGCAGCAAACTCTACCACTCCCCCGAACCGCGCGTAGCCTTCAAGTGGCTCATCCATAATTCCCTGTCGGCCAAACTCTCCTACACGAGGATGAGTCAGTTCGCGCATCTGGTATCGGCCGTTTACATGGACCTGCCGTCCAACAGCTGGATGCCATCCACAGACAGCGCCCGGCCGATGGTAAGCGACCAGGTGGCCGGCGGCCTTTACTTTACCCCGCACAAATACTGGAAAATCCATCTGGAAGGCTGGTATAAGACCATGAACCACCTGCTGGCATACAACGGTTCCAACACCTTCACACCCCCGCTCACCGAATGGGAGAAATCCTTCACGGAAGGCCGGGGAAGGTCCTACGGAATGGAACTGGAAGCCACTTACAGCACCGGAAAACTGTCCCTGACGGCCTATTATACCCTGTCCTGGACCCAACGCCGCTTCGAAGAGCTGTACAACGACTGGTACCCGGACCGCAACGACAACCGCCACAAAATCAACCTGGTAGCATCCTGGCATTTTGCCCCGAACTGGAGCCTTTTCGCCAACTGGAACTACCACAGCGGCAACCGCATCACCTTCCCCTCCCACTACATCATGGAAGGCAGCCGCCGGTTCCTGTATGACGCCCCCTACAACACCCAGCTGCCGGCCTACCATCGCCTGGACCTGGGAATAGACTTCAACAAAACCTTCCGGAACGGTCATTCGCTGGGGGTCAACCTGAGCATCTACAACGCCTACAACCATCTCAACGCTTCCCTGGCTTTCCTGGAAACACGGGAAGACGGTACTTTCTATGGAATGGCCTATGGACTTATTCCCATTATTCCCACAATAACAGCAACTTATAAGTTTTAAATGAAACGATTACTCCATATGGTGGCCCTGTGCGGCCTGCTGGGAATGAGCGCCTGTGAAATCCCCTTTGAGATTGAGCAGAAAGGCACCTCCCTCATCTACTTCCAGGCCATCGCCAACCAGGACACCTTTGTGGTCTATCCCCGCTACGCCGCCGCCATCGGCCAGCCCCTCGAAAATGATGTAACCTTCGATGTCACGCTCCAGGTCAACGGAGAGAAGATTCCGCTGGATGGAAGCGAAAAAGGGGTCCGTCACTGCCGGTACGCTTTCCGCAAAGGAGACCAGGTTTCCGTCACCGTCGGCGCCGAAGGGCTCCCGACGGTGGAAGGCCTTACTACCGTAATGGAAAAGCCCGTTGTGGCCGATATGAGCTGGAAAGAGGTCAGAACCCATGAGATCCAGGCCACGCAGGTGACGCTTACCCTGCAGCACACGCCGCAGGATGATGAGTACTATGCCATCCAGATTCCGTCCACCGCCACAACCTATTATTCCGACGGCACTTTCAGCGAGTATTCATACTACGAGACACCGGGCTATATCCTTTCGTCCACCGAGAGTTTAAAAATAGACCCGGATGATTTCCTGCAGCTGGAATACAGCCCCGGCAGGATTCTCCGGAACGGAAACTACAGGCCTTTCGTCCTGCTGGCAAGGAAGCATTTTGAAGGCAACAAGTACAGCTTTTATCTCAATTCCTATGACATAGGCTTCCGGGATGAACAGGCGAACAAAGCCACCCCCGTCGGCGCCAAAAAGACCTACCGTTTCCATCTGTACCGCCTGTCGCCGGAGTTTTACCGCTATGCCAAAGCCCTGTATCAGAGCAATTTTGATTTTCTCTCCAATATGGGACTGACGCCTGCCAACTTCACTTACACCAACAACAGCAACGGACTGGGCTTCACCGGAAACGCCATCGCCTGCGATCCGGTAGAACTGGTGGTGGAGAAAAACTTCAGCGAAGGATCAGTTCCTGAATAAAGCTTACCGTCCGGTTATCGGCCGTAAAGAGTTCGTCTTTGGAAAGATAGGCATTCATCTTTTCTATCAGTTCCGCCTTCTGGAAATAGAGCTGGTTGCGGATGACGGAAGAGCCCAGCGTAATGTACAGCTTGCCTCCCCGGAAGAAACGGCGGAGGGTGAAGGGACCGGCTCCGGAGCAGGCATCCCAGGCGGCGAAAATGCGCTGGGTATTGAGCCCGGCGGCCAGTTTCATCTGCTTGATGTACTGCTGCACCAGCTCATCCATCCCGATGGCTTCCTTGCGGTGTATGCGAACAGGATCTGCCATACTACTCGACGCGGCTGAACGCCCCTTTTTCGGTAAGGAAATAGGCCCTGTCTTCCGTAATGCGGTCTATGATCCCGCTCAGGCGGTCCCGGTCTGTATCCGTGATGAAGATTTGGCCGAAATCCGCCCCGGCCACCATGGAGATGAGGTTGGAGATGCGGCCCAGGTCCAGTTTGTCAAAAACATCGTCCAGAAGCAGCATGGGGGCAAAGCCGTAAGAACGTTTCATGATTTCGTACTGGGCAAACTTGAGCGCCACCAGAAAGCTTTTCTGCTGTCCCTGGCTGCCGGCGCGACGGATGGGATGGCCGTCCATCGTGAAGACAAAATCGTCTCTTTGGACTCCCGAGGAGGTATATCTCAATAGAAAGTCCCGCTCCCGGTGAGCGGCAAAAATCTCAATCAATGAAGATTTTGCCAAATCCGATTTGTACTCGATGGCCACGCTCTCCCCGCCCCCGGAAATGAGGCGGTAGTATTCTGCCACCACGGGCTGCAGCTCCCGGGCCAGCCGGAGCCGGCTTTCGTAGATGGTGGCGGCCAGCGGAGCCATCCGCTCATCCAGCACATCCAGAAGGGAAAGATCCGCTCCCATCTCTTTCAGAACCTTGTTGCGCTGCTGAAGAAGACGCGTGTAACCCTGCACGGCAGAGAGGTATTCGCGGTCCATCTGGGACAGCACGGCATTGAACAGGCGGCGCCTCTCCTCTCCCGATTCGCTCACCAGGGCCGTATCCGAGGGAGAGACCATCACAACAGGCAAGACGCCGATATGTTCTCCCAGGCGGGAGTACGGTTTGTCGTCCCTGAGCATCTTCTTCTCCCCTTCCTTCACCTGGATGGAGAAACGGGATTCCAGCCCGTTTTCCATGGCATAGGTTCCTCCTATGGTAAAGCCTTCCGTCCCGTAGCGGAAATTGTACTTGTCCGGTGCCGGGAAAGCGCTCTTGGTCATGGACAGATAGTAGATAGCGTCCAGCAGGTTGGTCTTCCCCTCCCCGTTGTTTCCGCTGATGCAGTTGACATTGGGAGAAAAGCCGATTTCCTGGAAAGCAATGTTGCGAAAATCCCGGACTACTATTTTCTTGAGATGGGGCATGTTCAGGCGAATAATATGATTGCAAATATATAATATTTTTCGTAAATTTGCGGGCTCAATTAGCTAATAAAAACAATTACAATATGGCAAAGATTACTAAGACTGAAGAAGAAGTGCGTCAGCAGAATGTTGCTGAGGCCGTTTCCAAGACCGAACAGTTCTTCAAGAAGAACGGAAAACTCATTTACGGCTGTGTCATCGGCGTTCTCGTCATCGCCCTCGCCATCCTGGCATACAACCGCTTTATCCTGCAGCCCAAGAAGGTGCAGGCCACGGACCAGATGGCCCGCGCAGAGCAGTGGTTCCTGTCCGGAGAATACGAGCTCTCCCTCACCGGAGACGACAACGACCTGGGCTTCGAAGACATCATCAAGCAGTATGGCTCCAAGGCCGGTGAGGCCGTTTACATGTATGCCGGTATCGCCAAACTCCAGACCGGTGCTCCCGAAGAAGCCATCCAGTACCTGAAGAAATACGACGGTAAAGACCCTATCCTGCTGGGTAAGGCACAGGCCTGCATCGGAGATGCCTACGCAGACCTGGAGAACTACTCCGAAGCGATCAGCTGGTACCAGAAGGCCGCCAAGACCTCTGACAACGCCCTGGCCGCCGCTTACCTCCTGAAGGCCGGCATCGCCGCCGAGGCCAATGGCAACGACACCCAGGCCCTTTCCTTCTACAAGGAAATCAAGGACAAGTGGGGCAACGCTCCCGAGGCCCTGGAGATTGACAAGTACATCACCCGTATCGAAAACAAGTAATTATGGGAAGAGCATTTGAATTCCGCAAAGAGCGGAAGATGAAGCGCTGGGGCCACATGGCCAAAACCTTCACCAAACTGGGCAAGGAAATTACCATCGCCGTGAAGCAGGGCGGTGCCGAAGTAACCGGCAACCCCCGTCTTCGTGCCCTCATCGCTGAGGCCAAGGCCGAACAGATGCCCAAGGAGAATATCGAGCGCGCCATCAAGAAGGCAACGGAAGCCAAGACCGGAGATTTCAAGGAAATCATCTATGAAGGCTTCGGCCCCTTCGGCATCGCCTACCTCGTAGAGGCCGCTACGGACAATAATACCCGCACCGTAGCCAACGTGCGCAGCTATTTCACCAAATGCGGCGGTACCCTCCAGACCAGCGGTTCCGTAGCCTTCATGTTCGACCACAAATGCGTTTTTCGCATCAAGGAAGACCCTGCAAAGCCCATCGACGTGGAAGAGCTGGAACTTGAGCTGATTGATTTCGGCGCCGAAGAGGTGTTCAAGCAGGAAGTGGAGGACGAAGACGAAAATGTGACCGTGGAAATTTCCATCTACGGAGACTACAGCGCCTACGGCCAAATTCAGAAATACATCGAGGAAAAGGGGTATGAACTCATCTCCGGCGGTTTCGAACAGATCCCCAACGTGGATCTCAAGGAAGTGACCGCGGAGCAGCGTGCCACACTGGACAAGCTCACCGGTATGCTGGAGGATGATGAAGACGTTACCAACGTCTACACCACCCTGGCTCCCGAGGCAGAGTAATTCAGTAGTGCGGAAATTTCTCCCGTTTATCATTTGTGTTTTCCTGAGCTCTTCTTGCGGTATCCTCCGCATCAAGAGCTCAGAGGCGTATTTGCCCGGACCTGCCATCAGGGCCGAATATCAGCCCAAAAACATCGTTGAAGAAATCGTCCAGCCCTGCAGTGTACCCGGTCCAACGGAGCGCCGGATCATAGTCTACCTCCCGGCAGACTACTATCAGTCCAACCGTCGCTACCCTGTCCTGTACCTGCTGCACGGAGCCCGCGGCTACGAAACCTCCTGGATCCGGAAAGGAGAAGTGTACCAGACGGCCGACAGCCTCTGGGCAAGCGGAAAAGCCCAGCCCTGCATCATCGTGATGCCCAATGTGAACCAATACAACGACGACGCAGACTACGAAGGCGGAAGATTCAAAGATGCCTTCGAGAGCATCTTTGAGATGGACGGGGTGGTGGAATCGGCCTTCATGAAAGATGTCGTGGGGCTGGTGGACAGTCTCTACCGCACCCAAGCGGACCGGGCAGGCCGGGCCATTGCCGGCCTTTCCATAGGAGGCTGCCAGACTATGTACCTGGCCGCCAACAATCCCGAAGCCTTCGGCTACGTGGGAGCGATGTCCCCCTATGTCTGGGCTATCGGCCATCCCGGCATAGCGCATTACAGGTTCTATGGAAACCTTCGCAGGAAAATCAATCGCCAGTATGCCCAATGCCCTCCCTATGGATATTATCTTTATGCCGGAGACTACGATATGATGCGCCCTGCTACGCACAACCTGCATGTGTATATGAACAAAAAGGGATATCCCCATCGCTACTTCAAGTACCCTTCATCCCACGACTGGGTTAACGGATGGACGGAAGAGCTTAAAGACGTGATGCAAAGAATCTTTCAAAACCCCTGAACCTACTATGAAAATCCTTTTTGTAATTAATAACTTTTATGTTACGGGCAATGGTCTGGCTGCCAGTGCACGCCGTACAGTAGAGTATCTGAAACAAACCGGCCACGAGGTACGCATCCTCTCCGGACCCAACCTCAAAGCCCCTCAGCCGCAGCCGGACTACCAGTTGGAAACATATGTGTTTCCTATCATCAACCCCATTATCAAGGCTCAGGGATACTGCTTTTCCGCCAGTAATCCGGCCCTTATGAAGGAAGCGGCCGAGTGGGCCGATGTCATTCACCTGGAAGAGCCCTTCGTGGTTGAAGACCGGATGATCCATATAGCCCGTGAAATGGGAAAACCTGTCACGGCCACTTATCATCTGCATCCGGAGAACATCACCAACTCGCTGGGTCCCCTGCGTTATTGGAAAGGCCTCAACCGCACCATTCTCAGAGCCTGGAAAAAGCACACCTTCAACTTCTGTGACTATGTCCAGTGTCCCACGGAAAACGTTCTGGACCGCCTGCGCCGATACCATATCCAGTCCCGTCTGGAGCTCATCTCCAACGGCGTAGTGCCGGATCCCTGCATCCGGCCGGAAGCCATGCCGGAAGACTACCTTAATCCGGAACGTCCTCTTAAGGTGATCTATATCGGCCGCCTGTCCCGGGAAAAAGACCACGACACCCTTCTCAAAGCCATGACATACAGCCGGTATTCCCGACGCATCCAACTTCATTTCGCCGGCCTGGGACCCAAGACGGCTTCCATCAAGAGAAAGGCGCACAGTCTTTACGAGAAAGGCATCCTGGGCTACGATCCCATCATCACCTTCGAGGACCGGGACGGCCTTCGGAAAATGGCTGCCGAGGCCGACCTGGCCATCCACTGCGCCACCATCGAGGTAGAAGGCCTGTCCATCATGGAGGCCATGCAGCAGGGCGTCGTTCCCGTTATTGCATCCGGCCGCTACAGCGGCACCTCCCAGTTCGCCCTTGACAATCGGAGCGTCTTCCCCGAAGAGAACCCCGAGGCGCTGGCCCACCGGATAGATTACTGGCTGGACCACCCGGAGGAGCGCTGGGAAATGGGCAAAAAATATGCAGCGCACATGGAGCAATACGACATTCGTAGGTCCGTGGAGGCGCTGCTGGAGATGTTTCAGAAGGCTATAGACCTTCGGAAGGCTTAGTTGAACTGATAAGTCAGAGACTGCAGATCGTGGGAGTTTCCGCCATAGAGGAGCTCCCACGTTCCTTTTTCAGGAACCATGTCCTGCTTCTGTTCATTCCAACTGAGGAAAGTTTCTGCAGTAAGGGGCAGTTCCACTTCCACCGTCTGGCCTGGAACAACAGTTACCCGGCGGAAGCCGCGCAGGGACTTCAGAGGTCCCTCGGCATCATCGGTCTTCTTCACATACAGCTGCACCACCTCCGTTGCTTCGCTTGAACCGGTGTTGGTGACGGGGATAATGATCTTGCTTCCTTCCGTACGGGCTTTTCCATATTCAAAGGTGGTATAGCTTAAGCCATAGCCGAAGGGATAAAGAGGCTCTCCCTCGAAGAAACGGTAGGTACGGCCCTTCATGTTGTAATCTTCGAAATCCGGGAGCTGGTCTACATTCTTATAGAAGGTAAGGGGAAGTTTGCCGGAAGGCACAACGTCTCCCAGAAGGACATCGGCCAATACGGTGCCGCCTTCCTCGCCGGGATACCAGGCCTGCAGGATGGCCTCACAGCTTTCGGTCTCGGGCACCAGCCCCATGGCGCAGCCGGAGAAATTCACCAGAACCACCTTCTTGCCGGCATCGTGCAGGGCCTTCAGCAGTTCCCGCTGAACGGCCGGGAGCTCAATGCTGGTACGGTCTCCTCCGCGGAAACCGGGAGCATCCACATCCATCTCTTCGCCCTCAAAACGGGGAGAGATGCCGCCGGCAAAGATGACGATATCCTTGCCTTCCAGTTGCTCCAGCAGGGCCTTTACTTCTTCCTTCTCCCCTACTATACCGCAGCCTTTGGCGCTCACAAGGTTCGGGAAACGGGCCTTCAGGCCCTCCAGAAGGGTAACCGTATTCTCCGGGATGGGATTGTAATTACCCCACATCATTTCCCGGTCATCGGCGTTGGGGCCCACCACAGCAATCCGGGCATCCTCCTTCAAGGGCAGGATGCCGCCCTTATTCTGCAGAAGGACGATGGTCTCCTCTGCCATCTTGCGGGAAAGGGCCCGATGCTCGGGGCCTTCCACGATATCATCGGAGAGGTAATCCCAGGGCGCAGTATTGTGCTCCAACTCGCCCAGACGGATACGCTCGGAAAGGAGGCGCACCAGAGAGCGGTCTACATCGGCCTCATCCAAAAGGCCCTTCTGAACGGCCTCGGGAATATAACGGTAGGATTCTCCGCAATTGAGGTCTGTACCCGTATGGATGGCCGTTGCCACCGCATGAGGGGCATCTTCGCTATAGCCGTGCCGATGGGGATCGTAGAAGTTGTAGATGGCTCCGCAATCCGAAACGATGAGGCCTTTGTAGCCCCACTCTCCTCTCAGGATGGTATTGATCAGGTAATCGTTGCCGCCGCAGGGAACTCCCCGGAAGGCATTGTAGGCAATCATCACTTCCCGGACATCGGCCTTGGTGACCAGGTCCTTGAAGGCGGGCAGATAGGTTTCCCGGAGGTCCCTTTCGCTCACTTCAGCATTGAAACTGTGGCGGTTCCACTCCGGACCGGAATGCACGGCAAAATGCTTGGCGCAGGCATGGGCCTTGAGCACCTTGGCATCGGAAGGGCCCTGCAGCCCCCGCACCACGGCCATCCCCAGCTGACCGGTCAGGTAGGGATCTTCTCCATAGGTTTCCATGCCGCGGCCCCAGCGGGGATCCCGGAAAATGTTGATATTGGGGGTCCAGAAAGTAAGTCCCTGGTACTGGCCCACGTGGCCGGACTGTACAGCCCAGCGGTTTTTCACACGGGCTTCGTCACTGACCGCCGTGAAAACCTCGTTCACCAGGGGTTCGTCAAAGGAAGCCGCCATGGCGATGGGCATAGGGAAAACCGTTGCCTTGCCGTTACGGGCCACCCCGTGCAGGGCTTCGTTCCACCAGTCGTAAGCCGGGATGCCCAGGGCTTCCACCGGGGCCGACGGGTGCATCATCAGGGAGGTCTTCTCCTCCAGGGTTAGTTTGGAAATGAGTTCCTGGGCACGTTTTTCAGGCGTCTGGGCACAGGAGAGTGCCAATAACGCCATGACGCCCATCATAAAAAATTTGTGCATAATAAAGAAGGTTATCAAGTTCCGTATTATGCACAAATTTACGTTTTTCCTTTGAAAAAATAAAACTATTTGGTCTGAGGCGCTAATACATTGTGAACCGGCCAGCTCTGGGCTTTCTTGAGGGTAAAGGCAGCGGTGGAACGGATATCGTCGACGCTGGCGCCGAACTGCACCTTATAATTACCGGCAGCAGCCTCCCAGGCCGATGCCGCCTCGTTGAAGGAGGCCAGCTCGTAGGCGCTCACTTGCAGGGTAAGGGTCTGGCTCTCTCCGGGTTTCAGTTCCCGGGTCTTGGCGAAGGCCTTCAGTTCGCGGGCGGGCTTGTCCAGACCGCCGGCAGGGGCGCTCACATAAAGTTCCACCACTTCCTTACCGGCCATAGAACCGGTGTTGGTGACGGTAATGCTGGCCTGGAAGCCATCGTCCACGACCTTCACCGTGGGCTTGCTGTAGGCGAAAGTGGTATAGCTGAGGCCGAAACCGAAGGGATAGGATACTTCCACACCACGGGTTACGAAGTGACGGTAACCCACCCAGATGCCTTCTTCGTAGTTGGTATAGTCCACATCCTTCTTGGGAATCTTGGGACCCCAGGAGAAGCCGCGGGAAGCGCCCTGCTGGTAGTTATAAGGGAAGTTAGCGCTGGAGGGATGGTCCATGAAGTTCACGGGGAAGGTCATCGGAAGCTTGCCGGAAGGGTTCACCTTGCCGATGAGAACATCGGCCACGGCGTTGGCACCTTCCTGACCGGGGCTCCAGGGCAGGACGATGGCATCCACCAGGTTCTTCCAGGAGTTGGTCTCGATGACACCGCCTACATTCAGGACCACAATCACTTTCTTACCCTTGGCGTGGAAAGAGGTGCTCACATTCTGGAGAAGTTCACGCTCGACGGCGGTGAGTTCGAAGTCATCCATCATCTTGCGGTCTGCTCCTTCACCGGCATTGCGTCCCAGCACCACCACGGCCACATCGTTGGCCTTGGATTCGGCAGCAATGGCATCCGCAGGAATGGCCACCTCGGAGAGCTTGCGGCTGAAGAACCAGGAGAAGCCGCTGTTATTCAGGCCCTTCTGGGCTTTGTCATAGGCCTTGTAGGCGTAATAGTAGTCTACCAGGCTCTTGTCAAGGGTGAAGCCGGCATTCCGCATGCCTTCCACCATATTTACCACATAGGCTTTGTTCACATCACCGGAACCGGTGCCACCGGCCACGAAATCGACGGAAGAAACGCCGTAGAGAGCTACTTTCTCCGTTCCTTTGAGAGGAAGGGCAGCCTCGTTGCGAAGAAGCACGACAGACTCACCGGCCACCCTGCGGGCCAAGGCAGCGTGGGCCTTCAGATCCGGCTTGTTGGAGAACTGGTACCCCTTGAAGCGAGGGGTGCGGACAATGTAGTTGAGCATATTGCGGACATTGCGGTCCAGTTCTTCCTGGGAGATGGTGCCATCCTGGACTCCGGCCACAATGCGGTCAATCTCGTTCTGGTTGCCGGGCTCCATCAGGTCGTTGCCGGCCTTGGCGCTCTTCACGGTACCGGCCTTGTTGCCCCAGTCTGTCATCACGATACCTGTGAATCCCCACTCGTCACGAAGAACCGTGGTCAGGAGGCCTTCGCTCTGCTGGGTATAGTCTCCGTTGAGCTTGTTGTAGGAGCTCATCACCGTCCAGGGCTGAGCCTCTTTGACGGCAATCTCGAAGTTCTTCAGATAGATTTCGCGAAGGGCACGCTGGGAGATGACGGCATCGTCCTCGTTGCGGTTGGTTTCCTGGTTGTTAGCCGCATAGTGTTTGATGGAAGTACCTACGCCATTGCTCTGGATACCTTTTACATAAGCAGCAGCCATTTTACCGGACAGGAGCGGATCCTCGGAGAAATACTCGAAATTGCGGCCACAGAGAGGGTTGCGGTGGATGTTCATACCGGGGGCCAGAAGCACATCCACGCCATATTCCAGGACTTCGTTACCCATGGCCCGGGTCATACTCTTCACCAGGTCGACATCCCAGGAGCTGGCCAGAAGGGTCCCCACGGGGAAACCGGTGCAGTAGTAAGTGTTGCTGTCTCCCTGACGGGTAGGCTGGATACGAAGGCCGGCAGGGCCGTCGGCCAGCACGGTGGAAGGAATTCCCAGACGCTCGATGGGGCGGGTATTGCCGGCCGCACCAGGCACATTGGCCGCCACGCCGGTGGTAACTCCGTTTACAATGGCGGAACGGGCACCGCCCACCAGCAGGGTAGCTTTTTCCTGAAGGGTCATCGCCTTCAGGACTTCTTCCACATTGTCTTCACGCAGCTGGGGCTGGGCCAGGGCCGAAAAGGCCAGGCTCAGGACAGCAAAGGTCAAAAGGATCTTTTTCATATAAGTGTTGTTGGTTTATGGGTTTTCAGCAGTTACAAAATTAGCGCTCTCCGTGTTCAAAAGTTTATCTATTCTATCTAATCGCAACAGCTCCTCTTTATTTTTCGCAATTTACATATATATTTGTAAAGCAAATAACTGACTACAATAATTTACACTGATACCTTTATGAAAAAAACAATCCTGATTTCCGCTGCAACTCTGGCGCTTGCCGGCTGCCAGACCGGAGACCCTCAGTTGGGCAAATCCTCCGTGGACAAAGTTCTCAAGGCCATGACCCTGGAAGAGAAAGTACACCTTGTCATCGGCATGGGCATGGCCGGAAGTGACGGATCCACCGCCACGGTGGGCGCCACAGAGGACATCGTCCCCGGTGCTGCCGGCACCACCTACCCCATCCCCCGCCTGGGCATTCCCAGCATCGTCCTGGCCGACGGTCCTGCCGGTCTCCGGATCAACCCCACCAGGGAAAATGACCCCAATACCTATTATTGTACCCACTTCCCCATCGGCACCCTCCTTTCCAGCACCTGGAACCAGGAACTGGTAGAGAATGTGGGCCAGGCCATGGGTGAGGAAGTGCACGAGTACGGGGCCGATGTCTACCTGGCTCCCGCCCTCAACATCCACCGCCACCCCCTCAACGGACGTAACTTCGAGTATTATTCGGAAGATCCCGTGGTGGCCGGCAAGACGGCCGCCGCCTACGTGCGTGGCGTCCAGAAGAACGATGTGGGCACTTCCGTGAAGCATTTCGCCTACAACAACCAGGAAACCAACCGCACCGGCAACAACGCCATCATCAGCCCCCGCGCCCAGCGCGAGATTTACCTCAAGGGCTTTGAGATTACCGTCAAGGAGGCCGACCCTTGGACCATCATGAGCTCCTATAACAAGATCAACGGCACCTACACCTCCCAGAGCAAGGACCTGCTGACCACCGTCCTCCGCGACGAATGGGGTTTCAAGGGCCTGGTGATGACAGACTGGTTCGGCGGTGACGACGGAGCCAAGCAAATTGCCGCCGGCAACGATATGCTCCAGCCCGGTACCCAGAAGCAGTATGACCAGATCATGGAAGCCCTCCAGAACGGCTCCCTCACCGAAGCCCAGTTGGACGTCTGCGTCAAGCGCTGCCTGGAACTGGTCAAACGCAGCCCCAAGGTGAAGGGCTACGACTACAGCAACAAGCCGGACCTCAAGGCCCACGCCCAGGTTACCCGCCAAAGCGCCCTGGAAGGCATGGTTCTGCTGGAGAACAACGGCGTCCTGCCGCTCAAGGACGTTAAGAATGTTGCTGTATTCGGCTGCACCAGTTTTGATTTTATCGCCGGTGGTACCGGCTCCGGCAATGTGAACCGCGCCTACACGGTTTCCCTGCTGGACGGTCTGAAGAACGCCGGTTTCAACGTGGATGAGAGCAACAAGGAGACCACCCTCAAACACATTGCCGAGGAGGCCGCCGCCTTCAAGGCTTCCCTGGAGGGAAAGGATCAGTTGGCTGCCTTCTTCCCGGCTCCCCGTCCCAGCGAGCTGGTTCCCGCCAACAAGGAAGTAGAAGCCTCGGCCAAGGCCAATGACATTGCCATCATCACCTTCGGCCGCAATTCCGGAGAATTCTTCGACCGCACCGCAGCGGACTTCATCCTCAGCGACAGCGAACGCAAGCTCCTGACCACCGTCACCAAGGCCTTCCACAAGGCCGGCAAGAAGGTTGTCGTGGTGCTGAATGTGGGTGGTGTCATCGAGACTCACTCCTGGAGCTGGATGCCGGATGCCGTCCTGCTGGCCTGGCAGGCCGGTCAGGAAGGCGGCAACTCCGTAACGGACATTCTCACCGGTGTGGAGAGCCCTTCCGGCAAACTGCCCATGACTTTCCCCATGAACCTGATGGACGCCGCTTCTTCCACCAACTTCCCCATCGACGCCACCCAGGAGGTTTACTTCATGAAGCGCCGCGAAGACATCGGCCAGAAGGACGTGGACCAGACAGACTATGCAGAAGGTATCTACGTGGGCTACCGCTGGTTTGACAAGTACAACATCTCCGTTTCCTATCCGTTCGGATATGGCCTCAGCTACACCACTTTCGAGTACAGCGAGCCCACCGTGAAGAATGACGGCAAAACCATCACGGCCACGGTACGGGTGAAGAATGTGGGTGAAGTGGCCGGCAAGGAAGCCGTCCAGCTGTATGTGAGTGCACCGGAAAGCCAACTGGACAAACCGGTCAAGGAACTGAAGGCGTATGCCAAGACGGGCAAACTGGCTCCCGGAGAGTCCCAGGTGCTCACCCTTACCTTCCCCACCGCAGAGCTGGCCTCCTTCGACGAGGAAGCATCAGCCTGGAAGGTAGACGCCGGAACATACAAGTTCCTCTTCGGTGCCTCTTCCCGCGACATCCGCTACACGGCAGAGGCCGAAGCCGCCGCCTCAGAGGTTCCCGCCCACCGCGTGCTCCTGAAGCAGTAAACTACTGCAAAGAATCAAGACCCAGCCGGATGTTCTTGATCACGGCTTCCGAAGAATAGGTTGCTCCGGAAACGGCATCCAGTTCAACGGTTTTGGCCTCTTCCACAGTCTTGCCCACCAGTTTTTCCAGCAGTCCGCTTTCCTTTACCATGCGGAAATAGCCCGGAGTTTCCTGGTTGGGCAAGGCTTTTATCCGGGTAATCACGCCCTTCACCGTGGAAATCTCCACAGGCGTAGGGCCATTGAAGCCGATAACATCGGTCCCTAAGTTCGTAGTATTGATTTTAAGGGTATCGGCCCCTTTGGCGCCGGCGCGGGTGCCGCAGGAAGTGCTGGTGATACAAGTGCCGGAGAGGATGGCTAAGATTCCCAAAGCCAGATAAAACTTCTTCATAGTTCAATATTTGAGCAGCAAAGATACAAAAAAAGAGACTACTATTGTATTTAAATTAAAAGGGTTTTATCTTAGCATTCAAATTATGAACGAAGCCATTCACCTGAAGTATCTGGTGGCCGCCCCGGCAGATCTCAAATGGGGAACGGCCGTCAACTCTGTCGGCTGTCAGGAAGTGGGTCCCGGAGAATCCTACCCTCCGGGAGACCACCCTTCCCGTTACCTCTTCTCGGAAGAGCACGGCCGCGTCCTGGACGAATACCAGCTTCTATACATTACCAAGGGCCGGGGCCGCTTCCGCAGCGCCACCCTGCAGCATTCCGTGCAAGTAACTCCTGGCACTTTCTTCCTCCTTTTCCCGGGAGAATGGCACTCCTACAGGCCTGACCCGGACACCGGCTGGAAAGAATACTGGATTGGCTTCAAGGGCTTCCAGATGGACAAATGGGTGGCCGATGGCTTTTTCAGCCCCAAGAACCCGGTCTGGAAAGTCCGGCTCCACAGTGACATCGTGGCCCTGTACCAGGATGCCATCGAAACCGCCACCCGACAGGAATCCGGCTTCCAGCAGCGCCTGGGCGGCCTGGTCAACCACCTGATGAGCCTGGCCCGTTTCTACAATAGGAACGAAGTATTCTCCGAAGTAGCAGACCAGATAAACCGCGCCAAAATCCTTATTTCCAGTCAGTTCAGAACCATCACCCCGGAGAACCTGGCTCAGCAGCTGAATATGGGCTACTCCAATTTCCGGCGAGTCTTCAAGGAATACACCGGCTTCTCCCCTGCCAAATACATCCAGGAGGTAAAGATGAACCGGGTCAAGGAAGCCTTAACCAACACATCCCACCCCGTCAAACAGATTGCTTACGAGATGGGATATGACAACGAAGACTATTTCTTCACGGCGTTTCGCCGTGTGAGCGGGATGACCCCCCTGGAATACCGGGAGATCACCCAGGGCAAGGGTCACTGACCTATTTGGGCAGGTTAAAAGCCACGCTCATTTCTTTCATCTGGGCGTCGCTCATGCCCTCAGGCTCAAAGCCCATGTTCCTGGCAGCAACATAGATAAGGGCAGATTTGTTGAGCACATCCACCTGATCGAAGGCGCTCATAATGTCCGTATCTACGGCAAATACACCGTGCTTTTCCCACATCACTACATCGTACCCCTCGTCCAGGGTCCTGAGGGTGGCATCGGCCAGTTCTACGCTGGAAGGAAGGAGGTAAGGCACCATCCCCAATCCTCTGGGACAGAAGGCCTTGGTTTCCGGAATCATGGACCAGAGCATCCGAGTGGCCACATCTTTTTCCATCCATTTTTTGCTGTGAGTAAGGGCCACCAGCTCTATGGGATGGGTATGCAGCGAAGCGCGGTAAGGAGAGCCTTTCGCCAGCAGATAATCGTGCACGGCCAGGTGAGACGGCAGCTCGGAGGTGGGAGCCACTACGGCATCGGCCACTATCTCGTAACGGGCGCAGTCATCCAGGATGCGGATGATGGAGCCGTTGGCCATGGGTTCGCGGGCCAAATCCCGCATTCGCTTACCGGTTCCCTTGCAGTAGAACCAGCATCCCTTCAGATGCGGAAGGGTTTTGCCGATGGAGCGGGGCGCGTCGATGGCAGGAAGCGCCTTCATAGCCTCGTCCACATATTCCGTGATGTTGATGGTGATATTGCCTCCGTTTCTCTCGGCCCAGCCTTTCTGCCAAAGGTATCCGGCCACTTCGGCCACCTGATCTACCGCCGCCTTCAGCGCCGGTCTGTTTTCCAAAACACTTTGCATAGGAAATGTCCGAAAAGTATATTCTTGTTTCAAACTAAATCAATTGCGGAAGGAAAGTACTGATAATGAGGACGATAATGCCGCACACAAGAACGGCCACCGTCTTTGAGGAAACGCCCTTCCATTCCTTGAGAATGATGCCCCACACATTGGAGAACACCACATTGAGGCTCATCAGGATGCACCAGCTGAAGGTAATCAGGACCGGGTAATCCGTGAGGAAGCCCTTGCCCAGGGACAGGCCGAAGAACTGGCTGTACCACAGAAGGCCGGCCAGGCCGCAGAAAAGGATGTTGTTTCCCCAAAGGCTGCCCTGCCGATAGTCTCCGAAAGTCTTGTTCTTATTGTTCTGGTACAGGCAGTAGCAGGCATTGGTAAGGAAGCCTCCGAAAGTAACCAGCATAGTGGCAGGCAGCGTCTGGAAAATGGGCTTGGTGCCTTCCAGGTAAAGACCCTGGCCAAAGCTGAGGCCGATATTGAAGCAGGCGCTCATAAAGCCGGCGAGAAGGGCCACGAAGATGCCCTTTCCGAAGTTGAAGTCCTTCACGGCCTTCTTTTTCTCCTCCTCCGGGAGTGCTGCGCTCTTCATCGCGCCGGCTACTCCGATGATGGCAATGCCCACCAGGGTGACCACAACGCCGATGATGACGGCGCTGGTCAGGTCTGCCGCATGGCCGGTGAACACCGGACCCAGGATGGCGCCGAGGGCCGAGCAGGTGCCCAGGGCAATGCTTTGCCCCAGGGCAACCCCCAGATACCTCATACTAAGGCCGAAGGTGAGGCCTCCTACGCCCCACAAGGCACCGAACAGGATGGTGAGCCAGGTGCTTGAGGCATCGGCCTGCATCAGCGCAAGCAAATCACCGAAGCTGCCGATACCGGAGACCGACAGCCAGGCGCCGATGAAGGGAAATACCAGCCAGGCAAATACGCCCTGGACCAGCCAATAGCTTTCCCAGCTCCAGGACTTGATCTTATTGATGGGAACATAGCTGCTGGACTGACAGAAAGCCCCGACAGCTATGATCAGAAGGCCGATGACAAGGTTCATAACTTAGCGCTTGGAAGTGACTTCTTTCTCGTATTTTTCAATCTCGGGGATGAAAGCTTCCCCAACGGGGACGCCGTTCTTGTAGTTGAAATAGTCGAACACGGCGCCGAACGGAAGGGTCTTGGCCTCTTCCAGGAGGGCGAGGCGCTGGAAACCCTTGCCGGCATCCTCGTATTCACGCAGCTTCAGCAGCGGCTCCAGCAGGGCGCTCAACACACACTTCTGCGTGGCGCGGGTGCCAATCACATAGGCGCCGATGCGGTTGATGGCGGCATCGAAATAGTCCAGGCCGATATGGCTGCGGTTCAATGCATCCGCACGCACGATCTCTTTGAACAGGTCCAGCGTCTGGTCGTTCATGATGGTCACGTGGTCGGAATCCCAGCGGATGGGGCGGGAGACGTGGAGCATCAACTCCGGCACGAAGAGCAGGAGCGAGGCGACCATGTCGGCCACGTTCTCCGTCATCTCGTAGTGGCCGGTATCCAGGGTGTACATCAGTTTGCGGGTGGCGCAGTAACCGGCCACGAAGTCGTGGGAGCCCACGGTGTAGCTCTCCAGACCGATACCGAAGAGCTTGGCTTCCAGGCAGGTCTTCATGCCGGGAAGGTCTTCCTTCAGAATCTCGTCCAGGCTTTCGGCAAAAATCTCACGGTAACGCTTGCGCTCCACGGTCTGGTCTTTGGAGCCGTCGTGTACCCAGATGTTCATGATGCAAGGGTCGTTCTGGGCCTTGCCCATGGCGTCTGAAATGCGGCGGCAGCGCTTGGTGTGCTCAATACAGAACTTCCGGATGGCAGGGTCAGGATTGGCCAGGGACAGGTCTCCGCTCTTGGG
>JAEEGL015834118.1_pt1 | contig 33729 bp, 37 predicted proteins | sample 9134231 | NCBI WGS metagenome assembly JAEEGL01 (sample SAMN16246548, study PRJNA631951) | gut metagenome | biome: gut microbiome; feature: rumen; material: fiber-attached | host: Bos | place: Iran: Karaj | collected 2018-10 | reverse complement strand
TGTTTTTGCAGCTCTTCCGATGTAATGTCAGGATTACACATTCTATAGACACCGCCGAGTGCCATTCTGTATTCCTTAGATAACTTCTTGAAGCGGATCTCGTTCCCAAGGTCGAGAGCAACATCTGCTTTCATGTCTGCTGCATTACGATATATAACAAGGACATCCTCTGAAGGAATAACAATTCCAAGCTTATGAAGGATCGCCCGCGTTGTATACCTAACTTCTACATAGTCGGTAACAACAAGAGAAAGGTGGGTTTTTGCCCTAGGCTCATCAATAGTTTCTTCCTCTTGAACTTCTTCAAGTTCGGAACTGTCACTGTCCTCAGCAGGATCTTCATTCTTTTTCTTTTTTGCTTTCTTTTTCTTTACACTCTTAACAGCAGGCTTCCCTTTTCCATTCTTCTCACCTTTCCTATGGTCGGCAAAAAGGTTTTCAAAAGCCACGCTGAGAACCTTCGCGTCACGAAGGAGATAGTCCGTGACAACAATGGCATCGTCATAATCATTCAGGTCAACGACTTCCTGCCTGTCCGCTATAACGATCATGACATCGACTTCTTCATCAAGTTCTGCCTCTTTACGGCAGATCGTTACCTCGCCCCAGTAATAAGGCACAACGTCTGCGGCCTGTGCTTCAGTAACGATAGCAAATTCCTCGGTGTCAGTAAGGTCAATGATTGCGCATTTACCACCAAGTCTTGTCACGAGTTTTGCAAGCCTCAAGGTAAAGCTCGTCTTATGTTTTCCGATAATCAATATCTTTCGCATAATTACCTCCGTATGTCGCTGGGCGTATTATTCCTTTAATGGCAACCTGTTTGTCAAGCGTTTTTTCCCTTTTTTTATAAAAAATTTCCAAGTGCCCGAAGCCCAGACATATCAAGACTTGCAGTGCAATCCACGCATAAAAAAATGCACGAAAAAACCGACTCTGTATCTTGAGTCGGCTTTTCGATAGAAGGAAAATGTATGTTAGGAGATAGTCTGAAGACTACGAAAAAACAGGTTCGCCCGTTCCATCGACACATTCTGCAGTAATCGTGCAACGACCGACGCCGGACGACGGCGCAAGAAACTGTACTTCCAGAAGAACAGTTTCTATAATAGTACGGAGCGCTCTCGCACCCGTATGCTCTGCAAGGGCAAGTTCCGCTATCCTTGTTAGAGCATCATCGGTAAAGTCAAGTTCGATGCCATCAAACCCAAAGAGTTTCTTATACTGCTTCACTATACTGTCCTCGGGTTCAGTAAGTATATTCTTGAGAGTCGGCGCATCCATTTCCTGCAGTACCGCATGGATCGGAATACGGCCCACAAATTCCGGGATAAGTCCGAATGCAGTGAAGTCCTCGTTACGGAGATGTTTAAGCACATCCTTGTCCGGAACAGAGTCTCCTCTGCCCGCCAGCCTCTTCTTTATAATCCCCTCCATGTCGGGGAAGGCACCGCCGAGGATAAAAAGGATGTTGCTCGTATCAACGACCACATTCTTTCCGGTACGGTCAAGCGCAAGAGATATCTTCGCACCCTCGATGATCGGCAGGAGGGCCTGCTGAACACCCTTTCCTCCGACCTCCCTATTCTGGGCGTTACCACCGAGCTTATCAACTTCATCGATAAAAATGATGCCTTTTTCAGTACGCTCAACATTCTGATCCGAGAGCTTATATAACCTCTGAACAACGCTTGACGGATCATCGCCAACATAACCGGACTCTGTAAGACAGGTTGCCTGACAGAGAGCAACCGGCACGTTAAGGGCCCTCGCGAGCGTCTTTACAAGATGTGTCTTGCCACAGCCCGTCGGTCCAACAAGCATCACGTTACTCTTCTGTATGTCATCGTCCTTTATCTGTAATCTCTTATAATGATTGTAAGCAGCAACAGAAAGGACTTTCTTCGCCTCTTCCTGTCCCACCACAAAGCGGTCAAGAAAGCGCTTGATCATCTGAGGATATACTTCTTCCTTCCTATATTCAGTGATATCCTTATGTTCAACCGGAGTTCCCCCACCAAGAGCCTCCGGATCGTAGTTCTTACCTTCGCTACGAAGTTCGTTACGTCTGAAGTAGCCTATACGCTCAAGCTCGGCGTCGCGGGCAGCTTTGGCCTTGCGGCAAGCCTCTTCCGCCTCAGCTTCATCCTTAAGGATGCGTTGCTTAATATAGTTGTTCTTCATAGTCTCAATCGAACATGACATGCAAAGAGGAACGCAGTCCACTCCTATCATTCTCGTCCAGGCAAGATTTTCCGGCGTCGCCTCGCCGCACTTCTGGCACCTTACAGTCCCCGCGCTCTTTTGTATCTTCTTAATCACCTTTTCGGCAGACAAGACCGAAACCTGTACCGCACAAGTGTCGCAGAGCTCCGCTCCGGAACACGTTGTCCATACATGGTCTAATTTTTCAACTCTTTTACACGAATCGCACTCAAACAGATCTTTTGCACTAATTACCATTGCCCCACCTTTCTAACGCACTGCGCCACCAGTCGTTATCTTTGCCGGATCTCTCCGCTCTCCTTAAAAAACCCGCTATAGACGGATTCCTCTTTATATACTCTATCAAGTCTTCAGCGATAAGTCCGTTTTCATGCCCTGCAAGATCATAGAGCATATCTCTTTCTTCTACAGAAGTACACAGAATTTCACAGGCTTTCTTTAAATGATAACCCTTAAGAGCATTTCTGCGTCCCCTCTCAACATCATGGATATACGCTGCTGACAGTTCCAATTTATCCGCAAGTCCTCTGAGGGACATTTCGCGTTCCTCTCTTAACCTTCTTATCTCATCTCCAAAACTGCTCATAGGCGTTACCCCCAAACATATACCACAAACACTAACGGCGTTCTTCCATTCCTACTTTAATTATAGAAAGAACGCCGTCTATTGTCAAATTGTCGAATAAGAGTCGTAAAGCTTCCTGATCTCTCCCGGATTCCGAACCTCAGAATAGATATAAAGGTCGCTTATGCGTCCCTTGTATGAAGGATGCAGCTCATCTCCGCCAACAAGGAACCTAATACAGAACCTCTGCGCAGGGACACCCTCCAGAGTCGCAAGAAGTTCGCCGTTAAGATAAAGGGATGAAGTCTCGGTTCGGGCATTGTAACTCACCGCAACATGATACCATCTTCCTTTTTCCATCTGATAGGAGCTCGTGTCATACCAGCCATTCACAACCCTTGTATCACGTACGCGAAAACTCGAATACCCTTCCCACGCATTAGGCGACATTGATGAAAAACCGGTCTCGAACTTCGTATACACAAGCGAAGCCCACCCGCGCGGCTCGTCAGTATAAGCCCAAAGAGCAATGGTGTAACTGTCTGAACGCAAAACATCTGTCGGAAACACAAGAAGATTTTTCTCCGCAGATCCCCCGCTTAACTGCACCGCCCTGAAGCCACGACAAGGACCTTCAGTATAGACCATATTATCACCCTTGACTTCAGGAACATAGGCGGCCTCATATTTTCCGTCCTCACTGATCAGCGTGTTATTAAAAGAGAAATGTGTGGGCTGCGAATGAGCCATACAATTACTGAGAGCATGTTTTATGAACTCATCTTCGGTAATCGGGGGAGAGAAATAATAGCCCTGAGCCACTTCGCACCCACAGGCAATAAGAAAATCTGCCATTTCCTTATTTTCAACGCCCTCGGCAAGCACATCAAGCTTCAAATCCTTACAGAGCACTATGAGATTCTTAAGGATCTGACGCCCCTTATGGTTCTTAATGGTTGCATGAACAAAATCCTTATCAAAGTCCACGCTCTGGACAGGGAGCCCCGTAAGGATGGCAATAGAAGAATTTCCCGCACCGAAATTATCAATAGTCACTTGGAAACCTGCATCAACCATTTTGCAAACAGTCTCGCTGATAGTCTTTGAGTCCTTCAGAAAAGACTTTTCTGCCACTTCGAACTGTATCTGATAATGCGGAACTTTATATCGGTCGGCAATCTCAACAAGCCGGTCAACCAGGTCTTTAAAGTAGAGGTTGAGCGTAGAAATATTTATGGAAAGAACAAGCTCCTCCAGCGGAGTGTCTATCCATGTCGATTTCATCTTACAGATCTCCTCGAACATATAAAGGTCAAGCGATATGATGAAGCCATTCTTTTCAAAAACAGCCATGAACTCATATGGCATTCTGAGGCCGTCTATCCAGTGATTCCATCTGCAGAGAACTTCAGCGCCTATTACCTTTGATGTGAGCATATTATACTTAGGGAGAAGGTACGGAACAAACTCATTATGGGAAAGAGCAGCATCCATTTCACCCTCGATTATCTGCTTTCTCTTTTCCTCCGCCTCAAGGAGCGTATAAAGAACGCACATGTTCTTGCCGTTCTCCTTCGCATGATAGAGGGCCTTGTCACAGCGATTAAGAATATCATCAAGGCTGAGGCACGCCGGCTGATTCACGACAATACCGATGCTGAAAGAAATGAACGATAGCACATCCCGTCTGAAATCGATGCACTGCAAGCCGTCAGACACCTGCTGGACGCTTTTAAGAAGTTCCTGGTCATCACAAACGCCCCTTATCATCGCAACAAACTCGTCACCGCCGAGTCTATATATAGTAGCGTCAGGAAATGATGTTGACAGATAATTGGAAACAGCCCTGAGCAGATCGTCACCCACGGCATGGCCATACACATCATTTGTGCGCTTGAAATTGTCAACATCAATGAACATCACGGAAACGGTTTCTGTCGGCAGAATTCCCTCGTAAAAAGCATACAAGGCCCGCCTGTTTGGAAGCCCGGTAAGATAATCCTTGTCATCCGCACAGCTTCGGCGTCTTTTAAACTCGATATACTCTTTGTTCACTACGTTAATCTTCTGCATCCGCACTTCTCCATGACACCTTACACCAACATCAGGCATAAAAAAGGTCACAAAAAGAGACCAGCCAATGCCGATCTCTTATTTACTTTTACTTAAAATCCGCCTTTGACAGCTCCAATAAATGAAAACGTACTTTCATAGAAGGTCTTGTCAAATGGGTCAACGTCGTATTCACGCAGATTAAAGGCGCTATAGTCACAGGTCATGAGTTCTTCAAGCTCTTGAGTCACCGGCGCGTAAACAACTCGCCGGCTTAAAAGGTCAAAGCCGGTAATCGTAACAATGCCATTTCTCCTCACATCAAAAGGCTTCGGAGTCGGACAATACAAGACCTCAATGTCAACACTGAGTTCGTTTTTGGCGACATCGCGAAATTCTCGTATGACTCTGCCGACATATCGGTGCTCTTTTGAACGTCCGGTTATTCCACCCGCGTGTATTTCGCGTTCAGAAACTACAATCAGCGTGCCCTCGCTCGGCATAGGCGCTTCGATCTCACGTCCGGTATCCTTCATCCGATAAGGACTGCAGAACAAGCCCGCACTGTCGATCTTCTCAATCTTGTCGCAACGCCAAGCAAAAGATCCGGTTTTATGTTTTTGCATGACTGATTTACCTCAATACGGCCGTAGCCCTCCCATTTGCTACGACGCAAAAATCCACCACAACAGTTACATATCTCCTCTTCCTCGGCTTCCGTGATCAATTAGTCGTACCGGAAGCGCTTCCGTTATTATTATTGTTGTTGTCAAAATCGAATTGCTCGCCCGACACGTTACCATCAGCACCCTGATCGCCCGTGTTGTCAATCTCGTTGTCATCATATTCCGTTGTATTACGGATGTCAGTATGATCGAGGCTGGCTAAACTGCCCTCCTTACGAGCATTATAGTCTGCGGCAAGCCTATTGTCAAGCGACACGCGGTACTGCGTGTACATCTCCATATCCCCCGCATCTACAAGGGAGAACAGATTCAGCACATCAAGAGTCTGCGTATTAGGCACATAAGTCACAAGACTTTCGTCCTGTACTGTAGCATTCGTGTAGGTGTTGGCATAGATCGTAGCGCTCCAGTTCTTCATGTCAATGATTGCGGAACTGATAAGCTGACACTCATGCTCGTCAAGGCTGACGAAGCACGTCGCACCGGACGCACTCACTTTTTCGATACGTTTCTTGGCAAGCACCACAAAATCCTCACCAGTCTGGAAACGGATCCTCACATCAATATAAGAACCCTCTCTAACATTCTGAGGAAGGAAAAAGCATGAAAGCTCGGTAAGACGGTCCGTAGGCTCACTATTGTCGGGTTCAGCCACATCTTTCTTATACATAACGCTTCCGGCACCAATATCAACGAGTGCTATCTTGCCTATGTCGTCCCTGGTGAGAAGGTCATTGGTGTTCGTCATGAGCACCGTGTCAACGTATACCTTATCCGAGGTAACGACTTCGCCCGCAAGGATCTCGCTGTAGGCTACATATACGTCGTGCGTATTAAGGTTGACTATCCCGTTCAGCTCATTGATCTTTGCGTTATACTTCTCCATAACGGTCTTGTCAAATACGAGGTAAAGACCTCCTACAAGAATACCAACCGCAAGGAAAGCGAATACCCAAAATATAACACTTTTCTTTGTCTGTCCTGTTGCTTTAATGGCCATTGATGATGTTGCTCCTTTCATCGTCTATGCTTTCGGGATCGTCAAGCCCAAATACAGCAGCGACCATCCTCAAAAACTCTCTGTGTTTTTTCATTTCATCGGAGTGATATTTCCTAACGGCTCTGCAGGCATCCCCGGCAACCATACCGCCAAGAACATCATTCATACGATAACATGTTCTTTTAGATCTCAAGGAAAGCTCTTCAAAAGACATACCCATAATATCCGGTCTGTCTTTTCGACTAAATAATCCCTTTCCCTCGTGGTGCTTTCTGGGAGTCACCATAACCGGCTCCAACGACAAATCGTTTACTCCAACCTTCTTATACCCATGATCATAATCCGAGAATCCCATTTTTCATCCTCCCTATCTAATGAACAAACACGTACACAATGCCCGCCCCTACGAGCAAGGTATAAACCCCAAAAGCAATCAACTCTCCCAAAGGCACCGCCTTTATGTCAGTATATTTTGCAATCAGAGGATCCTGTCTCAGCGTCCGATACCCCACGGCTATTAGCCACGCAGTCCATATGGCGAACGCCGCGGCAATACCAATGTATAACGGCGTAGTAACCATATCACACCTCCGAGACAAGTATGTTCCTTAAAAGGAGTTTAACGTTTCTTGTGGGCTTCTGGCAGTCATAAACCTCGTTCACGCAACCAGCAAACTTATAAAAGTCCATAGCCCGCTTTACCTCGCCAACCTTATCATCAGGAACAAGGTTGAACACATAATATATGTCTTTGCTCTGCTGTTGCCGTAACCTTGCAAACTCTGCAAGCTCATGCATGTACTTATAGTCAGCAGTACCGACCATTATGAGTTTCTTCGCTGTCGGTAACGGAGCTCTGACGTCGATCACACCGGCATCCTCTACAACACTGTTATAGCGTCTTGCCTCAACATCCTTCATGGATCGCGGGAAACATGCTATCCCGCTCACAAGCTCCTCCTGACGTATGCGGTCATTAGCCGCTGCCTCGTCGGAAAAGAAAGCCATGATGTTTGCTTCATCTTCCTTCAGGAAATTGGCAAGAGCCGCTGCCGTATGACTGACACCGCGTCCGCCCATAAGAGAGAATACTGCCACGTCAGCATCACGGACAGGCAATACCGGAGCCTCCAGGTCTTTAAGAGACCTTTCGTACCCTTTGTATAACCCTCCGCCCGTGGAGGCGTCGGTCTTAAAAAACTTGAGTTCAAACATTATCTGCTACCTCCGAGAAGTCCGGCAAGCCACGAGGATTTCTTTTTCTCGGGCGGAGTCTTCGTAAGTACGAAGTCGTCGAACAGCTCCTCAATACCGCCACTGACTTCTCCGTCAAACGGATCGATATCGTAGTCTATATGATAAACCTTTAAAGGAGCCATCTTTTTGGCAATACTTATCTTTGCCGAAGGAGGCGTTGAGTAAAACAGAAAATTACAGTTCACAAGGAGCTGCTTCTCGATCATCTTGAAAATATCATCAAGCTTAACCGTCTCCCATATACGAGAACCCGTGATGATATTCTGCGTTACACAACTCGTAAAATTGAATAATTTATCCTGGGTAAGAAGTCCGAAGTCAACAACAATGAAGTTGTAATTACCTCCGTTAAGTCTCGCAAGGTCTTTAAAAGAGAACTCCGGATAATAGTCAACATCTTTCCATCTGAACTTCCCATTCTTTATCTTAAATCCCTGTTCCTCTGCCATATACCGAAAAGCATGATTTTCCTGTTCTGCATACTCGACTATTCCTACCTTGTATCCCTTTTCGGAAAGAAAGTGAGCAATAGCTATGGCATTATGAGTCGATCCGACATGAGGCTGCGCAGATGCCACAGCGATCATGGATCTTCTGAGAACATTCGCAAGCACATCACGGAGCAAAGACGGATCAACACCACTGTAATCTGTCTGTGTCGAAGCACCGCTCTCAAAACGAAGGTCTCCGAGCCTGCTATTGATAAAATCCTCGTAAAACTTCGCATACGCATCCGTTTCAGCAAGGACAGCCTTTATCTCATCCGGTAATTTATCGAGCAAAGTGGCAAATTCCTGTTCAGGAAGTCTTACCCTCGCCCAATCGACACGCTTAACATATTCTTCCTTGTCAGCTTCATCACTCAAAGGCTGAGTGATCACTCTGTACGCGGAGTCAAAAGTGATCTTCTCCGCTGCCGTCGTATCCTTATCGATCTGATAGTAATCTCTTGCCTGGGCGACAGTCCTTCCATCCGCTATCAAGTCCGAAAGTGTTGCGATATCGGCATCGTCGTCAACAACCGCATCGTAGATCCCGTTGTTAAAAAACTCCGGAAGAACGCCCCTGTCCGAATCGGAGATTATAACTATCATCCTGATATTCGGTAGGATCTTCTGGTAATTGACGAATTCGCCCATAGTGAACGGCTCGAACTTGTTATCAAGCCTGTATGACACCATAAGCACAAGCGGATCGTTCTTCTGATATCCCGTTTCTATTTCGTGCTGGATACCCGCCTTAATATCACGATGCTTATCCGATACAACCTCTATACCCCTTCGGGAAAGATTCTCTCGGATCTCCTGCTTGATCGCATCCATATCATTAGTTCTGATTCCATATAGCAGTTTAACTTCCCGCATCTTCAAAACCTCTCATATAATCAAGAAATGTACAGTCCTTTTCAGGTATCTATTGTTCCTTTAATGGCAACCCATTTGTCAAGAACTTTTTTCTAAAATTTACAAAATTTCAAGCCGCAAAGCACGCTAAAGCGCGCTCGCTTCAATCAACGCAACAGCTTCCTCTCGTTCTTAAAGTTCAAAAAATAAATTTCCAAACCCTATATTTAATGCGTCAGCCAAAAACGAGGCAAATTTCAACATTTTCTTCCATTGTCTTTTAGACGGAGCAGTGAACGGAATCTTCGTCAGAAAAACAAATTAAGATTTTCAAATCACTATATTTATAACGAAATTTCAAAAACAACATATACGGAGGCATTCACATGGCACGTTCACCACCGCACTTCAACTTCAAAACCATATAAACCATCAAAACAAGAAAGGAAAAACTTTAAAATGAACACTGTTTCATTCTCTTTAGACAAAAAAATTATTTCATTATACCGTGTGTACAATGAAATATATCCTGGCAACATAGGGTTGCCCGACATAGCGCATGACGAACTCTTAAAATTCGATTTCGATGCGCTCTCATATCAGGTTCAGCCGGCTCTGCGGAAAGCTGAGAACAAAGACGGGTATTCAGACATAAATCTCCCGGCGAACCCGAACCTCCCGTCAAGCACCTTCCTTTCATTCCTTCTTGACGCAAAAGACGAAAATGCCTTTGCCCACAACGGAATAGAAAGGGTACCTTTTAGCTCCGAGATTACCAAGGCATGGTTCGCTCTGTACCGCAATCGCGAGCTCTCTAAATTTGAGGAGCAGGTATGCGAGTCCATGACAGCCTTATGTAATTTTGCATATGACTGCAACGAAATGGAGCTGAGAATTGACCAGTCATCCGAAAAGCTGCCTTACATGGGCTCACTGTATAATTTCATCAGAGGCCTTGAAGCAGAAAACGGCATACGGCACTATCATCTCGCACCCGTCCACCTCGTAATAATGCTGTTATCTAACAAGAGAAAGGCCGTAAAGTTCTTTCTCGAAGTCGGAAACTTCTGGAGGCGCATGGGCTTCGAAGACATATACAAAACACGTATGTTCTTTGAACACCGCTGCTTTAGGCAGGCATTCCGGATGCATCTGTTTGGCTAATCAAAAAAGCAAAGGGAGGTCTGTAAAGACCTCCCTGATTTTAATGCTTACTTCATACCTAACGGTTTGCTGCGATGAATGCGCGCACAATGCTGATGAGCGCTTCAGTCCCCGCAAGCTTTCCGCCAACTTTGTAGCATCCAAGAAGAGCCTGTTTAAGCACTTTCTCCCTGAACGCAAGCTTTTTGAGATATTCAAGGTCTGCCTCAATACTTACAAGAGGGACCTCGCAACCCAAAGCCTCCTCAAAGTAGAACCTTGCGGTTCTCTCTGACTGAAGGCGCAATACCGCTTCGGTATCGTCCCATGCCTCTCCGTCCGTTATCTTTTCTGCAAGAGAGGCAAGCCTTTGCGTCTCCGCCTCAAAGTTATGCTTCGCCAGTGTTACGAACAGCGGACTTTCAAAGTCGAACTGGTCGCATCCACCGAAGAAGTTCTCAAAGTATGCTTCCCTTATAAGCTCTTCACCACTATCAGTGATAAAAGGCTCACGATCTTCTTCGACAGCCTCTTCACGAAAGGAGGGCTTTGCCTGCCCCACCTCGCTTCCTGACGCCGCCCCTGACGCCGTCCGAGGGATATACTCCTCATTCAGCGCGGCATACTTCTCCGCTCCGGGCATCTTGTCGATATTGGCCGGGGCTTTCTCTTCCGCTGCCTTTACAGCTGTCTGAACTGTCTCGCTTTCCTCAAAAGGATTAAGGTCCTCATAAGGATCGTCGTCGAAAGAATTCTCTTCATACGACTGTTCCTCAAAAGGGAAGCCTTCCGGTTCAGGCACGGCATCACCGTAAGGATCGTCAAAAGGATTTGATTCGGGCTCGGGAGCAGTAATCTTTTCCTCTGCCTTTCCTTCCTTCTTCCCGTCAAGTATCTTTGCAACTTCTTCGATAGGAGCGGCATCGATATCAATGGCTTCTTTAAATCCAAACGGATCGTCCTTATCAGCAGCCTCTGTCTTTACCTCTGACTTTGACTTCGACTCCGACTTTGACTTTGACTCCGCCCGAGCCTCTTTCTTCGGCTCTTCGGTCGGCGTCTGTGCAGGAGCCGCGGGCTGGTCGTCTGAGAAACCAAAAACATCGAAGATGTCATCGAACTCAGGCTCAGCCTTCTTCTCCTCTTTCTTCTTGCCTTTTCCCTTCTTGGACTTTTCAGTCTGTTCGGGAGCGGCAGCGGCTTCAGCAAACTCTTCAGCCGGCTCTGTAGTTTCAGTTTCCGTTTCAGCGTCAGCCTTTGCAGGTGCTTTTATATCTTCTCCATCGAATGGATTAGATAACGGCTGTTCCTTAACTTCCGCCTCTCGTTCGGCGTGAGGTTCCGGCATCACCACGATGCTCTCCGGTATCCGTATAACACTGACAAGTGTCAGGAAAATCAGATTTTCCGTGAGCTTCTTAGCCTTAAGTTCAATAAGCGCTCCTGTAAGCCTCTGAAGCGTTGCAAGGTCTATCTCCGTTCCCATGATCTGTTCTTTATAGGTAGCGGTTCCTTCGCACACCCTACAGGAGTGGTAAAGGTAAAGATCCCTCACAATAGCCATCAGCTCATTTACCACGAGCGTTAAATTGAAACCTCCCGCAAGGAGAGAGCCCATGCTCTGGACGAGCGCCCTGATGTCGTTGTCGCCAATCGCCTGAACGATGTCGAACAACGCATCATTACGTACTACGCCCAAGACCGCTTCCACAGTTTCTCCTGTCGCCCGCTGGCCGTTTTCCGTAGCCGTCTCCAGAGTGACTATCGCATTTCTCATAGATCCCTCGGAATATTTGGCTATAACCTCGGGTACATCCTCGGCGATCTCCAACCCGGCATCCTCAGCAACATACTTCACTCGTTCAGCAATCTCTTCGTGCGTGAACTGTGTAAAGTTATACTTCTGGATACGTGAGCGGTTCGCCACGGGTATGCTCTCATACTCCGTTGTACAGAATATGAAGATGCAGTATGCAGGCGGTTCCTCAGTGATCTTTAAAAGTCTCTGGAATGCCTGCGATGAAAGAGCCTGAACCTCATCGATGATGAATACCTTATAATCTCCTACCGGAGTATACTTGGTAGCCTCGATAAGTCTGTCCGCTCCCTCAACACCCGTCTTTTCGGATGCCGCGTATTCTACTACGTCTGCATTGTTGCCTTCCATTATGGAACGGCAGGAATCGCAGACACCGCAAGGATTTCCGTTCTCGTCCTTGCAGTGGCAGTTGACCGCCATGGCGAAGATCCTCGCCAAAGAAGTCTTTCCGCTGCCAAAATGCCCCGCAAATATGTAAGAATTGCGGTACTTACCTAACTTGCTCTGCTGTCTTAACAGAGCAACTGTTTCTTTCTGTCCTACAACCTGGTCGAAGTTCCTCGGCCTATAGGTATTAAAGAGTGACTGTGCCATCCGGCACCTCCTGTTCCGGGCAAATACCCTATTTTATTTCCGCCACCTGCGGATCTGCGACATGGCTATTTGTATAACCATATCTGAATTACTCCTTCTGCTTCCGCCCACATGCATTCAATAACTTTGTTTCCCAAAGCATCCCACACATGGCTGGACGTTTTGGCCCAAAGTTCGACTTCGCCGTTCCCGTCCATGACCTTTATGACGTCGTCGCGTTCACGGTTATAGTCTACCGTGTCAAGCAACGACCTGACCGTCATCTTGCCTTTGGGCGGTACTATGCTCTTCAGCACATCCGCTGCCTTATCCTCCCATTCATCCGTCCATCCCGCAAGATATGACGGAGAACACCGGAGAGCGACAGCATAGCGTTCAACAATGTCAAGGCCAGGATGATGCACATTACCCTCCACCTTGCTGACGCAAACCTTGCTCTTGTATCCAAGTTGTTCCGCAAGTTCTTCCTGAGTAAGTTTTAAGGCAATCCGCCTTTCACGGATCCTGTCTCCAAGCGTCTTCCCGCTCATAGGTTCTCCTTTCTTATTCCAACTCCATAAACTCCGAAGTTGGTCCCGTACTCATCGACTATGCTGTACCCTTCTTCTGCGAGCATATCTTTATGCTCTTTGATGAAGTTTCTGTACTCCCTGTAGTCATCAAGGTCAAAAGCGCCGCCGATGCGGAGAGCCCAGATCTTCTCGTACCGAGTATATATCCCGGTATAAGAATCCCTTTTCTGATAAGGTTCCTCATCGATCACGTCCAAATGGTTTCCCACGCTTGAGAAAAGCTGCGTACCACCATAATAGGTGCCTCCGATCTTTCTCGATGTCGGACGTGGAAGGCTGTTGAGCTTGTCGAAGGTCTCTGCTCTCACCTTCAGAAATTCTTCAAATACCATATTTTTCCTTTCCGGGCGTCAGCCCTTTAAGTCCCTCTTCAAGGGATATCGCGTAAGCGCATGAAACCATGACGCTTACGCTACTCCTCGGGCATCAGCCCGTTGCACTACAGCCTCTGATAGAGGCCTTTGCAGAACGAACACCACGCAGGCTTGGTGAAATTCTTCAGGATGATATATCCTCTTTCTTCGATCCACCATGCACCTGCATATTCGCCCCTGTCGATCAGCTCGCGGGACATCGTCTGCATCAGCAGTTCCGTCGCCCCGACGCCGAACAAATCATTGAAAGTCTTTGTGCCGTCCGGCGTGACGCCGAGCGCATCCATAAGCGCCCTTCCGTCTTCAGGCTTCTTCATAAGCTCAAGGACCTTCACAGCCCTGTCGAGGAATTTATCTTCCCCGACTATCTTCTCGTAAATGGAAAGACTGTTCCCGCTGATGCGGTACGCTTTCTCATTCACACTCCCGTACTTCTCCTCGATCATCTTCCTTGCTTCCTCCGAAGGCAGCGGGCGTACGAAGCGCCTCATGCATCTGGAGTAGATAGTGTCGAGAAGTTCCCCTTCAGCCGTAATGATAAAGTCGGCGTCGGGGGTATCTTCCAGGAGCTTAAGCAAGCTCTGCTGGAACTTTTCTGTCGCCTTATGCAGGTTGGTGATAACGATCACCTTTTTACCTGCGTAGGAACAGAACTCCGACACTTCCTTAATAAGTTCGACAGAGAGGAGTCCTTTTTCGTCCGGCTCAACTAAGGTGAAGTCCGGAGACGATTCAGGATCAGTTCCGAGGAGTCGTTTTGCGACAAGAAGAGCCTCAGCTCTTTTACCGCTTCCATGCCTACCTTCAAGGATCTGATTCATGCTATAGCCTCCTTTCGGGAGAAGGCGATGGTGTCGCCGTGACGTTCGGCAAGCCGCTGAAACCGCTTGTCCTTTTCCATAAGGGTTCTGAAATTTTTTCTGATCGTCCCCTTATCAAGCCCGCGAACGGAGAACTCCGTTCCGACGTACTGAACGGACATATCGTATTTGAAAAGTCCGTTCCCGTTGTTGTTTGTGACGAATTCAAACCATCCGCCATCCTGAAATTTCAAGGTGAATACGGCTTTTTTGATCCCGCCACCTTTGCCATACTGTTTCGGCCTCCCAAGAGACTCATCGATCTCCCGGTCCGAAGCTTCATGCATGTAGAACACGTATTTGACACGCATCCCCTACTCCTTTCCGCGGTCCATGACCGCTGATGACAAACCAATAACTACCTGATACTGTAAGGGACATATGACGGCGCGCACCCGTTGGCGAGCAGATCGTCTAACCCCTTTCCGTATTTCGCGTCCCACTCGGCTATACCAATGATAAAGCCGGCGTCTGCGAGCGCCCGTGCTGTCTCCTGCTGACGCATAAGAACGGTCGCATTTGTGCTCTTATCGGCATCATATGCTACGATAAAAGCTCTCGTTCCCATCTCTTTAAGAACATCGATGGGTGATTTCCCGTCCTCGCCTGCTTTAAACAAGAGAGGCCAAGAGTCGACGCCCGGTACCGATATGACCAGTGCGTCCATTTCATAAGCCGCGAAAGCAGCCTTTTTCTCTCCCTCCGTCACATAGACGAAGTTTGCCCTGTGACTCTTACCGAAGTAAAAGCCGAGAGCATTTCCGCTGCGGCAGCCGTTAGGGTATCTGTTTCTTATGATGCCCTGCTTCAAAGCTACCTCATCCTCAAGAAACGAGGACAGGTTGCGGTATTTGCCGCCACCTTTACGGAACTCCTTTGATCCGTCGGGATTCAGTGTATAAAATCCTTTCATAGACATATAGACCTTTTGGTCATTCTCTACGAAGTATTCTCCTACTGAGTCCCTGCAGATCATTGCGGACGGATCGCGGAAGTCCATGCGGATCCTTCCCCTGTACAGGTTCCCGTTGATATCGGGAAGCGGGAAAAACAAACCGCCGTTACCTGTGAACGTCCACTCACCCTTCTGGTCCTGATAAGCACCGGGAACTCCCCGAAGGTCGCTCCTTCCGGCGCCGTTCATCGCCATCGCAGCGAGACGTTTGCGCCAAACATTCCGGCTCTCACGAGGGCGGAAGCTCATGCGGCTCTTGTCTCTTTCGGGGAACGACTTGATCTGATAGAAATCTATCATCTCATCCGTCCATCCCTCTCCTTTGAGATAGTCCCTGTGTCTGTCTTCGAGGATCATCGCGTCTACCATTGCACGGAAGACCTTGTTAAGCTCTCCGTTCGGCAGCGGGTCCACCCTGTCAACCTCCACAGGTTCCTTCCTCTTAGTGACGACCTGCATCGGCACCGTATCCGAGATAGGCGTACTTACGTACTTGTGCTTATTCGGATGCAGGATGCCGTTCTGGGAACACCACTGTTCATACTCACGCTGTCTGATGGGCTGCCATGCATCCCAATCCTGACGCGACATGAATATTTTGTTTTCGCCCTTGGACGTGCAGACATAGTAATAAATACCTCCGTCTGCCCCTTGGACAGTGTCTCCGGTCTTTGCGCAATTAGCGACAAACTCGGATCTTTTCTCAACGATGCGGGTAAATCCATACTCATCTGAGTAGTATCCGCACCAGTCAGGCTTCCCGCAAATGGGACACCGATTACCTCGATTGTAGGCGTGTACTGCCATGCCAATCTTCCTCCTTTCCTCTTCTGAGGTGTCACAAGCGCACAAAAAAACGCGCCTGACTGTAAATTCCAGTCTAAGCGCGGTTGATCTGTCGGCTTATGAAAATACGTTGTCCCCGGGCTTATCGCGATTATCCCCGGGACCAGTTAATATAGTATACATTACGTTGCAAGTATAAGCCAAAAACGACGTTTTGTCAATGTTTTTATCAGTTCGACATCGGTATCGGACATCAGCTCTGTTCAAAACAGATGCCGCGACGCTAAAAACTTAGTCAGCTGGCTACATGGAATATATCTGCTATCAGCAGAAATTATTTGGCCCCAAAACACTCCGGTTATACGAGAACGATGCCTAATCTGCAATCAGCAGAAATTATTGGTTTCCAAAGCCATGACTCAATCCCATATAATTATCGTCATATCTGCTATCAGCAGAAATTATGGGGTTCCAAAGTGCATTACATGCTTATCTTCGATTAGTTATAATCTGCAATCAGCAGAAATTACCGGGTTCCAAAGCACAAGCTCCGTGAGGAATACAAGAAGCTTAAATCTGCAACCAGCAGAAATTATTGAGCTCCAAAGCGATAAAAGTTCAACTTGTTAATCGACTCAATCTGCAACCAGCAGAAATTATGGGGTTCCAAAGCGCATCACATGCTTATCTTCGATTAGTTATAATCTGCTACCAGCAGAAATTATTGGCTCCAAAACGACTACCAAGGATGTACGTTTTTATCTGCTACCAGCAGAAATTATAGGTTCCAAAGCCGCAAGTCTTGACCATACCGATATCCGAGAATCTGCTACTAGCAGAAATTACTGGTTCCAAAGCCAAATACTGCCTATAGACGGTGTTGTTCGTATCTGCAATCAGCAGAAATTACAGGGTTCCAAAGCACGTATCCTGGAATAATAGATTACACTTTGATCTGCAATCAGCAGAAATTACTGGATTCCATGGCGATATGAAGTGATATCCGGTCACAGGCGTAATCTGCAATCAGCAGAAATTGTAGGGTTTCAAAACATGTCACCTATTCGTCAAAATCTGCAACCAGCAGAAATTATTGGTTCCAAAACCACTGGAGCAATGGCATTATCAATAATAAGATCTGCAATCAGCAGAAATTATTGGGTTTCAAAACGAAGCATCTGGTTTTTTAACTGGTCTGTATATCTGCTACCAGCAGAAATTGTATGACTCCAAAACTGTGAAAAAGCACGAAAAAACGCCCAAGACATCTGCAATCAGCAGAAATTATTGATTTCCAAAGCCATGACTCAATCCCATATAATTATCGTCATATCTGCTATCTGCAGAAATTATTGGGTTCCAAAGCGCGGCCATATCACGCCATTGTACTTGTAGAATCTGCTATCAGCAGAAATTAGTGGGTTCCAAAGCCAGCATGCGGTTCATCCCCCACTGTGGCAATCTGCTACTAGCAGAAATTAGTGGGTTCCAAAGCCCCAAATTGTGTTTAATCTCGTTCATTTTTGAGAAGCAGCCCCAAGACATCTTGGCCCCATGCACAACTATATATCACGGAGCCAAGATAGTCAAGTCACAACCTAAAACGTCTGCGTAAACTCAAGCCATTCGCTCTTTTTTATATATGTATTAACCTTCCCAAGTTCCTGTTCGTCCGCTTCCCTAAACCTGCGGATCGCCCAAAGAGCCTTACGTGCGATGTTATAGGCATCGTTAGCGTCTCCGGTCTCAGGAAGTCCGGGGCAACGGTCTTCCGTGGTAAAGAACCGCCCATCTTTATTCTTTACGGGAGAGATAAAATAGTCACGCTTTCCGGGCTCATAATTACGCATCTGGAGCATAAGCCTGATGTCCTCGATCAGTGTCTTGTAGAACGCAGCTTCAGTCACGCCACAAATTGCATCGCGTAAATCCCCGTCAGCATAATCAATCTTGTAACGGTCAAACAGTTCCTTGAATACTTCCGTAACATCCGCCATATTCTCCCATTCCCATACGCCTGTATCGGCATTGCGGAAACTTCTAACTCTCGGGCCAAAAGAGCATACCGTCCACTTCTTGACATGGTCTGCTTCCCCGCCCGGGAACTTATCATAGTCGATGTCGAACTCAAAATAACCGGCAGAGGCGTTGTAGGATATGCGGTCAAAAAGCCTTATCCACTCGCGGACGCCCTCCATGGTCGTATACTGAGGTCTGAGCAGATTGACAAAGCCCGTAGTAGGATCAATATTGCCGACGAACCACGCAGGCACATAGAACATGAATCCATTCTGCGATGTCATCTTACTGAAGCTCTCAAATCTGTTCGCAAGCTGATACCCGCGATACGCACCGCCGGCATCAGTAGGCCTTGTCTTTTTATCAACCATGTAATTCAGCTTGTCTATGAGCATCTTCTCAAAAGTCTGATATACAGATTTTTCAACCCTTGCCCGCCCGTTCTTGAACTCGCTTGTCAAGTCCTCGATGGCAACGACCGCATCGTATTTTTCAACGAGCTCGCATACCTCATGGACGACCTGACTTACATACCCTGACTTGAGGTCTTTGATATTACTGATGGACTTCCAGTTTTTCCTTGCGGAATCACGCTCGCCACTCCGTGCTTCAAGCAGCTTGTCGTAGTCAGTAACGGTCCTCATGCCATTACCTGCAGTAGCGACTATCGTATTAAATGAGCGCGACTCGACGATCTTCCCGTCTCCGTCAATGACAACGGCATAGATAAGATTCCGCTCGCCCCTGTTAATGCCGATAATGTAAGGATTGTCATCCTCCTTTAAATGTTTCCTGACTTCAAGATTGAGGCCCCTGCTGTCCGCACACTTGTTGATTGATATTGCTATATGGATCTCATACTGGTCTTCCGTATATCTCTTGTCTTTCCATAAGGTATATGTGAGTGTCCGAGTCTTATTCGGGTTAAGCGGGTTTTTGTTCTGCATCGGCTTGTTTGCCGGATGAACAGCAACTTCCTCTTTCTTGAGGCTTGCTTTACGGAAGAACATTTCGGCACCACCGGAAAGGCGGATCACACCGTCATTAGCCTTATCAAAAAGACTCTTGAAATATATCGTATGAAGATTAGGCACGCCATGACTTGCAGCACGGAAATCCTGATTGTCGATCTTGAAGAGATACATACAGCCTCTCTCGACAAGCCCGTCGATGTACTCCTTTGACACACATTTTGTCGCAAGATAATACCCTTGATCGTCAACATCATTATAAAATTCTTTGAGGCTCTGGTATTCTTCGGGCTCCTTAAGGTGGAAGTCGTACCACCTATCGCCTTCTTCATTAAACATGCCCTTGTAGTTTATAAGGAAATCATCTCTTAAGTATCTGATGAATTCGGTCACTTCTTCAGGCGACAATGTCGCCTTCTCCTTCTTCGCAAGAAGCTCCTTTATACGCGCCGAAGGATTTGTAGGCAAAATGTTCTTCTTGGAAAGGTACTTGGCTGCATTCGGTATCTGATTGTACACTACCTTATCGTAGTGGTCGATATGCACGTCACATAACGGGAACTTCTTGAAAAGCTTTGTGCTCGACGGATCCGCGATACCAACAAAGTAATCATTGTCATGCTTAAGAAGGATGCCCGCATTCTGAGCTTCGTTATTGACCGACCATCCTCCGAGGAGAGTGGGCTTATCAAAGAACAACCTGATCTTATCCTTGGAATACGGCTTTTTGGTAACATAGTTTCTTACGCCATCGTAGAGACGGTCTATCTGTCTGAGACAACTGAGGCATTCTTCGTATTCCCGATAAAAGTCCTCATCTCGTCCAAATTCCCTTCCGGTCCCACCGAACGCTTTCACCCAGTTTTCAAGCTCCTTGTACGAGTCAAGCGTCGACTTGATTATTTCAACGGCTCTTTGGTCATTCCTGAGTCCCCTTCCGGTAACGCCCTTCGAGAGAAGCGTATTAAAATCGGCGTAGGTCTCTTTGACCGCAAGTATTTCGTTAAAGATAATGCCACGTATCGCCTTGCGCAGCGGCATATCAGGCCTGTCTACGTTCTCATCGATATATCCGAGAGAAAAGCTCTTATTACTCCTGTAAGCCTTACTGCGCTGTTCGAGGTATCGGTCGTTAACGACCTTCTTTTTTCTCTTCTCGTCATAGAGGCTGTTCCACTTATCCTGTACCACATGCCACGCACCATACACGGCATTTGAGACCATGGTGAGCGCCATATTGTTTTTTATATAAATGCCGTAAGGTTCATAAGCTGACAGGTTCTCAAAAAGGCTCTTAAGCCTGTCAAGGGAGCGATATACTTCAGAATCGGTACCGATCACGGCAGAGAGGTCATCAAACACTTCATTATCAGTCACATACCCCTTGTTGTAGAAGGACAGACTTTCGCCTTCGCTAAGGATCTGCTTATCAAGGCTTTTGAAAAGCGGAAGTCTTCCTTCGCCCTTTTCCAGACGTTGATTATGGAGATTAACCAGCTCATTTAAGCCCTGGACTTTCTCCCCGTCTTCCTTGACATATCCGCCTATCACCGCATTGTACGTGTCGATCCCATCCTGAGGGAGCACGAAATCGAAGAAATCTGTCGAGAAAACATCCTCTATTCTATAATCGCCACCAAGGACATCCTTTTCAAGGATACGGATCTTTGATGCCTCAAGGCTTGACGCACACTTCCGATAACACGACACGTTATACAGGAATTTTATAAGATTCTCGTCTATGCACCGATGCGCGATAGTCCCGGCCTGAGGCTTATCAGTATAAAGCCTCTTACGGCTCTCCTGGAAATCAGTGAGCGCAGTATAAAAACCTTTAAATGAACGGACAATAGCCAGCTCCTTTGACACATCCTCGCCCGCTTTGGCACGCTTATCAAGCTCCGCAGGCAGCATTTCATCGACGATGCCTTTTTCAAAAATCGTCTTGATTCTCGGTTCCTTGTTAAAAGCATCGCTGATCTGCTTTCTCAAGGACTTCTCTATGGTCTCCAGTTGCTTCTCACCTTCATTGTCACGTTTTACCGAAAACAGCTCCGCATACTCTTTTACGCCTTCAAGCCTGACGTTATGGAGCACATCATTGATAAAATTCTTATGGCATTCGTCTATGAGGCCCTTTATGACCTTCATATTCTCCGCACGCTCTTCGTCATGCTCCACAAGCCGTCTCTTAGCCAGATTATCTGCCGTTTTGCCAACGGGAACAAGTCTAAATGAAAGTGTCTTGGCAAGTGAATAACACCCAATAAATTGTTCAATCTTCTTCATATTAACCTCTCAACATCCAAATAAAAGATTTATTGTTTCAGCAGCAAAGTTTTTGGAGCTCCTTACATCCGAAGGAGTCGCAGACATCCGAGTTACATATCTCTCGTCATCGTTAAAGATGCATCTGTAGTGAGGCTGTTTTCCTTCCTTCTCGACAGTAAAGCCTGTCTCGCGAAGGCGTTCAATGCCCTCTTTCACACAAGAACTCGCCTTTGCAGCGGCCCTGACGTTTTCGATCAGCCGTTCTCCGGTCTCACTAAGACTGTTATGTTCAAGAATGTCAGTAAGCACATGGAATTTACGGGAGAGTGAAAGATTAGGATCATCTTTCATAGCGTCATGCTCTTTTCGGAGAATCCTAAGTATGACATCCTCTATCTCACTGTCATAAAAAGGCTTCTCAGTGACAGCAAATACCGCCTTTCTGCCCTCGTCCCCGCTGTCTCTGTTATTATTGAACGCTTCCTGCAAGAGCTGGGCTTTGCTCGCGCTTACCGCAAGTTTTTGCTTTACATCCTTTAGTTCGTTGGACAGGTTCTTGATCTCCGCATCCTTGTCATTGATCAGAGCCTCGCATATCTCGGCAAGTTCCGAGTCGCCCGACTTACTCAGTTTTGCAAACAAGCTCCGCTGCCGTATCTTGTCAAAACTGAATTCGTCCGGAACATTGAGCGAGGATTGCATTTCACGGATGTCGTTGATTATCCGATAATGCAGAGGTGGCGTTCTTTGTTCCTCACCGGAATCGGATCGTGACGTTCGGTAAAGCCTTGATTGCTTATTTGGGAGATATACCTTGACCGCCCCACCGTATGGCTTGCCCTCTCCAACCGCTTCACCAACCGATTCCGAAACAACGGGAGAACCTTCGACCACCACATGAGCCTGTCCTATAAGTTCCGAGGCAAGTATCTCGTAGTTGACCGCGTAACGTCCGGAGCTGTCAGGAGACACATAGACTACAGGTAGGTCAAAGAACACAAATTGCCCTGTGATATTCAGCGCAAGGTCAAGGTCCGTCTTGCGGATCACATACGCCTTGTCGTCAACCGGAAGCCCGTGGTCATCGCCGCCGTATTCGGCCCAGAACATCTTGCGGAGCAGTTTCGGCATTTTAACTCTTCGGTCATCCTGTACCCTCAGAGAGTCAAAGACCTTTTCCTGCACACATTGGAACGCCGGAACTTCGTCCCTATCCCTCAATACATAATTTGTTCGGTAGATCTCTCCGTCCTCGTCATTCGTTACCTGGACGGCGAACGCCTCGTCGCAGTTATCGATGGACACCTGTATGGTTCCGTCCGCCTTCTGCGCCGTGAATGGTTCATCCGGCCACCCGAACTTCTTTATCTCTTCCCGAAGCTTATCGTCGCTGAAATGTGACGAGTCCACCCAGTCGCACAGAAGTTCGAAGAAACGTTCCCTTGTTAGCTCCTTACTCGTTACAAATCGTAGGTTGAGCATGATCATATATATAACCTCCCTTCTTCTTTCATCACCCGTCTTCTGTTTTGGCAGCTACCTTATCAGCTCCCAAAGCAAGCTGATCGCAAGCCCGATAAGGACAAGCCTTATAACGAACACGTCCATGAGCCCTCCCGTGACAAAGAGGCGGACACCAACGTACTTTCTTGAAAACGGAGCAAGTATCTGGATGCGTCCGCTCAATATATCGAGCAGGATATGTGACAGGTATCCCGCCACGACGCCCGCTGCCGCATATAATCCCCATCCATGGCCCGCAGTGCTGAGAGCCATTCCCGCTGCCACGCTGATAGCCGACACTATCAGCCACGTAAACAGATAGTGCGTGTTGCCCCTGTGGGATGCGTCCCTAACCTCATTTCTGCTAACCGCAGTCATCCGGCGACCAAACCGAGACGCCGAATACAGCCCTGAGGTTATTGGGAGCCTGTGGCTTATCGTGCTGTTCGGCTCGTCTATATCCGGAAAAAGCGACGCTACCGCGCCGCCCACACACGCCACTGCGACACCGACCATAGACATGGGGACAGCTCCCAAAGCCTCTAATGCCATGAGCAGTCCGCTCGTTGCGGCAACACCGCCGGCTAAATGAGTCTTCCCCGTCATGCCGATCCTTCCTCTCCGAACTTTTTCCTTATCTCCTCGGAAGAGAGGTTCCAGTCATCACACATCGCATCCATAGTGTTATATCCTATAGTCTTGGCATCATCTACAAGGACGCGCCACTTAAGCTCTCTTGTCTTTGTGGAAAGATACTTCCTGATGACAAGATTATGTTTTCTTCTGTCCGTTCTGAAATACACACCCTCAAGTCCCATGACGTCGATATATCCGCGCTTTGGACAATCGTCGGGAACGGTCGGCATCGTGTCGGCCTGCTCAGCTGACCTGTAGTCACCGATCAGAAGGTTTGGTTCGGCGTCGTCGCCGAATAGGTCGAGGTCAAAGATCGACATCTGCGCATAATCAGTTTTCTCCATAGCAGGTTTCCTCATTCTTTATATATAGTAGACACACTCACAGCGTTTCGGCAATCAACCTGTGGTTGATTGCCGTTTGATGGTGTATTTCGGCGGTTTATGCCACACAGCCGCGGCTTCTTAATTCCTCGATGATCCAGTCGCGCTCTTGGTCTGTAAAAGTGTGGTCGTAGTCCTTTTCCTCTTTCTTTATCCAAGCAATCAACTCGGTTTCTGTGAGCGAGTCTATTGCTGTTAAGCTGTCGATATAGGCAGCGTTTTCCTGTAAGAAATCGGCTTTGTTTGTCGTGGTGTTTTCCTCTAAATAATCGTCCTTGAAAATTTCGCAAGCAATATCAACGATCATTCTTATCGTGTTTTCATTCATACCATGATATGCAGCATGTCCGCCATCGTTGATGTGGGAATCGTAATACTTGTACGCAAGTTCTTTATCTTTCCCCGTCCATCCTTCTATCATCTCAAATGTATCACGAGCCAAGATTTCAGCCAAAGTCTTGAAATTGCCATCCGCTTCATGGAGCTTCTCGGTCTCGATAAAGCCATCAGGCTCACAACAACATACGTTTGTAAAGCCATATTCCTTTACGATTGAGCCATCTTCAACAGCAATCCCTCTTGTGTTAGTGCTGTTCATGTAGAATTTCTTCATTGTTTTCCTCCTTATCTTAACGCCTGAAGCGTCTTGTTCATAACTACACCACGCTTAGAAAATCACTGAGCAGAGCCCGTGAAGATTCGGCACCGTAGCTGTCAACAACGCGGATCATCACATCACCGGATCCGGAGAACAGGTCTCGTAAGAAACCTTCGTCCCTTGTCTTGAGGTAGGCAGCGGCACTGACCTTCGAAGAAAACTCTTCCAGAATCTCTGAGCCGGAATACTTCCCGTTCTCATCATAATGGTCGGCATGGACGCTGTACTCCTTATGGGATACAGGCTCATATCCAACGACATCAAGAACGCTCGTCTTTCTGAAAGACATTCCCCCGCTCTCAAAACTGCGAAGGCTCCCGTCCTCGTTACAGAGGTAGCAAGGATAAGCGGTGTAACGCCCACGCGAATAACTGAGAACGCCTACTGCGCTCGTTCCGTCCTTAAACCTCACCCTGACGCTACGTTCAAGGTAATCGTCAAGAAGGTCGCTCCTGTGGCAGCTCTTCCGGCACTTTATCGTGTTGTCGCTCTGTTCATATCCCATACATCTCCCTATGCAACAGCTCCGAGTCTGTCAAGCTCTCCGATGATCCACCATATCTCGGTTCCCGTGAACACTGTATTTCGTTCCTTACAATCAGACGCGATCCAAAATTCCCATCTTCCTGCATCAAGCGTTTCGCCTGTCCGGTACAGACCATCGATATACTCGCGATTCTTCTTTAAAAATTCACTTTTATTCACAAGGCATTTCCTACCCCGAAACTTATTCCAAAACATAGCATTATTTCTTTAATGGCAACCTTTTTGTCAAGCGCAAATTGCAAATTGTCCCTTATAATCTTTCGCGAGATCTTTAAGGAAACGGTTGGCAGTCTTTTCCGATTCGAATATATCCGTCCATTCGTAAAAGCCTTCGCCCTCTACGGAAGTCCATCCGCATTCTTCGGACGGAGATTCCATCTGCCAGGGCTCGGTCGCCCTAACATCGCCGTTTTCATAATAGCGCGTTCTCACTAACCACTTACGGGTGGCTACCGTACGTTTGCAGCGTTTGGCATCCTGTACAGACTTGCTCCTTGTTACCGGAGTAGTCTTAAACGCCTCAAGATTAAGATCAAAGATCGAAAGATTGCTTACGCACTTCCTGACGTGTGTGCGCCTCTCACGCTTCCTTTCGGAGGGATTAACTGTAAAAAACATCATCTGTTCTGTCATAGCCTGTGCCTTCATAATATGTAGCCTCCTTTCAGCCGTTTTTATTGTCTCTCTTCTTAACCGAACGTATATCTAACCGCATCATGGCACTTGATATATTCCAAAGCCTGAGCAAAGTTAGGAAAATTTCGGTGCTGGTTGTGATATGTGTTGTTGATGCCCTGCTTGGAATAGGTCCTTACCCTTCCGTTTTCATGCAAGAGCTTGACGTTATTGGGAGCCGTAGGAATGAGCTGCCACGCTCCGCAGTTCGTAGTGATACCTACCGCCTGAGCCATGAAGTGGACTCTCATATTGTTCTTTCTTGCCCTCTCCTCGATCTCCATTTCCTGAGCCTCTGACAATCTGTACATTTGTCACTCCTTTCCGGGGCGGCAGCGGCCGCCCCCTCATCATATCGTTTATGCGCTTTTCTTGCATAACTCGGCAACCACAAGCTGTTTCTCGGGCTTGCCGTTGTAGTTGCTCTCTCTGACTTCGCCCTTTACGGTGACTTTCTTCGCTGAGTACGCTGCCACGAACTTGTCGAGTTCACACACCTTGCTGATCTCTGCCATGCTGTTGGATTTGTTCCACAGGATCACCATGATGGCTTCTCCGTCGTCTGTGACAGCAGGTATCTTGAATCCCTTGTCGCTGATAGGCGATGCCTTTCCTGTGAACTTGAGACTGTATGTCTCCGTGTGCTCTGTCGTCATGGGAGCTCTTCTGTTCTCTCTCGACGATCCCTTTTTCTCTTTCTCTTCCGCTTTGATCGTTCGGAGCTGTTTATCGCCTATACCGAGCCTTCGGCAACATACCTTAAACGCATCCGTATCAGCTGACTTAAAACTGTTTTCCAGCGATACCGGCTGGTCCGAGTCCTTCACAAGATTGACACGCTCGCTTCCGATCCCACTCTTAGAGAAGAGAACCGCTCCGTCATCATCACGTATCGTTATCGTACCTTTGACTGTGATGGTCGTCTGTTCACCGAGCCGGGTAACGATAGGCTCCGTTATCTCGTAGTCGTAATTTGCCACTCCCACGACCTCGTTGATCCTGTCCTGATATTGCTCGATCTTGAGTACAGGGTACCCGTCATAGTTTCGCTCGACTTTGCCAAAATCTCTTGTAAGCAGCTCAATCAGTTCCGCTTTTTCGTGTCCGTTAACTGTTCTTGCCATAAGCGCCTCCTTATAATTCACTGTATAACGAATGTCCGAAACACTCTCTGCACTCCTTTCATCGCAGGGTTTGTATTTCTTTTATCTATTATCATTATACCCGCGTATAATGATATTATCAATAGTCATAATATACAAATTATGACCGTCATTTTTGGTAAAATTGCACAAAAAGACTATTACCGCTTAACACGAAACTGATTTCATGATATAATCCAGGCACAAAAGAACAGGACGATTATGGCTAAAGAATATAAGATGACAGTAGAATATGACGGCAACGAGAGAGATCTTTCCAATGTCCTCAAGAAGGGCATTGCCGTGACATCGATAGAAGCGCTCCCCGACGGCAGCTACAAGGTCGTATGGGAAGAGCGTAACTTTGTCAAGCCCAGTCTTCTGACAGATGAGCAGAGAGAAGCTATCATACAGTGCCACAAGGAAGGGCTCACCTACGATCAGATAACAGAAAAGCTCGGCATAGACAGATGGCGTGTATATGACACGATCAAGGACACAAACTGCGTCCGGAGAAAAGGACAGCATGTTCCCCAGATCCTCAAGCTCGCCGCACAGGGAATGGCACCGCGCGAGATCGCAAGCGAATTAAAGATATCCCCTACGACAGTAAACTCCGCACTCAAAAACCCCGAGAAGTACGACAAGAGCGCACTGACCGAAAGAAACCTGAAGATATGCAAAGAGTACGCAGAGGGTAAAGACGCACACGTTCTGGCAGAGGAATACGGTCTTTCCTACGTTACGATACGCCTCATTTTAAGGTCGTCCCAGAACGACGATTAAAGATCTAACAGCCGAAAAAAAACAACACAATACCGCAACAAAAAAGTCCCGTAGCTCTACGCCACGGGACTTTCTTTATCAATCACCAAGAAGAAAACCGCGATCTTCATCGTAATAGAAAGTTCGCATACTCTCGCCGTTTCTGTCAGTATGTACTGCGACGAGCTTTCTCCCCTTAAACCTATAAGGCTCGCACTTTCCAATGGTAACCCCGTACTTCTTAAGTGTACGCCTGAGCCAATCCATTGAAAAATTATAACTTGCTCCTTCAAGAACCATTCCAAAGCCTGTTATCGCGTCCTTGACTTCAGAAGTATACTTCTTCATAGCGCCTCCTTTCCCGCCTTTCGGCAAAATATAAAAGGAGGGCTTAAGGCAAGCCCTCCTTCATCAAGGGCTTACCTTGATCTTGATTCTTCTACGCTCCTTTGGGCGTCCATCCGGAGATTATCTCATCCGGAAGTCTTTCTAAGTCATGCCCGCCTATCTCAACGGCAGCCATGGCTTTTTCCAACGCCCACTCATAAGGTATCTGTGGATTCCTCCACATAACCTCTACCGCGACATCCTGAGCGGTGTGCTCGTAAGCACGCTGTAGCCACTCAGGTCGCTTTTCCTTACCCATTCTATCCTCCTTTCAGCCCTTTACTCTCATGTCCCGTATTCGGGATCATATCTGAGCAGAAGAGGACCTTCTTCAAGCCATTCCGGATGTTCCTTGCTGAGCTCAGCCAAAGTTCTGTAACCGGTGGTCTTAAGACAGTCCGCCATGGGCTGTGCATGGACCGCAATCTGCAGGTCGTCACTGTCATAGTGCATGAGCACTTCATCCAGCTCTGTCCTGCTCACGTTTCCCTTTGCGTACTGGGCGCAGGCAATGGATTGTTCATTGCTTGCCATAATGCCGATATCGGCATCCGCAAAAGGAATGTTGTGGTCCTTCGTGGGCTCGGTACGACACTCGCGTATCTTATCAGCCCACACTCTGTTTTCAATATATCTCCTGACATTGAATCCGTCAAGAGAATTTGTCGCTTCAAAGGTAACTACGACGTTTTCTTCAAGGACTCTTTCGATATCCTTTTCCGTCACAGTCCCTTTGATATTCAGCAGCTCTCTTCTTGCTCTGCAAACGCAGTAGAGGAAAGCCTGTTTCTCGTCGGTAAAGACATAAAATCCGGGACCGAAGTCAAGGACACCGCCTTTATTACGCATAACATCGATCTGCGCACCCGACAGGAAAATGTCGCCTACCCCGCGCTTTGTAACGTGAAAAACGCGAGGAGCACTCATAGCCTCGTTGATAGCCTTATCAAGCCCGCAACGAGAAGGAGAAACCCGTCTAACCATAATTATTACCTCCTTTGGCAGACGGCACACAGACGGAGGGCTTTGGTAAGCCCTGATGTGTGTCGTACATTCACACAAGGGCTTACCCCTGCGGTGTTAAATTTTAGGTCTTGGCCTATCCAAGTTCCTTAGAAAAATTTCTACGCTCTTCATATAAAATTCTCCTTTCTCCGCCTAAAGCGGAATAAAACACCCCTAAAAACAGGAAGCAGTCATAGACTGCCTCCTGTTTGATGAATTGCCTTTCATATTAAGCGAAGGGCAATTCATCATCAATGCCATCCGGGATCGACATGAAACCCGAATCACTGCCTGAAGGCTGTGCGGGTGCCGATGCAGCATTGTTGCCTGCGGACGAACCACCGGCCGTATTCTTGCTCTCAGCGAACTCGATGTCGTCAAGAACAACGTCGGTCGTGTAAACTTTCTGTCCATCCTTGTTAGTGTAACTGCCGGTCTGGATACGGCCCTGGCAAGCAACCTTAGTTCCCTGTCTGAGATACTTCTCCGCAAACTCAGCAGTTTTCCCAAAGCAGACACATCCGATAAAATCAGCTGTCTGCTGTCCGTCTGCCGCATCTCTCTTCATTCTGCGGTCAACAGCCACAGTAAATCGGGCTATTGCAGAATTGTCTTTCTGAGAATACGTGACGTTAGGATCGCGGGTTAACCGACCCATTAGTATGACTCTGTTCATATTACCTCCTTCCGCTCTTCGCGGATCCCGCCAGATGCGGGGCATATAGTCGGGTGCCTAAGTCCCCGACACTCCTGTTATTAAAAGAGGGACTTTCACCCTCTGTCGCAACAGCATTCTCTGTACGCGTCTGCCGTATTTTTCACCCGGTTCAGCTTCCGGTTCACCTCGCATCACGAGCGGATATAACATCTTCAAGTGCCGGGTCATCAATCAGGCCATCCGAATGCAAACGGATTTCCTTATTGAGCTCACGGACCTCTTCAATGCTCTGACATTTGTCAGTAGCCGTCGTGATCAGCCAGGTGATAAATTGGAGTTGCTTGTTTGTCACCTCCACGCCCAGTACCTCCTTAAGGTTGGGCTTCCTCCTCTCTTCATTATTCCAAGTCGAAGAAAGCCCTTTGAAGGGTTTCTCCGTTTATCTCTTTGAGAGAGAAACCCTTCTTGGTAAGGATTATTATAGCATCTTTCGCAGGGTTATGCACCCCGTTTCAATGCTGACCAATGCGGAGGGCTCGGACCTCCAAGAGCAGCGTTCAGTTTCGTTGCAAGCAACGGCTTCAAGCCTACCCAGAGCTCCACGCCCCACAACATCGGTCATACTCAACTACTTCCATCGGTCTATCATGAAATAGTCAAGCACTCTGCATATCAGCTTCGCAATAGCGAGGCTGACAACCCAAAGGCCGCCCAAAGCAGCGACCACCAAAACAGGAACAATTATAGCCAGTGCCATAATGTCCTCCTTTCTCCGCCCAAAGCGGAATAAAAACCACCTTTCAACCATAAGGGCAATCCTCATGGCCATACACCGACCTGCGGTGTGTACGTGACAGCACTTCGATACTTCTCCGTGCTGCCGAGATCATCGCAAACAACAAAAAAACGCGACAGAAATAAATATTTCCATCGCGATCAAATCCATCGTCTGCGTTACCTTAGGACCGGCCTATTCCGATTACGTATTCGGGAACCGGACCAATGTTTAGAGATTAATATTACAATGATAGAGTAAACCATGGATCTGTTTTTGTCAATACCCAAATTTCAAAAATCACATGAACAGACTATACCCCAGGCTGTCGCATTTCCTGTTAAGCATCTTCAACTCCCGCCAATAATCGCTTAAGGGCGTCGATTTCTTCTGCGGTCAGAGTCACTCCTTTCCCCATCTTCTCATGATCCGGTGACCAGTCGCGTATATCATATTTAGGTTTGCCTCCATTCCAAGAGATCAGGTTCAGTTCTTTAGTCCATCCTTTAGGTGAGGTAGACAAAACGCCAATTTCCTTTACAATGTTAAAATCAATATCAGCCATTTTCTGCTCCTTTCATTAACCCTTTTCAATGACTTCATCAATAACATTAGTCCAGTCCTCTACAGTCAAAAGAAACATACCATCTTTCTTCTCTTGGTCAGACGCTAAGAGAACACCGTACATTTCCTTTCCGCTGTTAACAATGCCCCACACGTAAGAATGTATTATCTGGTTGCACGCATCACGTAAAAGAATACCGCCAGCAATAGCATTCTTAGTATCATAATCGTCAAGAAATACTCTTGAATTCACAAAGAATTTATCTTCATCGACATGACTATACCGCGTTACTCTTACCTTAATTTTCTGGATTTCCGAAACGTACTTTTTCATGGGCTCTAAACCAGCCGATACCACCTTAGAAATAATCCCGGCATTCTCTTCATCCTTATCGACTTTCTTATACGCAGCCTCAGCATCCATTTCAGCATCGGAGATTTTTCTTATAATTACAGCAGAGAGCAAAAATCCTCTGTTGATCTTATGCTCCGAGTAATCACTAAGCACATACCTGCCGACTTTACGCCAAAAAACAAGGCTTCGCCGTATTTGCTTCAGTTCCCTTTTCCAGTATCTATCACGTCCTATCATGCGACTGCCTCAATATCGGAATTAAAATTCTTGTTCCTAAACATATCGAACTCCGCGTAGATAATCTGCCTCTACACAAACATCCTCTGCAGCAACCCATTCTTATACTCCCTTATCTGCTCAAGCTTACGCTGATGAAGGGCGATAAGGTTGTCCATATCCTCAAAGAATTCACCAATTCTTTTTTGTTCTTCCATATTAGGAAGCATTACTTCATATGGCTCGATATGCTTATTATTGATTTGTGGAATAGTGGAAGTATCAGCAATCTTATATAGCCCTTCTTTTGAAATGACATTATATAAAAATTCCGAGTCAATTCTATCGGAAGATAATGCCATCATATTTGTATCCATGTAGCTATCTTCCGCTAAAATACGGACTTTATTTGTCATAATGGCAGCGCCTCTTTTAGGAAACACAACACTACCCTTTAGAGCCTTCTTAATAGATTTATGGATTGCGACTTTACTTTGACTATCGGTGACATACTTCAAGTTATAATTCAAATCATCTACTTTTACATAGAGTTCGTTCCCATCTTCAAATTTAGAAGGTGCATCTCCTGATACTATATCCACATAATCACCTAACTTACGCTGTTCCCAATCGTCCGTAAAACCAGGAAAACGGATCTCCGGAACCGCCTCACCATTCTTCGGGAACATTTTCTGAAGCATGGCCTTTTTGTACGTTTTCAGAGCGTCACGCTTACGCTGATGAAGGGTGATAAGGTTGTCGAGCCTTGAAAAATAATCTGCAATTCTATTTTGTTCGTCTACTGATGGAATATAAAACTGTATAGTTGACAACGCAGGATATTTTAAATTCCATGTATCCGATGTTAATCCTTGAGACCATCTTTGGAATATCTGCAAAGTTGATTCTTTTTTGAATAGTTCCATAAAAAACTTGCCATTTGCTTCATCTGTAGGAATAAGCACAGTGTATGCGGGGCTTACTATTCCGTCGTATTCAGAGTTTCCTACGGCCCCTTGCCACATTCTCATAGAATTGTATGGAACGTCTCCTTTTCTTACAATTTTATAATTGCTTTTATCTTCGGATGCTGTATTTCTTTTATCTGAATCGGCTTGTCGAATCACTCCATTGCCTATTGTTACAGATAATAATTCTTCATCACCATTTGCACGTTCACTTCGTTCTTTAAATACTTCACCAAGCTTACGCTGTTCCCAATCGTTAGTAAATCCCGGGAACCTTAATTCGGGAGCCCTTTTTGTTTTACCCATACGTTTTCTCCTCAAAACGGGAACTTAAGCCCAAGTTCATCAAAGTCTGTTTTAAGCTTCGTGGACACCTCCGAGATCTCCTTGTCGATATCCTCTATTGTCGCATTCAGTTCTTCAAGGTTGATCTCTTCTTCCTCTTCGGCAGTATCTACATACCTGGGAATATTGAGGTTATATCCGTTTGCAATAATCTCAGACAGGGGAGCCTTATGAGCATATTTAGGGACATCCACCCTGTCCATGTATGTCTTAACTATCTTGTCAATGTGTTCATCGCTAAGGGAGTTCTGGTCCTTGCCCTTTTCAAATTCACGGGACGCATCGATGAAGAAGATATTGTCAGAGTTACCATTCCTCTTCTTCTTGAACACAAGAACAGCCACAGGTATGCCCGTTCCATGGAAGAGATTTGCCGGGAGTCCGATCACCGCATCAAGCACGTTAAGGCTCTCAATGAACCATCTACGGATCTTTTCTTCAGTGGCTCCGCGGAACAGAACACCGTGAGGGAGCAGCACCGCAATACGTCCGTCCTCGCTCATGTGATAGACCATATGCTCAACGAACTGCATATCTGCCTTTGTTTTCGGAGCAAGGACACCACATGCCGAATACCTTTCATCATCAAGGAACGACGGATCCGCGGCTGTATTAGTAGCCGAATAAGGCGGATTACTTACCTGGATGTCGAACA
>JAEEGL012102257.1_pt1 | contig 33729 bp, 36 predicted proteins | sample 9134231 | NCBI WGS metagenome assembly JAEEGL01 (sample SAMN16246548, study PRJNA631951) | gut metagenome | biome: gut microbiome; feature: rumen; material: fiber-attached | host: Bos | place: Iran: Karaj | collected 2018-10 | reverse complement strand
GTAGTAAATGCTGTCCTCGTCAATTTCAAAATCAACACCTAATTCCTTGCCGTCGGCAACCAAATCTTGTACTGCCTGATTGCTGAATGGCATAATGCCGATATTGACAATTGCCTTGCCGTTGATAACATCCCAAACATTCTTCGTTTCACCAATCTTTAACAGCGGGTACTCTGCGAAATTCGCCAGTGATAATTCATACTGCTCATAATCCTCAAATGTCTCGTCGTTGTAGCCGCTCCACTTGGGGTGAATGCAAATGCTTCCTGGGTCATTTGTGGCAACCTTGATAAATGGCTGTTCGCTTGTTGTATTTGCAACATACAATCTGCCCGCTGTCATTTCTGTCGTTGCGCTCTCCGTACCATTTGCGTCAGCGATAACGGCTGAATTGATTGCGTTCGCATTTGAAAATACAACATATCCGTCTTCCAAATTTGGAACGCTTCTCAATGTAATAACATAACCGCCATTTCCGTCTTCCTCGGTCTTGCAAATAGGGGTATCCTCGTCCTTGGAATAGGAATTCAAACCAACGGCAACGAATGCCTCTGGTGTTGCATATTCTGCCTTGCCCTGTGCTGAAATGTTTCTTGTGATATTGATTTCGTCCCCATTTTCTGGTACATACGGAGCGTCGTTGATTGTCATACTCGCAATCGCCTGTGGCAATACTGGGCTCCAACTTCCATTGTATGAATATGAACTTTCACCGAATGGAATGTCGTTAGGAATATTTGAACCAGTGCCGTAGTACAATTCATCACTAGAACCTGCTCCACCCGAATAATTCACTCTTTGTATATATGAATAATGGAAACCATCTGTTTGGGTGAAAACGAATTCCATTGTTTGTGGGTTCCATACTGCTGTACCTGCCATTGTTCCTGGCGTTGGATTTGCAATATGCCATTCAAATGTGTTTTCGTCAATTTGTGTAATTTTTTCTGTATCAGTCGTTGTCCAACCTGTATATCTGTTGTATTTGAATGTATATTCAACGCCATATGCTCCGTTGTACAAAATACGGAATGTATATAATCTGTCGCTCCATGGATTTACAACTTTTACCATTGTCAGCCCTGAAACTCCAATATTTGCGTTAAAATCTGTGTTTGTCCATTCCAATGTATCACCCCATTCAATATCGGCTTCAAATCCTTCAACGGGTTCTCCGTTTCTTTCCAATACAACAGCGTCGTTGTATGTTGGTGTTGGATAATTTGTAGTGTTCGCCTCAATCTTGTACAATCTTGCTGGTCCGCTTGAAACATCTTCGTCTCCCGCCGTTGTGCGATACGCATAAACGCCCTCGCTAACAATTCCGTCGGGGCTGTACAACTGCCTCGCCATTCCTGCAATGATTTCACCTTCCTCAATTTTGGTGTTGTTTGCGTCAATCAATTCCTGTACGGCTGTTGGGTCAATGCTTCCACCTGACGCTGACAATGTTCCGTCGGGCTGAACTGATAACCCCTGTCCAACCTTAACACCGCCCAATGTCGTAGTAGTTGCTGGTGGGAGAATATACTGACCGCCTCCGCCGCCTGAACCGCCGTCATTGCATTGTGTTTCCCAATTCACAACAACTTGGGAATTGTTTCCTCTCATGCGATAAAAACTGCCGTTGGCAACGCCCGTAATCATTCTAGTAATATTGGGCCCAACGCTGAATAAATCGCTGTAATTGTTTCCGTCCGCTGAAATTTGTAGGGTGTATCCCTCATTTGACGGACCGATGCTGAAATTTGTGGCTAAAACCTGAAATGGCTGTTCGCCCTGAATAACTTGTCTCATCTTCTTCGTCTGTTATTTTATTATTATTTAATTTTTTAAAACATAATCATCCATTGGCTTGGCGGTGTTCTGTATCCGTCTTTAACCTCTGGCCATTGGTAGTGTTCTATGTCCGCAAACATAATTCCCGCCTGCGTATTCCCTGACAACATTTGATACGACGCAATTGTTCCTGTCGCCCCTGAATATTCTTTTGCCGCTCTCATACTCAATCCTATTATTTTGTCGTTGCCATAAAACATTTGTTCATAACAACCCTGATACAATGTTTCGGCTGGAAATATGAACGGATTGTCAGCCAAATCGCCGTAGATGTTCGGGCAATTTGCAAACATTCTTTTATAACAGAATTTGCTTATCCTTGTACATGGCAAATTTGGTATTTTAGTTAAACTTGTACAACCTTCAAACATACTTTCGCATGCGTTCTCATAAATCCTTGTAAACCAGTTGTCAAAATCAGCGGAACCAATCTGTGATGGAATATTCACCAAACTTGTGCAACCATAAAACATTCGCTTATATGAATTGATAAAAATCGCTGGTGCTGGGTACAAATACGAAATAGTTGTCAAATTCGTACAACCCTCAAACATACTTTCATATGCGCCTTCTGTTCCAGTGCCATTTAAATTGTGCAATAATGCGGGCAATTCGGGTGTTTTTTGCAAATATGTGCAATCCTTGAACATTCGGGCATAACAACCGCTTGCGCAACGCAACGACGGCAATGCGGGTGGCGTAATCAACCCTGTACAACCTTCAAACATTGAATGATAACACCCATTTTGAATTGCTGGTGGCAAATAAATTGGTGCTGAAATCAAATTTTCCCAATGATAAAACAACTTCGCAAATGTTCCCCCATACGGGTAGGCGTACCCGTCTCTGTCTTCTCCAAAATGGGAGAATGATGTGAAATCGTCGTCTCCCCACAACAACGACATGATATTTCCCCTGATTGTCGTTTTGTTTGTGGAAGAAAAATAACAATTGCGAACCTCGTCGTAATATAAATATGCTGTGCCCGTTCCTGTGCCTTTCCAAAAAACTGCGTTTGGATTTGCTCCGCCCATTTCAACGCTGACAACCATTTCCTCCGTTCTGTATCTTGGGATTTGTGTTGTTGTCCATGTTTGTCCTCCGTCCGTTGAATAGCTGATACTGCTCATCATTGTGCCAGCGCTTGGTATGTGGAAACTAACGATATTTGGCTCATAACCTTGCGGCCCGTCTAAATTCCTTGTTTGGAAATAACTAGTGTCCACTGGGCCAGCGTAAATCATTCTATCGCCCTTATATATCCTATCAATGCAAAAACCGCTATGAATTATTTCACAACCTGTCAATTTTCCTGCAAACTCCATAACTCAAATTCTTTAATCACTGCATTTTATATTGTAGTAGGTATTTGGGTCTAATGTTCCCGCCTGTCTCATTTCTTCGTATTCGCTAAATGTCAATGAAACTATTCTTGGCTCAACAGCCACAACAACCCTGTTCCAACCATTTTCTCTTTCGTATGTTCCGTCGTTGATAATTGTTGTGTAGGTCAATAACGATTTCTGTCTTGTTTCACCGCTTGTAAAACCTGCTGACCAACCTGATTGGAACCCCTGGGTTCGTCCGCTTGACAACATATCATTTGTCCAATCCGTTGCGTCAATTGAAACCTGTGATAAACCATCGTATCCGCTTGACGGGATAACAACCTGACCGAAATAATTTGTCTCGTCAATCACAACGCTTTTATGTTCCAAACTGCAACCGCTGCATTCGGGGCATTCGCTTTGTCCCTGGGCGTACCCTTCTGTCCAACCGCTGTTGTATTTTGATTGCCCGTATCCGTTGTCATTTACCCAAAAATATGAGAAACCATCATATTGTTCGTCTGGGAATACTTGCAAATTGCCTGTAAATGTTGCGTCCAAATCTGCTCTGCCTCCGTACAAATTGCAACTTGTTCCACTGCATGCGGCTTGCCCTGCTGCAAATCCTTCGTCCCACTTGCCCTTGCCAAAACCTGCGTCCTGCACTAGAACATTTATAAAACCATCGTACCCACTGCTTGGTCTAAATGACCAATGGCCAACGACTTTCTCCTCCAATTCCAAAACGCCAACCTCTAAATTGCAACTCGTTCCACTGCATTCGGGGCAATCTTCCTGTCCTTGATTGTACCCTGCTGTCCAACCGCTTTCAAAACCAATTTCCTTCCCAACGATTTCTCCCTGGGTGTACCCTGACGAATAGCCAATTCTTTTTCCTTCTGCGATTGCCTCCTCAACGGCTTTCTCGCAACCCTTCCCGTCTCCTTCAAAAACAGCGGGAATAACCAATTCCTTTTTTTCTTTGTCGTAATAAATCATCTTCTTCGTCTTTTTACTAATATTTAATATTCTTGGAAACAAAAAATGGAAAACCTCTCGGCTTTCCATTCTTCAATTCTTTGTTGTTTGGAAATTATTTTCCAACGATAACCTCGTTAGGGAACTTAATAGCTGTTCCAGCTGCAAATAGTACCCTGAACATAAACTTTTGATTGGTTCTATCAAACCAAATTTCGTAGGTCGTTTCGCTATCAGCTATATCTGTACCATAAACTAGTCCGTCCTTGGTACTTGCAACCATTGCGCCAGTGTCTTCCAAACCTAGAACAGGAACAATCTTAACCCTGCTGTCGCCCAGGTAGGTAAGCTCGTCGCTAGCGGCATCAATGATGGCTTTGTTTGCGCAACAGCTGCCGTTCATTTCTCTAACATATGCGCCAAAATCGCTATATGAAACGAATAGATTTACGCCCTTTGCCAACATCTTTGGAGTGAATGCTGCAACCATTTCGTCAATCTTTGAAACGGCTGTTGCGCCTGAACCGAATGAAATAGTAGTGGCTGATGCTTCCTCTGCGTCGGCTAGCCAACCAGTAACGGATGCGCCGCTATTTCCCTGCCAAACCATTTTTTCAACCTCGGCCTTGATTGCCTCAACATTGCTTTCCGCAATCTTCTGCTCAAATGGGAGTGTTTCCCTTCCTGCTTCCCAACGGAGCTGGTAATTCATATACTTCTCCTTGAAATCTAGATAACAGAATTCCTTCTCAACCTCAATGAGATGAACCTCAATGAACCTCTGTGCGAATGTATCGCTGCCATCGGGCTGCCATGAACAGCTGGCTGCTTTTAGTACAACTTCGCTAGTTAGGTAATTCAACGCTTCCTTATGCTTGACGCCCAGCATGAGCTCAACATAATCCAATGACTTTGCGCCAACGACGCTCTCAACGAATAGCTGCTCCTTGTTCTGCTCAACATACTCTGGGAGTGCATTCAAATTTAATGTATTTGCCATAATTCTTTCTATTTTTTAATTTTCTTATTTTTATCCGTCAATTAAACTCTCAAATTGTGAATACTGAATTTCAAATGGGAGATACGCTGACATTGCGTTCATTGTTAGATTGTACCCATTCAAACTATCGTAGGTATCACCTGTACCAGCCTCAATTGTGTCGGTGCTTAAATAGCCGTCAAGCCCAACAAACCAATACTGACCATTTAGGTCTTTGACAATCCCGACTAACTGCTCTGCGCCCATCGCCTCAACCTCCAAATGCTTCTTTGCTTCGTAGCGGCTGAATTGGAGCGTTAGGGTGTTTGTGTAATAACGGGTTCCGTTTGCCTCATCCTTGGTGAATGTTGAATTCAGCGAACCTGTCTGCTTTGCAAATTCATACTTGTAAAACTTTGCTCCGCCAACAGCTGCAATTGAACTGATTGTCTGTGCGCTTGTGTCTGCTGAAACATTGAATGAGCCGTAATATCCCAAATATACTTCGCTGATGCCCGCTAGCACTGGGTTGCAATCAGCGGTAATTCCTGTGAGTGTGTGATTATTTAAACATGCCATAACTATGTTCCTTTTTTAACTTTAATATTATTATTCTCAAATCCTTAAATTTATTTCTTTCTCATGTAGGATAACTTGGTCTTCTTGGTCTCGTTTTCGGTGATTGGCTCCTCTGCGATTGGCTCTGCCTGTGGGGCTTCAACCTTGCTTAATTTGCCCTCAACCTCGGCAATTCTTTCCTCCATTGCGGCGATTGAATTGACAATTTGGTTTAGTCCTTCAACGATTTCTGCAACCTTTGCTTCTAGGGCTGCAACCCTGTCTTCCTCTGCCTCTTGTGGCTTTTCTTCTTCGTCAGCGGGAGCGGGGGTTTCCTCTTCCTCTGCCTTTACCTGTTCCTGTTCTTCAACGGGTTCCTCTGTCTCAACCTCTGCCTTTGGGTCTTGGATTTCTGCAACCTTTCCCTCTGCAACAATGATATTCTTTCCGTCGGCGGTCTTGTATTCACCATCAGCCGCTGGCTGTGGCTCCCCGTCTGCCCCGATTTGGAAAACCTCCATTCCTGCTTCTAGGTCAGCGTCGCCGTCCCATACTAACTTTCCGTTGTCGGTCTCAACTTCGCCCATTTTAATGTCTAAAATGTTTTTCAACATAACCTTTAAACGCTCTGTGATTTTCATAACTATTTGATATTTAATATTTTATTTATATTGATTTAATGTAGTCAATTAGGTCGTCAATTGTGTCAATTTCGTCCTTTGCGGGCGTTGATGTTAAAACAGCGTCAATGGAGAAACCCCTGATTGTGCCGTCCTTAACCAATTTCCACAATTCTTCGTTCTCAATTTTTGCGCTCATAATCCATGTGCCATTTGGCAAATCATTGAATTCAACGGGTGCAATATTGCGTTCCTTGTTCAAAATGTAGCTCTCAAAATAGGTAATTCCTTCAACCTCAATTTGGTGCATAACATTTCCGTTGGTGTTGCTGTGGTCTTTGAAAAAACGGAGTGCCATTTCTTCAATTGCCTTCTCGTTAAAACGAACATAATATTCCCTGTCTCCCTGTCTGCGATAAATCATTTGCCCAGGAATTAAAACGGGCCCATTTACAATATGTTTTTCTTCATCAACGGCGAACTTGATTTCCGTATCCTCGCTGAACTTTATAAAATCCCTTTGAATGGCGGGAAAATCCACCAAACTCACATTGGAAAATATGTTGTCCTCTTCAATCGTTAGGTCAAAAACTGGTAATCCTTGGTAGGTCATAACAATCTTTATATTTTAATATCAATTGGGGCTATTTCTTAAAAATAACCCCAATCAACTTATTTAAAATGTACTTTCGTCCTCTCGTACTTTTACTCTATTCTGTACATCATTGATATCAACAACGCTGACAAAATATTCCTTATTGTAAATCTTGTCTTCCTCGTCAGCCGTTTGGAATGTACGGGTGTAGGAATATGGAGTGCTGTCAATTTCTGCAACATTCGCTGCAACGCCAACGCTTCCACTTCCACCGCCGTCGGCTCCTTCCAATTCTGCCTTCATATTGTTGATTTTGGCAATGGAACCCATTGTTGCGGCTGCAATATTCGCCGCTCCTGCCGTACCAATGGCTGCTGTTCTTAAAACAGCCGCCGCTGTACTTTTTGCGTCCAACGCTGCTTTCGCCGCTGCGAACCCAGGACCAGCTGCCGCTGCTGTCTGTGCATTTCCTGCGATTTCGGCTCCCCAACCTTTCCAGACATCCATAATGCCCGCTGCTGTACTTGCTGCGATTTGGGCAACATTTACGGCTAACGCCACCTTCTCCATTGCAATCAATGCCTTCTTCTTTTTCTTGGCTTCGTCCTCGGTAATTTTGCCCAATTTAACCTCGCTGTCAATCAAACTTGAATATGCATTTGCAACAGAATTTATGCTTGAATGAATATCACCCATGAGCCCGATTGTCTCCTGCATAACGGCGGTTTTCCTTTCCTCGCTCAACTGAATTGCTGCCAATTCTGCTTCTCGCATTTGATTTACCGCATCGTAGTAATTCTGCCAGGCTTCCAAACGCTCCTCATTTGACAAATCGTTCAATTCAGCGATTTTCTTGTAATAATCCGCTTGCCACTCCAACGCAATTCTGTTGGTTTCGGCCATATATTCCAAATACTGATTGTTCTCGCTTGCGTCGTAATAATCAGCCGCCTCAACCTGTCCTTCAAAAATGTTTTGGAGAATGCCCCCCAATTCGTTCTCAAACTTCTTCTTATCAGCCGCCGCCTTCATACGATTGACCGCATTCACATATGCCGCTGCAACCAAATTTATGTTGTCCTCAAACTCCTTGATACTTCCCTTATCCAAATCGGGTGGGAATTTAATGTCAATGCCCAACGCCTCATTTATTCCATCAACCAAATCCTTCGCCATTGCTTGCCATTCGGGCATATTCTTGTCAATGCCAAAATAGTCCTTAACGAAATTGTTGAATGTGTTGCTCTTTTCCGTTGCCTTCGTAATGTCGCTAATCATTTGGTCAATTTCGGTGTTGAAAAAATCACTGACTTGGGCTAACGATTGCTTTTCCTCGTTCTCGTACTTCTTCATAATGTCGGCGTAAATGTTGGTCGCCTTTGACGCTGCCTCCTTTGACGCTTCCTCTATGATTGAATTCCTTTTTGCGTAGTACTGCTTGGTCAATAATGTTGTGTCAAAATGATACTTCTCCAACAACTTCTTTTCCTGTTCGTACTTCTCTGTCAGCTTGGTCAATTCCGTCTTGGAATTCTCAATCGTTTCCTCGTAAATTTTCTTCGCCTCTTCCCTGTAATTCTTAACAGCCGTTGTTGCTCCGCCTGCTGATTTTTCGGTGGATTTAAGTTGTTCGTTAAATTCCTTTGCGTTGTGTGCCGCCGTTGCCTCCGCCTCACTAACCTTTGCAACCGCCGCTGCCAATTGTTCATTCGTTGCTGCGTCGTTTGCTGTTAGGGTGCTCTGTGTCTCTAAAATGCGTAGCTCTTCTCTGGCGATTTCAATGTTCCTGTTGTCAATTTCGGCTTGCTTGTCCTTCGCCTGTTGTAATAGGGCTTTCTTTTCAACCAAATCGGTAGTGGAACTTGCCTCTTCTCTCAACCTCTCAACCTCTGCCTTATCCTCCGCATTGGTCTTTTGCAATTCCCTCTTTTTCAGCGTTAAATCATTGACTGATTTTGCCAAATCCTTGTAGGTCTTTTGCTGTTCCTTAACTGCGTCTTTTGCTCCCTTGGTAATGCCAATGAAATCGGTGAATGTGGCGATTGCCAACCTCGTCTTATCAACAACTTTCCCAATGAATTCAATAACCTTGACAATTGCCTGTCCCATTCTATCCATTGCGTTCTTCGCTGCGTCAATAATGGGCTGAAAACTTGCCATTGCCTCGTTCAAACGCATTTGGCTTTCCTCGTTGTTCTTAACGCTTGCAACCAACTGCTTGATAACATTTATGAGCGTCATAACCAATCCAATAACAGCCATGACGGGGTTTGCCTTCAACGCTTGATTGAATGCTGTAATGCCCTGGGTTGCTGTTTTGAATGGGCCAACCAATCCACCGACGGAGCCGCCCATTTGCTCAAATGCGCTCATAACGCTCTCGGCATAACGACCAATGTTGTCCTTATAATTGCCAACATCCTTCTTTATGTTGTTTAGATTTTCGCTTAAATCTTTCAGCTGTTTTTGCGTTTCTTTGCCGAATGGGGAATTGCGTTCCTCCTCGGTCATCATCTTGTATGTGTTGTACAACGCCTTGTACGAACGCTCCATGCCGACAATACTATCGTCAGCCGCCACAATTGCGTCCTTATTCGCTCTGGTGACGGATGTCAATTGTTCCTGGGCTGCAATCAACTTGTAGCTAGTATCAACAAATTCCTGTTCTGTCGGGTCAATCTTGGCAATGCTGTCTTGCAAACGCTTGATTTCGTCTCGTAATTCCTTAACAGAATTTATATTTTTGCCTAGTATTTCTTCAATCCTCGTCATTTATTCATACGCTTTCTATTTTATATTATTGCTGATTGACAATGAATGAAACATAATCGTCGGGGTCGTCTTCATTGACGAACAGAATTGTAGTTGTACCATGATGTCCTGCCTGAACTTCCAACCATATAATCAATCTGTCTTCACTCTCAATTACCGAAACCTCGTCTGCTGTACTTGGGTACATTCCGTCATAAAACTTCACCCAGTCCGCTCCATATACTATTTGGTAATTGTGTTCTGTGTTATTCCACACCTCAACCTCGTATATTTGATAACTGCTGCTTGCTGGGGAAATCTGTGCTGGGTCTAACTCCAAATAACCTGTTGGCGTTGGCTCTGCACCTGCTTCCTGGGTGATTGATACACTAACGCTGTTTGTTGAACTGCTGAAAATAGCCGTTCCTGTACGCTGTGTAGTACCGCTATTCTCCTCAACAATCGTATAAATGTTCTTATTCCCTGTTCCACCCGTAATAGGGCTGCTGCCATTTGGCGTTAAACTCCAAATAACCCATTCGGGGCTTGTTATTGTCCATGCGGTGTTTGCGCTGACTTCAAACTGATTGCCAATACTTTGGGCACTTGAAACTGACAAACTCTTTGGCTGAATATCAACGAACCCAACCTCTGGTGGAATATACTCTGCGTCTTGGCTGATGTTGATACGAACGGGTGTTGCTGTTCCTGCTGAAACAACAATCCCTCCTGCTCTCCATTCGCCGTTATTTGCTCCAACGGATAAATAGGCAATTGTCGTTTCCTCCGCTGCTCCTGTACTTGGGCTGAAACTCACCCATTCGGGGCTTGTAATTCCCCAGGGGGCTGTTGCATAAATAGTCAAATAGTACTGACCGCTTGTTCCGCCACTTGAAATGTCTGCAAAACTATGATTTTGGGTCGCATACAATTCGTCGTTTCCTGCCAACTGCTTAAATCCGCTTATTCTGTGATTTTGTCCGTCTGTTCTCAACGCTCCGCTCCTGTCGTAGTACCATAAATCAAAATATGCGGGTGTGTATGCGGGAATTTCTTCGCCTGTGTCATTGACGGGGAAAACAGCGTCAAATGTCATTCCCGTTGTTGCGCTGTTTGGATTTACTCCGTCATTCACCTGTGGGGTGTAGCTAACATAATTGCTTGGGAACCCGTCAATAATCCACCAACGATAATCGCTGACAACACCAAATTCTATGTCCGTTCCACCGCTTGGAATAGTGAAAATTCCTGTGTTGTAGGTCAAAACGGGATTTCGTAGTTGTGTTGCCGTCGCCGTTGTTGTTGCCGTACTTGTACCTGCACTGAAACTGAATGACAAATTCCTCTTCGCATTTGTATTATTGGTCGTTTTTGGAGAAACCTTCAATTGCGAACCGATTTTTTCAAAATCAAATTGGCTCACATCACCCTGAACTTCATAACTCCATGTACCGCTGTATGTTTCAATTGTGAAATTCGTTGCGCTAGTAATCCACCAATCAATTGTCATTGCACTTGGATTGGCAATCACATAATCCTCAACCTGTGGAATGTAGTCCTGGTGCATTCTGTCAAAATTCTTCCTCATTTCCCTGATAACACCATCAACGCCTCTGTACTGAACAATAAACAAATCGTTCTTTGGCTGTGCATCGTTGTACAACCAAACAAATTCGTAGGTCGTTCCTGTTGGCTGCGCTGGCTGCGCCGTTGCCTCACTAACGGGAGCTGGCTGAACGGCGGCTCCGTTGTACATCATTGTAATGTATTCCGTTGAATAGCCATTTGTTCCTCCCAATGAACTTCCTGCCTTGTACCAAAATGCGTAGTCGCTCTTTATCGTCATATACTTCGTTGCACCAGTAGGATTTACCTCCGTACTGCCCTGCAATTCCTCATATGGCTCCTTATATTGTGTCAATGAAATAGTGGCTGATACTTCGCCATTCGTAATAGTTATTGTACCTGTCTTGTTTGTTGATAAAACATTGTCTTGCGCTGGCCTAACAACAATGCTCCCATTTCCATTTCCTGTTGTTGAACCGACAATGACAAAATTGTTATTGTTTGTACTTGCCGTCCATGCAACATTGGCTGTGATATTGATTGTTGTAGTGTTTCCGCTTGTGTATGCGTCCCAATCATACACAATTGTTGTAGGCGTTGCGTTGATAACGGGAGCGTCGGGTACGCCCGCATCCTGCGTAATAGTTATTGTCGTATGAAAATATGTGTCAATGCTGTCGTCCCTTCTATAATTGCGGAAATTTGTGATATCATGTCCCGTTGTTCTTGTTTGGGCACTTGGATTTGCTGCAACATTGAAATAGTACTCATTCCCCGCTGCCATTGCCGCTATTATTTTACCCGTATTTCCATTGTTCAACGGAATGTTTCCCGCCTTGTCGCTCAATGTAATCCAATCGGGTATTCCCTCAAAATAATAGTCGTAGTGTGTTTCAACAACATATGTGGCAACGCCGCCACCGCTTGCAATGTTGGCGTTGCCGTTTATCCTTCTCGTAATAGGAATTCCATATTGTATCAATGTCAATGGGTGTGCCGAACCTCCTGCATTTACGCTCAAATTGGCTTGTCGGTCGCCCGCTGATGTTTTTGCGCTCCTGGGGGCAACAACAACCTGTGTTGCAAAATTGCTCCCGCTTCCTGTCATTGGATTTACTATAAAATCGCTTAATGCCATTGTTTGTTAAATTATTGCTCTGTTATTGTCCAATTTCCTCCGTATGTGATATTCACAATCTTGGTAGTACTGCTCATATCGTAATATTCAAATGTCAATGTGTCTGGCTGTACTGATAAATCGGCTGCTCCGCCACTGCTCTGTGAAACCTGAATTCTTGCCTGAACGGGGTCTCCGTTTGTACCAACACCGCTCAATACAATGTACGCATGTCTTGCAAACAACATATTGGCTGACAAATCAGCGGTAATAACGCCATTCATTTCATCAACAACGACATTTGAAACCCAACCTGTCTGTACCTGCCCGTCATAATCAACGCTTGCCGTCAAACCTGTCTGTATATTCCTCTTGGTGAAATGGGCTGTGATATTCGTCGCCTCTGCTGTCTTGTCAATTGAACTCTCTGTGAATGCCAAATATGGGCTTGTATCTCCGTCCTGTACGATTGTGGCGCAAATGAGCGGGCTGTCATGGTCGTCCTCAAAACAAACCCTCCATGTGATTTCACCGATTGCACTGCTCTGTGGAATAACGACGCTGATATTCGTTGTTTCCCCATGTCCTGTATTCGGGCGGATTGCGTTGTCAATGTAGTATTCGTTGCCAAATATGTCGGTTCCGTAAATTCTTCCATCCTCGGTAAACCAGTTGCCACCGCTTTGTAGAATAATTCTTCCACCAATCGTTCCGCCGCTGTATCCAATTGTGTTGGAATTCAAAATAATCATTTCGTTGCCGACGCTCGTAATCTTCGCCAACTTGTAGTTGTTGATATCCTGTACCTTGATAAATGTACAATTTGTTGTATTCTCGTCAGCGGCATTCCAATCCTTGATTTCGTTCAAACGCCAAATGCTGTTGTCAAACCAGTACCATTTTCTCAACCAATCAGCCGACGGAACACCTTTGAAATTTACATAACAATTCAAGCTCTTTCCATCAACGCTGAACATATCGCTTATGAACGATTTCCAACATTTTGAATAAATATTGTCGTTCTCCGTTGTGTAGGTATTTGGGCTGAAAATAACCTGTGGCTGACCGAAATTCATTGAATTTACAATGTTGCCTTCCTGCAATCCAAAATTGACCAAATCCCTTGAAAAATGGGGTAAGATGTTGGTCTTAATTGCAATTGAATTTCCTCCTGCGTCAATGCCCGCATTCGGCATGAGCCAACATGCGTTTCCGCCGTTTATCGTCTGCATTTCCAACACATCGTCTGTTAGCCAATAATCATTTGGTGTCTGTACATAACCCTTGTAGAATAACAAAACAGCGTCTCCGTCGCTTGCGCTATTCTTCTCTGTGTGGCACTGCAATTTTGGCATTGTGTCGTAGCCCTTCAAATTCAGCGTATTGATATCCGTCTTGTTGTAAATCCTCTTGTTGATTTCCAATTCAACGCTGTCGTATCCGTCTTCACCAATGTCAAACAAACTATATTTGAAACCATTGTAGGCATAAACGGGAGCCCCGTTGATTGGCATTGCGAAATACTTGTCCTTCTCCCTGACCATAACGCCTGATTTGAATACATTGCCCTTGTACAAATCCGTTGTGTTGTTGTCAAAATCGTATCCCGTATTGACCAATTGTCGTCCGTAATTGTAGCCGTATGTTTTCTTGTATGCATTTCCCGCCTCGCTTTCAATTGGTTCCTGTTCAAATCTGTACCATTTGCTTGCCGCCATTGTAGGGGTGATTGTCATTGTCTTGGAGCGGTCAATTGCGTCCTGTAAATCAACGAATTCATCCTTGTAGAATGTATCCCTGTCCATAATGTGGATAACGCCCTGTGGGCAACTTGTAGGGTCGTCAGCCAACTCTGCTGGGTCTCGGTAGAAATACAACCCGAACATCTTGCAATACGAAATGAGAAAATCAGCGGGTGTGTAGCTCGTTGATAACAGCTTGCTTTTTGGAATATATGTATCACTGAACAACGCCTCAAAATCCGTTGCGATTGCGTAAAAATAGGTAATATCGTATGTGAAATGTGTCATTGACCTTCCTGCCACCACTTGGGTGATTGTCTTTAAACTATTGTCATTCACATATTCCGTAGGGTAAGCTAGGATAAATGAAATGTCTGGCGTATCGTTCTTGCTTTCGTTTCCCCAAACCTTATAAACGACTTTCTCACCACCATTTATTTGTGTGGCAATTTCAAGCGTTGCAATTGGGGCTGCGCCAGGGAATGTGAATTCAATATCAACCTGTTGTCCCTGCCTGTTGCAAAAACGCCATTTTCCACCTATCTTTTTCCACACACCCTCAACATATCTTGTGATTTTTGGTGCTGGGTATCCATTTACATAAAACTTATCACCAATTGGCTGACCATATTGATTGTATGGATTTGAACTTAAACAATATGCGTCGCTCTGTGCACAAATAACGCCATTCACATCCCTTCCAACCAACATAAACACTGCTGCTCCGTTGTAGTCATAACTGCGAACATAATCGCTGTTCAGCGTAGTTGCTGGGCTTTGGTAGTGATAATCGGTGTATAATGTTGTTGGACTTCCCGTAATCTCGCTTCCATTCAAACCAACATTTATGCGTAGGCGAACATTGTCAATCTGTGATAAACTGCTCGTACCGAAAACAACATTCTTCCTATTCTTGCTTGTGTTTTGAATTGTGGCTCCTGTTATTTCCGTACTCTCTCCACCTTCAACTTCCAAATCCCTCAACATTTGTAGGGTACACCAGGCTTTTGTCCAATATGGATTTTCTGTATTTGGCCCGCCATTGTCAAAAAAATGGGTGTCCAACTTAACTTGGTAGCCGCCATTGTTTGCGGGGTGGCAACATGCCTCAATAACCCTCTTAACATTGACAACTGGGCGTTGTAGGTAGGAACGGAAATCAAATGTCTCGTCGGCTGTCAATTCCTCCGTCAATTCTCCCAATGAATATCCGCTCACATTCTTTGAACCATTGTAAATTGGCTGATATCCATTTTCGTTCTTGTGGAAAATTCCTGCTGAACCTCTGTTGTTTATGAGAACCTTGTCAGCGTCAAAATCGTCGGGTATGCCGTTATAAACGGGAGCGAAATTGATAACTTTCCATTTGTCCAATTGTGTTCCCGTTTCCGTTATTGTATCCCATGCTGCTTTAATTGTGTCCCTGTTGATTGTGAAATTCAAATCGGGCTCTGTTGAAATTTCGCTGTTTATGTAAATCAACGACGCTAGTGTTTTCTTCTCGTCGCCGACGCTTCCCTGAACATAACTCAAATTGTAGAAAAAATCACCCAATCCACCATACAAACTTATTTGGTACTGAATGCTATTGTTTGACATCTTAATATTGTCCAATTTTGCGTAGCCATTCTGTACCAATGCGTTATTTATGAACAATTCAAATGGGGTTTTGACCATTGCGTTGAAATTTATGCCTCCTCCCTGTGTCCTCTCCAAATTCCAAAAATGAGTGAAAATATCGTCATTTGCTGGTGTGGAATTGATTGTGATTGTCTTGGTCCAACTATTCTTTACAATCGTTGGATTTTCCAAATCTGTTTCCTTGAAATTGAATAGGATTTTCGGGTCGTTATTGAACTCAACCTCTTTTCCCCCAATGAATAAATGCAAATCCTGTCTCATTTATCTGCGTATTTTACTTTGGCTTTCAGCCACATTTATTTTGTATTGGCATAACTTGCGTCCGTTGGTTTGGTATGTTTGGTAGGTGGCTGTTGTATCGGTAATAACAACGGGCTTGATTGTACCATCAACCAAATTGTGTAGATAAACCATATTGCTGCCAATTAAATTCTTTGCCAAATTCAAACTTTCCTCGTCCGTCAAATAGTGGGTGTTCAACTCATACGATGTTTTGATTTCGCTTATATATCGCATTTCCTCGTATTCCCTTGTGTTGTTGTTAAACGCCTTGTCCATTTTGTATTGGGTAATTGCGTCTTTCTTCTTTGCTGAACCCCTGATTGCGAATGCGTCCCAACCTCCTCTCGCATTTACATAATACAATGCGTAGGAAACACAACCTGTCGTCTTCGTAGGCGTTGATGCTGTTGTACTGACATTCCTGCTGCTGTTTATCCTCGTTGTCAATACTTTCATTCCTGGGGCATATGTATCACTGATTGGATTTGACAATGTTACACCCGTTGTTCCCGTCCATGTGAAATCGTAGTCATAACAATGGATAAACTTGTAATCTTGGAGCGTATTGTTATTGCTGTCCTTCAAATAGAATGTACCCGCTGCGTAGGTGTTGGTCTCCGTTGTTCCACCTGTTAAAATAGTATTCAACGATTGGTGTAAATAGTCCTGGCAAATCTTATTTACATTGATTGAAATGCTGTCTTGGCTTGGCATTCTAACAGCCCTGCCTGTGAATATCGTCTCGTTGTTGAAAACGATTTTGTAATTTAAACTTGCCGCCGTCGTTGTGTAAAATGTATCCTTATAAACTGGTCTATAAATCGTCGCCATCTTTTATCTTCTCCTTTCTTATTTTATATCAATCCTGTGGGCAAACTTATTCCCATTTGTGTGTCAATCCCTTGTAAAAATCGGCTACAAATACATTGATAAATCGTTGTATAATGCCTGTCTAATCACATGTTCCTCAACATATGCCTCAACATCCTCGTCAATCGCCAATTCAATTGCCTGTTCAAAATAACGGATTGCGTCCTCCTTTGCGGGTTTGAAAAACGGGTGTGGCTCTATTCCTTCATTGGCAATTTTGCGGGAAATGAGAAATGTAAGCTGGTCAATCGTTGGCAACTTGCCCCTTGCGTCGGGGTACGGATGAACGGGCTTTACCTGTATCCATTCCTTGATTTTGCTGATTGGTGGAAACTTCCCTGGGCTTCTGCCATTTTCAACATAATCCCAATATGTCTGTATCTCAATTTCAACCTTATAAAAATCCTCACCAATCGTAATAATCGGGTTCATTGTATCGTACAATGTTCCCGTCGCAATACTTCTATTGTTGCCCAAATTATTCCTCGCCTGTTGAATGAAATATTCGGCAAAACGCTCCAATGTTTCTCGTAGGTGTGTCCATGGAATATTTGGTACTATTCTCGTTCCTGCTGCCATTTTACAATAACTTGTGTTTTATTTTGAACTCTCGCAAACGCTGCTCTTCCTTCTTCACCTTAAATCTTATGTATGCCACATATGTTAGGAATTCCATAATAGGCAAATCAAATACTTGTGCAAAATTGAAATTTGTCATTTCGGCCACTGCCTCTGCCAATTGCAACCATATGCGGAGCGGAGTGCGTCCATTGCCTTTTTCGTTTCCTTCCTCAACTCCCTCAACAGCGGTTTCTCCTCCTTCTTCGCCATCAGTATCTGTACTGCCAACATTGCGTCCAACTTCGCTTGCGTTTGCCTGATTGATTTGTTGGACTTGGTGATAAAAAAATCGGCCACCGACAATGCGTCCTCAACATTGAAATAATCCCTTATTTCCTCAATGACTTCCTGTTGGTCGTAGCCGTCTGCATATTTATGCCCAATTGGAATGAGAACGATTGCCATCAATTCGGGTAGGTAATCCTCAATCCTGTTTTGGCAAATTGCCTGAAAATCAATGTAAGCCGCCGTACTTATTCCCATAATGTTTTTGTGTAGGTAATAGGTATGCCCGTTTATTTGATATTCTTTTTGAACTTTGACCTTTTTCGGTTCGGTCTTTACCCAATCGGTCTGTGCAACGATTTCTCTCGCTTCGTCCAGGGATAAATTCAAAAAATCCTCATACTCCATTTCAGCCAATAATGCCGCTGCCCTGAATGTTTTTTCTTCGTCGCTTATATGCAAATTGCCTATGCAATCCATTTCTTGCAAAACCCCAATGGGCATTTCTTTCCAACTTTTTATCATAACTTTTTCTTATTTATGCAAAACTTATATTCATTTTTCCCAATCCTTTCTTATACGCCCAATATGCCAACATTGTACTGATAACCATATCGTCATGGCATTTGTATCCGTTATATGTGATTGTTTTTGTCTTCACATTGATATCTGCTTGATATTTACGCAATTCATTCAACAAATTCGGGTCGTCCAATATCTTGCAATATCCATTTTCTAACGCTATTTGGAATACACTGACTAAATCATTTTTTGACTTGTTTGTAGTCGTCCATTCACTGATATTCATCCTCAAATTCTTTCTCAATGCGTCTATATAAACGGAGCCGATTGAATTTGTTTCAGCCAATATCGTTTTGATTTCCCTTTTTGATTTAATGTCGTTGATTAAACCGCATAACCAATCAACCTGTTGCATTGGTGTCAAATTGTTCGTTCTGTGGATTTCAACCATTTCTCCCATATTGTCAAAAACGCTCAATGCGGTGTAGTCCCCATCAACGCCTGTGGCGAAATCAATTCCTATATAAACAACCTGTCCTGTTCCTGGGGAACCAATACAATTCTCCATTCCCTGAAATAACAATCCCCCGTCGGTCAAAAACTCTCCTTCTATCTCGGTACGATACTTCGCTCGGCTCATTGTCTGTTTGTACAACAGCTTCTTTTCCTCTGTTAAAAACTTGCTGATATCGTCGTTCTTTGACCAATCAAATGTCTTCACCAACGGATTGTCTTCCAACCCCTTTAAATACATGGAATAGTAAAATCCGTCCATTGTAAATGGCGTTGATGCTAGAATGAGCGGCGCATTGGCGGCATTTACTAGGGGTAGAATACTGAAAATGGCTTCGTCGTCCAAATAGGCACACTCGTCCAACACCAACAGCCCTGTGATTGTCAAACCCCTGTTTATCTGTTCCGTTGATTTAAACAATATTGTGGAGCCGTTGGTCAATTCTATTTCCAACAATTGGGCATTGGCTGACTTCAACATTCCCGTTGGTAATAGGGCTTTATAAATTGACTTATATACATTTCTTGCCAAACTCAATGTTGGTTCAAAAATGGCACTAACAGAAACATGTGTCAATGCCATTCTTATCGTTTCCGCTTGGATAAAAAATGTCTTCCCGCATTGGCGTACTGCCTTCAAAACAGCCGTTTTTCCGCCCTTATACGGGTCTCCCAACCAATCCCACACCTCCTGCTGATACGACATCAATTTTGGGAACACAATTTCCATTTAATTGTCAAATTTTATCACAATCTGTTGGGTATCGTTTTGTTTGTCTGTGGCAATGCCAATCTGCAAACCATTGTTCAACCCCAACATTTTATTTAACGCATTGATTGCCTCTGTTGCCAACTTGTATTGTCCCTGCTCCATACATTTGTCAATAATGCCCTCCAATCTGTCCATATTTGCCTGAAACAAATTCTTGCGATATTCCTCAACATCCTCTGGTAGTAAATAACGCATTGCGGCATTGTAGTACTTCTTGGCCTGACTTTCGGCAACTTCAAAATGTTCCATTGCGTATTCAATGGCTCTTGTACGGCTCATGCCCTTCGTTATTTCCTTGGCTAACATAATCACCCTGTTCTCAACATTTGGGCGGGATTTTGCAACCTTGCTTGAAATGTATCCGCTATCAACAACGCCTGATTTGACATCACCGATTTTCTCCACCTTGCCTGTTTTGTTTTCACTTAAATGTTTCTTATATGTGGGTTTTTTTCTTGGCATAAATGATATTCAATGCTTTTTCATTCTGTTATTCAACTGCGTCCAGGTCTATTTTCTTTGGTCTGCCTCGTTTTGGTTTATTTTCTTCTTCCCTTTCTTCCTTCTGTTCATTTGCCAATGCCTGTTGGTAGGAGAAATAATCAGCCCCTATTTTCTTCAATGAATTCAACCTGCATGTGGAACATGCCAATTGTCTTGGGTTCAATGCGGGGTACAATTCGTTGTAAATAGCCATAATCTCGTTAAACTTGGAATTTGGCATTGACATGAAATTTAACTTGACCGCATAACGCAATTCCTGTTCGTACTGCGTCAATTTTTCGTATTGCTCTTTTGTCATTTTCTTTAATATTTTCTATTATTTTATATAATTCTATCCAATCACCTTCATTGCTGCTTCAACTAGCCTGTCTAAACAACTTTTAATCAATATGATAACATTTTGAATTGTTGGGGCGGCATATGCCAATAATAGGGCTGTCAATAATGATATCAGCGTAAATTGTCCTGTAATCAACAGCCAAATCGCCTGCGTCCAGAAACTCACACACAAAACGCACAAAAATGGCTTTTCGGGTAAATGATGAAACTTCCATTTGTTTGCAATGATATTGTCCAATTCAAATGGGAAACCGCTGATAAACACCACACTAACTATTGCCACTAAAACAAATAATTCAAATAACATTGTCTAACTTGCTTATAATCTTATTCTTAATCTCATTTATATACTTCTTTGCCGTTGGTACTGATACGGAATACTCTCTCGCAACCGCTGAATAGTTGTCCGTCTCAACATACTTCAACCAAATAGTCCTTTCAACTGGTCGTAAATTTGCAATGGCCTCTTTTATGCAAACCATTGTATCGTCATCTTCCTCATTGACCAAATAATCCTCTGGAAACACTTCAATCGCCATTTTCACCTTCAATTATGTCGCTTATATCGTCTGTACGGGCCTGCCATCTGTAATAATCTCGGTAGAATTTGCTCGTTTTTGAAAAAACCTGATTTTGTATCATCTTGGTAATCAATGCGTTAAGGTGGTTCTTCTCAACTGCATCATTCAATTTGTCATTGGAATATGTTGATAACCAAATAATTAGGTCATTGTGGAAATCCTCTTTGAATTGTTTGTCCAACTTTGCGAACTGACAATCTATGCAACGGCGTATCAAATCCATATTCTCTCGTATTATTTCGTCATTGGTCTTCTTCTCCATTTAACCTGTCATACATTGTACTCGCACTGACCGCCAATAATAGGCGTTTCTGCGTTATTTTACGGCTTGTAGGGTCAATCTGTGTTCGCTTGATTGATTTCTCTGTTTCGGGTAGCGTATCTATGTCTATTTTGTCCAAATTCCAAACCCTTATATGCCCGTCGTTGTACAACTCGCTCCACAACGGAACCCACCCGTTTTCTTTCTGTTTTTTGATTGCGTCCCTTTTCTCCCTGTTCATAAACGCTCCCTCATTCATTGTCCAACTCTGTACTGACGGGTAGAACCTCTCCTTTATCTCAACAGCGTATTTTATTGTGTCTTCGTAAATCATGTAAATATCCATTCTGCTTTGAATATCTGCATCAGGGGAACCGAACGGAACCAATGTGTTGGCGCTTGTTGCCTCGTAGAATAACAGATTGTCTGTATCCGCACCCGATTGTTTCCAATAATTGTAGGTACTTGCTGTCCAATCACATTTTGCCTTTCTGTCGCAATTGAAATCCAAATCACTCATCCTCGTCTCCTCCCATTCTGTTTTGAATGCTGTATGCCAAATTGTGTAGGTAGGAGCCAATATCCAATACGATTGCGCCAGGGATTGAAATGACCGCTCCAATAAAATCAAATCCCTGGGCTAAAATTTCTAGGAATGTGTTCATAAAATTCATATGATTGCTTTTTATTATTAAATAGTTGGTAATCACAAATAATTTAACGGAGCGGGGAAAAAATGTCAATAAAACACAAAAAAAAATGGCTCATTTAATGAGCCAAAATATCAATTTGTCGTTTTATGATTGATTGGGTGAATATTCGGGTGTAGTACTTCATTGCCGTTGCGGGGTCGTCTCCCAATGCGGCTGCAATTGTGTTGATATCCATACTGCTTCCCTTGTTTGCCAATATCGTTGCGTAGGTACGCCTCCCCATATGTGATGTTAGCCGTTGGTCTATTTCTTTCAATGCCTTGTTGTATTTTTGATTGCTGATTTGGGGGATTTGTGGGTAATGGAGAATGATTGGAACAGCCCAGGGGAGAACAATCGCATTGAATTCTCTTCCTGTCTTAACCCGTCGTTTTGAAATGTAATAGAAATCGCCTTCTTTGTGTAGGTGTTCGTCTTTGTTGAATGTCATCAAATCTGCGTATGCCATGCCTGTCCCACATTGGGTCAGAAATAGGTCTAAAATCCTCTGTAATCGCTTATCGTATGTTCGGTGTAGTAGTACCTCCACCTCTGTCTCGTTCAGGGCTAAAATCGGCTTATTTGGCTTCTGTATTTTTATCCCTTGGAATGGATTGATTTTTAGGTGTCCGTTGTCAATTGCAAAACGGGTGAATGTCTTTAATCGGGTCAGGTAGCCACAACTTGTTGCGGGGTCATAAACTGCCCTCCATTGGGCTGTAATCCTCTGTACCAATGCGGGTGTCCATTTGCTGATTTCATCGTCCCTGTGGCAAAATTTCAGGGCTTTCTCGGCAACCAATCTGTACTTGTTATAAACGCCCATTGTCATATCAATGCCAACCCTGTGTTGGAGAATTTCCAAATACTCGGCGAACATCATTCCTATTGTGTAAAATCGTATTCCTCCGTTTTGGATTGTTTCCCTCAATGATTGGGCGGTGATTGTTATTCCTTCCCGCATCATTTCCAATTGGTAATTGTTGATTTTGGAACGCCAAATATCCATTGCCTCTATGATTTCGGGGCTTGGTTTCTTCTTGTTGAATTCGGCGGGTTTGAATTTTAGGCCAGGTAAATTGAAAAACTTTCTCTGCCCGTTGATAATGATACTGCATTCCAATGGGGCATAACCGCCTGTTTTCTTTCCAACTTTGCTCTTTCGGCAATAGAATTGGACGCTTGTTGTTGTACGACGCATAATGTGTTGGTTTTAAATGTTTTACAACGCATTTGCGACTGATTTTCGGTGGCCACACAAAAACAACAAAAAATGCCAATAACCTGTGGCTACTGGCATCGTTTAATTGCCGTTTTACGGCGTCTGGTACACTCTCAGGGGCTCTCACAAATGGACCGCAAAATGTACTATATCAGCGACTTGTAGCCGTATGAGCGAAAATACAATCACAAATACAACCACAAATATAAATCATTCTTCGCATATTTCCAAATTTAATAATTTCCAAACCCGTCCGTCTTGTTTCCATTCTCCTTCCAAATCACATTGGTGTAGGTCAGGCATTTCCTCTGGTGTTTCAAAACCATTGTAGGCGGCAACCGACTTCTTCATTTCGTAGGCGGCTAATCCCCAACCGCTCTTCGTTTCGCCTATCTGCTTAATCGTTTTTCCGTCGTAATGGGCGACAATAATAACTTCTTTCATATGTCGTATTTTGATAAAAAAAATAAAATCAGGTCTTGGATTTCTTCAACCATATCAAACCAATCCCGTTCAATCTGTGTCATTCGTTCTCGTATCCTGTCTTCCCACCCGTCTTCGTCCATGTCAATGTCTTCAATCAATTCTTGGGGGAGAAATGTCGGGGGTACTTCCAACATATAATCGTCCAGGGCATGCGCCTCGTCTAATATTTCTTTTTCAATATCCATACTGCAAATATACGAAAAACCCGCTATTTCACAACAGCGGGTAATTCAATCAATAAAATATTATGGAAAAAAACCAATGGATAATGTGTGTTGTTCTATTCTTCTTGTCCTAAAAAATCCCAACGGAGAATACAATCTGGGAACTCGTTTAGGAACTTCTCCGTATATGTTTCAATCAGGTCTGCAACGAATTTCAATTCCTCGTCAATGTCTTCAACTTCTTTCTTTGCTCCCTGTGTTTGGAATACTAGGGAAATGATTTCGCCCTCGGTGTTGGCTGTGTGTTTAATTCTAACTTCAACCAACGGGTGTTCATCCTTATCCTCCTCGTCTGCCAAATCGGTGAAAAAAATCGTCAATAGGCGGAAATCGTAATCGTCGGTAAAATCCTGTTCCGTTGCTTCTGCAATCAAACTTTTAGTACTAACTAGGAATTCGCCTGTCTTGTAGGCGGTCTTCAAATCCTTAAAAATCTCGTCCTTCATCGCTCAACTAGTTGCTTAATGTCGTTATATAATTCTCAACTTGCGTCCAGGAACAGAAATCAATTTGGGGCTGTAAAATTTTGTTGATTTCCAAACGAATGTACCCCCTAAAAACTTCTGTAAATCGGTATTCTTTACCACCGACTTCGTATGTCTTCTGTACGCTTGTCTTCATTGAACCCCCAATCGGTTTCACCCCATTGGGGATTTGTTCATTTTGATGAACCCAACATGCCATTTTTAGTAAAACGGAGCGTCAAATCTATGTTGAACCTTTAATATTCTCCGCTTTGCGGCTATGAGTAATTTCACTCGCTCATAACCTATGAAAATAATTTTGATAAAAACATAACAGAATATTGGATTGCGCTGTCCCAGCGTCGGTTTCCGTTGCAATATATTATTTCTTAATCGTAGCCATAACAACCGCACCAGCTCTTTTGTACGGACGGAGCCCAACCATAAATTCTCCGCTCATGCTGTTTGCAAAAAATGCTGCGTCGTCCCAATTGTCAAAATCAGCCCAATGCTCCTCGTTTCCAATTCTAATGAACTTGGTGTTGGCATTGATTTCCATATACTGCTCATCAGTCAAATCGGGCTGCGTCAGCGTAGCGTTGTTAAACATTGACTTAATCGTCTCATTGGCGGTGTTTCCGTAAATTTTGGTAATGTTTTTCATATCTATAAACTAAAAAAAAATCAAAAAAAAATAGGGAAATCACCTTGCGCCGCCTCTGCTCGGTTTGGGGTGAAATCCCTAATAACTTTCTCATTGGAACTTTAACAGAGGTCGTTCCTTTATCGTCTCATTGCAAATATACAAAAACCTAAAACAAAACACAAATATTTTTGCAAAAATTTTTCACTTTGGCATCAAATTTGAATGCGTCGCCTTGGCATTGTTTTTGAATGAATGGGGCTAAATTGTTGTAAATGAGCGGTTTAGCCCCATTTTTCATTCTATTCCTCTTTTTTCATAACTTTCGCACTAACAATTTCGTTGAACAAATTCTTCCAATCCTCCTGCCTTCTTTTATCCTTATTCAACAAATTTGCGGGAATGTATTTATATTTGATAAACTCGTCAATCGTTATATAATCCCTGTACTCGTACCATTGAATAACCATTGCTTCCAGGTCATTGTTTGTCTCGCTTGAATAGGGAACCCCTCTCCTTCTGCACAAATCCTTGCGGATTGCCACCAATTCGTCATGCACCTTCTCACCTCTCTCCAAATCTTCTTTGGTGATTTCAATCGTCCTTGATTTTAGGGCTTTCGCACAACCCTTGCCTGTTAAAATAGCCGCTGAATAACGATACTTCAAACTCTTCTTTCCCGTCTTGGTGTATGAATAACACAAATCATGTGTCTTTGCAAACGCCGTCAATCTTCTGTAATTGTCGTTGTAATCCTCCTCACATTCCACATAATCGTCCAACGACCAATTCTTGCTGTTCATATTCAGCTCAATAATTCTCACAATTTCGTCGTCCTCTGTCATATTCTCATATGCAACGCAAATTGGAGTGTTTTCGGGGATTTTCCCATTCTCAATCGCTTTAATGTACGCTTCCAACTTATGTTGTCCGTCCAAAATGTGATTTGTCTGTTTGTTTATGTGAATTGGGTACGGGCCATAACATGTACCATCACTTCTAACCCCATTCTCACAAATCCACTGATAAAAATCATTCACATGTGTCGGCTGAACTTTCCTGTTCCTTTGATTTCTGCCGAATTCTTTCGCCTGGTCATAACTGACCTTAACAAATACTTGGCTGACCAAACCATTGTCGTCAATAAAATAAAAATCATTCATAATAAAAAAATCGTTTATAATCGGGCATCAGCCCTGTTCTGTGTAAATCTACAAAAATAAATTTGGAAAACAAAATGGAAATGCTTAACTTTGTTGATTTTCTTTTTCAATTTGCCTCCTTACCATTTCGGGGGCTCCCGTTTTGAAACGCTTCTGTGTCTCCTTATCCATTCCCAATTGGGTCAATGAAACCTTGATATTTATCAAATCCTTGTCCTTCACCTTATTTCCCACATCCACAACGAGAATGAATTTCGCTCCGCCGTTTTCTCTACCCCACCAACCATTCAACGCCTTCTGCAAACGGAACGACAATTTATCGTATTCGTCCAATCGTTCTTGGTATTGTCTCCAATCGTCGCCGTCGTCGCCCAGGACAACACTCATTTTGATATCAATGTCATTGACAACAGCGTCGTTCTTATTCTTCCTAATCCTTGGTAATCCCAATTTCCTTCTTTGTTGGTTTATCCTGTCTCTTTCTCTCTGTTCGCAGTATGCGTCAACTCCGTACCTACGGATGTATTCTTCTTTTCTCATTTCGGTTTTCGTTTTCTAATAAATAGTATGATTTTGGAAAATTGTAAATAGAATTTGATAAAAAATACAAAAAAATTTTGAATGATACAAAAAACCCCAATCTTGGTGAAAATCGGGGTTCTTTTCTTTCTTTATATATTTCTTTCTTTTTAAATTCTAGTCTGGTTTCTAGTAACCAGATTTCTAGAATACTAGATTATTAAAAACTAGATTCTAGAATTATTAAAAAAATAAATATATCTAGTAATTCACATGCTACGCATTTTAGGGACTTGCATCAAAATCTCTTTTTGAAAATTGAAATCAGCTTTTTGAAAAACCCTGTCTTCTTCAAATTCAGGTATAAAACGAACATCAATATCAAACTTTCAATAATTCCTAGGATTGTGAATATACGATAAAACCTCGGTATCACTTCAACCTCTTCTTTAATTGGAACTGGTACGGGTATTTCTTTTTCAATTTTGATTGTATCCGCCTTGGCGGTGTAATGTTCGGTGTTGGTATTGTGTTCTTCAATCCTGTCTTCTGTGAGCTCGGCGGCGAGAACGGATTTCGTTGTGTCGTTCCATGCGACAACTTGCGACCTGGCGCCCCTTATACGGAGCGTATCCAACAACCCCGCCCAATCCTTGTATCGGCTCTTCTCAATAATGCGAACGCTGTCCCTTATCCTTACGCTGTCAATGATGTTTGTCGTCGTTTCAGCCGTTGTTCCAACGGGTACATACTGAATGGTCTTACAAGATGCAATCATAACAGCCCCGTAAAGGGCCAAAAGAAGCCCGTAGAGCGAGTTTCTCAACCAAGACGATAAGTAGTGCCAACGGCCCTGAGATAATGCCTCTACGGGCCTTATTTTTTCATTTTGTTTTTTCATATCTTTTTTGTATTTTATATGCATGATTGAAGAGTGGAGAAATACAGAAAATTTAGATAATTATCTTGTGTCAAACTATGGTAATGTAAGGGTTACAGATTTTATTGATGTAAGGGGAACATTTAGGCAGGGTCATATATGCAAACAATCCGTCGGTCCTGGTGGGCATTTATATGTGGGTGTATCTAAAAAGGGTAAAACAAAAACCTATGCAGTACATCGTTTAGTGGCAAGAGCATTCCCTGAAATCTGTGGTGAGTGGTTTGAAGAGTGTGAAGTTCATCATATTGACGGAAACCCCGCAAACAACAACGCAAAAAACCTTGTTTGCCTCACAAAAGAAGAGCATATAAGGATGCACAACCCTCCAAAACCTGATAAATGGGCAAGATGGAGATATAATTATTTACGATAAAACTTTTTATTTATAAAAAATTTTAGGAAATCCTTTCTTTTAAATTTCATTTTTTTGAATATAAAATAGTGAATATTCTTTTTTTCTACATAATAGTTGGTGAGCCCGTTCTGGGCTAATGAAAAATGCGGGGGAAATTCGTCCTCCGCATTCGTTGTTATTTGTCAATTTGGAATATCATCCTGCGTTGTCTTCCCGTATTGCTCCATAAACCGACATGTACCCAACGGCTCTTGTTCTTTCCTTTCCCTGAACTTTCCTCAATGATTTGGTCAAACATTTTGTCTTTTGCCCATTCCCTGATAAACTTTACAAATCCTTCATAATCCCCGTTGCTTGGATAAATGTCAGCGGCAAATCCTTTTCGGTGCAACGAATTCAAAACACCTCCAACGGCGGAATTCAATGCGTCATTTCGGTATCCGCTTGTGATTTTAATCCCGCTTCCCCAATCTTCTCGTAATTCGTCCAGGAACAATGCCAATTCATTCAAATTCTCAACAATTTCCCAACTTGGCAAATTCTCAATTGATTTTTGCCTTGCTGTACTACTTGTGAGAAATTCCTGTAAATCAAAATATTTCGGTGTTTTCATCTTTTGTCATTTACCCTTAAAAATCCGTTATTCACCAATGTATAATAGGCAGTACTTGAACCTACGACCTCCACATCCCAAATGTGGCGTTCTACCAACTGAACTACTACTATAATTTTTTCTTATGCTACATTCTTATTCCTGTCGTTTTTCATTGAAAACCATTGATAATTTTTCTTTGCGCTGTGGATTGCCTTGTGGCATATGGAACACAATGTGATACAATCAGCCGCCTCCGCTTCTCCACCTTCATACAAATGTCTGTATTGGCGGTGATGGCAAGTGAGCGTTACACCGTTTTGACGGGTACGACCACAAACTTGACACATTCCTCCGTCTCGTTCTTCAACGATTTTCTTTACCGCCTTAAATTCTTTGGAACGAATGTAATTCCTGTACTTCTTGTACGCCTCGTCTCGTTCAACGGATTTTGGTTTTTGCTTGGTATCGCTTCGTATTTTATTTGGTTTTGCTCCCACTAATCAACCGCACAAATCGTATTATTTACAACCTCAACATTGATTGTTGTGTATGCGCCCGCAATCCTATCGTTGAATGCCTGTGTCTCTATGAAATTAGTTATACTATATGTTTCACTAACATAAATAACTTCCTCAATATCAACAATATGGCGAACAATGTTTTTCAATTGCTCAACAGCGGCTGACAAAATGTCAGTATCATTTACATCGTCTTCTGCCAATCTGTCAAAATAATATAATGTTAGTTGAAAACTTGTACTATTTTGACTAACGCCATGATTGCCCGTTGGAGAAATAAACAACACTGGGTAGCCGTCTATTTTCTTCACATTCAATTGGTAAATATCAGCCCCCGCCGCTGAATAGTTGATACACTTCTGTTCAATGGCTGTGCGGGCAATTTCATTCAGTAGTGTCTTCAAATCCATCACTCGTATCCTCTTCTTCTCTTATTCTTGTTTTGCGTTCCTCCTCGTACATTTTAAATCTGTACCTATAATCAACCCCAATCAACGCACCTGAAAATGTGGCTATCTCACCAAATGCCGTTAAAACGCTTGGGGCTATCTCACCGATTGGAACTGCGTAAAACCCTAGGAACAATAACACCAAACCGACCATAACAATGCCCAATCCTGCCCAAAATTGTATTGTCATTTTCTGTTCTTGGCTAATTCTTTTCATATCTATGTCCTCCTTTTATCTGTCCAAATACAAATTGATATTTGCAAATCTGCTTGCCCTCTCGCAACTGCCACATTTAATCTTGCATTGTGGGAATGCCCCCTCATTGGAACAAATGAAATCAGCCATTCTGTTCAGTGAATGATTGTACATTGTTTCAATGTAGTTTTGCAAAAATTTCACATCGTCTATATTGACGCTCAATACATTTGTATCTGCATTTTGGATAACGCCCATGTTGCGGATTTTGAATGTACTGCGTATGCATAAATCAATTATTGTCTTGTAAATCATTGCGTCCGTCAAATAGTCGTCCAGGAGCGTCTTGTACGGAACATTTTCGGGGTCGTCAATGCTGTCGGGCAATCCCTTGATTTTGTTCCAAACCAATTCCTGCAACCTGTCAATCATTTCTGCTCCCAAAATATCAACCATATAAACTTTTTGTGCTGTGCGAATGCTTGCGCCAATCATTGTATCGTCGCAATTCAAACTTAACTCGCCGCTCTCCTTAACCTTTTTCGGCGAAACCAACATTGTATTCTTGTATTCTGCCATCACTCAAATGAAATACTAAATGGAATTATTTCTATTGCGTTTTTAACGCCTGTGATATCGTCAATAACGCCCTTGAACAACTGCTGCATTGGTAGGGCAATCGTTCTGTTGTACAACTTGAAACTATCGCTGAATTCTTGCGTTGAAAATCCTGTGTTGCCAACGCTTGTTCCAACCAACAGCGGTGAAATTCTCATTGCTGTGAATATGTTCTCCTTGCTGATTTGACGAATATTGTTGAATTTCTCGGCGGCATCGTCTGCGTCTATTTTGTTTATCGTCAATGCCTTTCCTTCGTCGTTGGCATAATAAATCATAAAATTGCTTGGAGCGTCGTAGCCACAAAACTTTGTACGAATTCCGTCCTCAATGATTTGCTTTTGTTCGTCGGTCAAATTCGCCGTATCGGGCAAATTGATAATATATCGGGCGGCAAATCCGTTGCTGATTGAATTCAGCGAATAACGGCTTCCCTCAATTTCTGCCAAAACATCGTCCAATGCCGCTGCCCATGGGGCTGCGTTATAAACCCTGCGAATGCCTGTTCCGTTGTAGAAATAAATCATTGTTGGATTTTTAGGGTCTAACTCGGCAAAACCCCACCTGTCGTAGCGTTCTCCCGCCGTTCCCCAACGGCTCCAACCCTTTTTGTTGTAAATGACTTTGTTTCTATCCTTATTCAACCTGCATTTGGCAACATCTAGTGGGTACAATTCAACGGGAATGCCCAATCCGTTGTAAATTATTTGAATAGCGAAATTTCCGTATGTGTAGTAATCGTAGGCAATGTGTTCAATGAGCGTTCTCATGTCCATTCCTCTGCGATTTACTTTCTCTCTCCAACTTCCTGCCTCGTCATTGACAACAATGTTGTCCCCCAAAATGTAATTGATTGATTGGTCAATCGTCGCTTTCAATGTTGCGCTGCGCTCATAACAATTCGCCAGTAGTTTTGGCGTATCATTCTCCTTGCCCCAACTAACAACGCCTTCTCCGCCTCCGTAAATATCCTCGGCGGGGTCATAAACATATTGTCTTTCCGTTTCAACAACGGACAATGTAATTTTTTCTTCCATTTACCCCTCGTAATAAATCAAATCGTTATTATTTTCTTCGTTTTTGCCGTCATACGGATAACTTGTGTTTTCCGCCTCGTCATAAACATTCATTTCTTCCACTTTGCCGACGCTTAAAAGCCCCACCAGCGGGTTCAAATATCTCAATGTGATACTCTCCCCACTTGATGTTAAAATAGTGTCTAAAATCGGCGTTTTTGGCGTTATTCCAAACTCCCCGTTGCTTGGGAAAACAGCGTAGGTGTATTCCCCGTCGTTCATTCCCTCTTGGAGCTCAATTTCGTCAAATTCCAGGTACAATTCATTGGCGGAAACATTTGTCAATCCGCTGTAAATGAAAAATTCCCTGCTTGCGTTATTTTGAACTAAAATATTGTACATTTTCCTTCATTCTTCTCTATATTTAATATCGTTTGTGGGGAAAAACGATAAAAATCCCCCGAAATCCATTGGAAATCGGGGGAAATACTAAAAAATTGCATTTACGGCTCTGTTGGTGTTTGAACCGCTGCTGAAAACACTAAAACATCTCCCAAATACGCTTCACTAACTCCGTCTATTCCCAGGAAACATTCGGTAATTTCGTCTCCACCCAAATAGAATGGCTGTCCGTTGGTCAAACGCTTCTGCCTGATTGTAATAACATCTGTGTTCGTTGTTGTCAAATCGGTGAATGTCAGCGTTGTTGTTCTGTCCGTTGAACCTGTGTAATTTGGTGCAACAGCCGTAATCGTTGTCGTTCCTGTTCCACCCGTTGCGCTCAACACCAACCAATTTTCCGTTTGTGAAACGCTCCATTCATTTTGTGTCTCAACAACAATGTTGATTGTATCACCTGTTGCCTTGATAACCGATTTTGACGGGGTAGCCGAAATTGACGATAACACTGGACCTGCTGTCAATGTGTAGTTGCTGTTGAAATTGTAGTGATATGTACCCAATTGTTTTTCGTACAAACATGGAACATTGTTGTCGTCCAGGGCTGGCCTAAAATCCCTAACTAGTACATCATTTTCAAAAACTTGAATGTAATAAACTTTTGTTCCTTCGCAAACGAATTCACTGGATTTGGGAAACCATAAACTCCAATCGGCTCCAAATGTACCATAATATGATGTGCTTGTCGTTGCTGTTTGCTGCGTTGTCAAATTTGTCAATGTCAGTACCCTGTCATTGAAAACGCATTCAATCTCCGTATCTTGTCCTGCCGCATAACCAATATAAGCCCTCCCTTGACCATCCCTTGGGCAATCAAATGTGAAATCATAATTGCGGTGGGTAAATAGGCGGAAATAACTATTGGCTGGTGATTGTTCCATACAACCCATCAGTAGTCGCCCGTCTGGGTGCGTTGTATTCATTTGAACCTTTGTGCGGAGCTTGATATTGTTCGTAATGCTTGGGTGATAATTCAACGGAATTCCCCACCTGCCAACAACCTGGTTGTCGTCCGTTCCGTTCTGTATGTATTCAATGTATTTCATAAATTCAAATGTTTTTATAAACCCCACCCTTGCGAGTGGGGATTATTTTTTATTCATCAACGATTAAATACAATGTGTTCGGGTCTGTCGTTCCCGCTTGTATCAACGCCTCATACGCTGCTGTCGTTATTTTCAACGCCTTAATCATTGTTGCCCAAACTGGTTCTGCGTTGCTTCCTGCGCTTGTCAAAACCTGTCCTGCGGTTCCGCCAACCTGTGGAACAAACACCCTAGTAGGCCCGTTATTTGTACCATTTGTTAAAAATATTGTGCTGTTGGAATAACCAGTTGTGTTGTAGTAAATTGCTTTGGAGCTCCACCCCGCTCTCTTGCCAATAACAACACCCTCCTTGTTCCAAATTGGTAGTCCGTCATTTTGTTCATTTGGCCAAATAACTTTATGAGCGTAATCCTTTTCTGCAACCTCGTAATGTGGGGTAGAAACGATTGGATTAAACCTGTTTCTAACCGCTGCATAACTTTCTAACCTAAATTGAATTTCGCCTTCAATCCATGAAATCCAAACTCTGTTGTTGCTGCGATTGTTGCCCTGAACATTGATTTCACCCTTTGAAATTGTTTTGTACAATGATGTTAAGCCAGAATCGTTATACACCTTTAAAACACCCTCGCTTGGAACATAAACAACATATGCGTTTGCGTCATTGAAATAATTCAGTGTGCAAATAATTGTTTGTCCAGTAGGCAAATAGCTATATGCGTAAATTGACAACATATCGTTGTTGCTGTTGTTGTAGGTGCTATTTGTGTCTGCCATACAACCAATCCATTCACCGCAAACACCGCTGCCATTTACCCATTTGAACAATCTGCCATTGTATTCGTAGGTGATGTTTTCCTCTCCTTCGCTTGATAAATCGTTCAAATGAACAAATTCCATTTTCAAACGGCGGAG
>JAEEGL011284169.1_pt1 | contig 33732 bp, 18 predicted proteins | sample 9134231 | NCBI WGS metagenome assembly JAEEGL01 (sample SAMN16246548, study PRJNA631951) | gut metagenome | biome: gut microbiome; feature: rumen; material: fiber-attached | host: Bos | place: Iran: Karaj | collected 2018-10 | reverse complement strand
ACCATAGCTCTCAATGAAGCCGTTGATGAAGTCCACATCGCTATTGGTCTCCTCGGCCCACATGATGCTGGAGTCGTCAAAGGTCTTCAACGAACCGGTCTGGTAGAACTTGATCAGCTCGTGGATATAGGCGCGCTGGCCCTCGTTCTCGGCCACGGTGGCAGCCTTCTGAAGCCAATAGACGATCTTCTCGATGGCCTCGCTGTAGAGACCGACCACATTGTAAGGCTCCTCAACAATCTTGCCATTGCGTTTTACCACCTTGCAGTTCAAGCCCCACGAGATGGGAGTGAGGTCGGTGGTGTCCTTCAAGTTGTTGTAGAAATCCTCGACTTCCTGCTGGGTCACGCCCTCATACATGTTGCAGGCCGAGGTCAGAATCAGGTCCTCGCCATCGGCCTGGTTCACGCGCTTGGCCATGAAGGTGGGGTCAAAGATGACGCGGTCGAGCACTTTCTTCTCTCCGTCACGCTTGTCGGCACCAGGCAGAGCAGCAAACTGCTTGTCAAAGAAGTTCTTGGAAAACTCAGGAATGAACTTGTCCATCGAGTAGTGGTGATGGATACCGTTGCCAAACCACACCTGTTTCAAGTACTTGACAAAGGCCTGATAGTCCTTGTCGTTCTTATCACCCTTGTAGTTGCGATAAATGTCCTCCAGCGTTTGTCGCACCATGAGGTTGTACTTGCAGTTCTGGTCAAAGAGGATGTCGCGGCCATTGAGGGCAGCCTCGGTGAGGTAATAAACCAACTCCTTCTGCTGGAGTGAAAGGTCCTCGAAACCGGGCACCTGATAGCGAAGCACCTCGATGTCGGCGAAACGGTCCACCGAGTAGTTGAAGTCACTGGTTTGTGCCATAGCGGTAGTTGCTAAAGCCGCCGTGAAGACGGCAAGAATCAATTTCTTCATTGTCGTTGTTGATGATTATGTTCTTTCTGATTAACAGATGAGGAGATTTACTGCTGGGCAATTCCCGAATAGATGATTTTCTTCTTGTCCATGATGACAATCTTGCCTTCCTTGGCGTTCAGGAGGATGTTTTTGCCATCGGTGGTTTGCATCAGGTAGCTATCACCCTGCTTGCGGCAGTTATTGGACTCGTAGCTCTGGTCTCCACTTGCGCCCTTGAGGGCTACACGCATGGTGCCATTGGCAAGTTGATCGACCGTCACGTCATATTCCTTGGTCTTGAACTGGGCCACGTTGTGGTCTTTGCCGTCCTCGGTGGGACCGACTTTTTCCAACTTCGCAACGCTCTTCATTTTCGAGTCATCGACCTTCTTAACGTCCTTTTCCACCTTTTCGATTGCGGCTTCGTCCTTGTTCAATGCCTTATCATCAGCGGGTTTCTTGTTGCATGCGGTCATGGCAACAGCCACAGCTGCACAAATGATTAAAAACTTTTTCATTGTTGTTTTGATATTAAATTATGATTGTTGATTTTTTGATATCGGTTATTCAGACCATTTGGATTCTCTATATTGATCTCACTCGACGTACAGGACCAACCCCTTGAGATATTCACCCTCGGGGTGATAGATGTTGATAGGATGGTCGGCCGGCTGTGTGAGCTGGTGCAGGATGCGCACCTTGCGACGCGTTTGTGCAGCAGCGCTGAACACGGCCAGACGGAACTGCTCCTTGTTCACTGCCTGGGAGCAGGAAAAAGTGAACAGAATGCTGCCGGGAGCCATCTTTTCCAACGCTTTGGCATTAAGGCGACGATAACCCACCAGGGCATTACGCAGGGCACTCTTGTGTTTGGCAAATGCAGGGGGATCCAAAATAATGAGGTCATAGGCATTCGCCTCCATGTTGTCCAGGAACTTGAACGCATCCTCGGCAAAAGACTTGTGACGGCCATCCTCGGGAGGGAAGTTAAGCGACACATTCTCATCGGTCAAACGAACCGCCTTGGCCGAGCTGTCCACCGAATGCACCAGTGTGGCACCGCCACGCAAGGCATAGACCGAGAAACCGCCCGTGTAGCAGAACATGTTCAACACCCGTTTGCCCTTGCTGTAGCGTTCCAACAAGCTGCGGTTCTCGCGCTGGTCCACAAAGAATCCTGTCTTTTGGCCTTTTAGCCAATCGACATGGAATCGGAGTCCGTTTTCCAAGGCTTCATCGGTTTCCATCTTGCCGATGATATAATCGTTGACAGGGTCCAGATGAGCCTTGTAGGGCAGGGTAGTCTCGCTCTTGTAATAGACATTGTGCACCCCTGGCAACTGCGTGAGTGAGCGAGCGATAATGTCGCGTGCGAAGTGCATGCCGGGTGAGTGGGCTTGCATCACAGCAGTGGGGCCATAGATGTCCACCACAAGTCCAGGAAGGAAGTCGCCCTCACCGTGCACAAGGCGGAAGGCATTGTTGTCCTCTCGCTGGAGCCCCAAGGCCTGACGCATGCGCCAAGCATCCATCAAGCGCTTCTCATAAAAAGCCTCGTCAATGGCCGTGTCATCAAAGGTGAGCATCCTCACGGCAATACTCCCGATTTGGGAATGACCGTTGCCGATGAGTGTTCCGTCATGAGTATACACCGACACCAGGTCGCCTTCCTCGATAGTGTCGTCGGCCGCGGCAATGGCACCCGAGAACACCCAGGGATGGAACCGGCGCAAGGAATCCTCCTTGCCACGCTTGAGCGTTACAGTTTTATAGGTCATTTGAAAAAGAATCTGTAAATGTCGTTACCGTTTGCAAACAAGAGCAATGCTATCAGCAGCACCATACCCACATACTGAGCCCGCTCCATGAATTGCAGGCTGGGTTTGCGGCGAGTGATGATCTCATACAACAGGAACAACACATGGCCACCGTCCAAGGCGGGGATGGGCAACACGTTCATCACGGCAAGAATGACCGAGATGAATGCGGTGATGTTCCAGAAGGAAAGCCAGTCCCAAGTATCAGGGAAGATGCTGCCGATAGTGCCGAATCCGCCCAGGCTTTGGGCTCCCTCGGGCGTGAAGACGAGCTTGAGCTGCTTCACATAGTTCACCATCTTGGTCCAACCCATCTCAATGCCACGGGGCACAGATTGCAACAGGTTGTAACGTATAATCGTGGGCTTGAATATTTCGGCGGGATCCAATTCCTTAGCGATTCCAATCATGCCCTTGTCATCGATAGGCACATTGGTTGCGGTGAGCACCTGGTCGCCACGCTGGAACTTGATGGTCACCGTCTTGCCCTTATACTTCTGCAGCTCTTCCGAGAAACCGATGACTTCGGGCGTGGGGACGTCATTCACAGCAATCATCCGGTCACCCTTCTGAAGGCCAGCCTTCTCGGCGCCCATGCGGGGTTGCACTTGATTCACCACCACGGGAATGCAGTAAACCATGAACGGTTGTCCATTCTCGGCATCCTTGTTCACCTTGAAGATGAAGTTCTCGGGTATGTTGATTACGGTATCTTTACCGTTGCGTTGCACCGTCACCTTGTGGGCAGTGACCATGTCTTGCAAACTCTCGGCATTGGGATGGTCAAGAATCTTGCCATCGGCTTTCAAGGGAATATCACCATCTTGGAAGCCAATCTCATGGGCGCTGTCGCAATACATCATACCTTGAGTTGCGTCGGCGAATTTCACGTATTTCTCGCCCACGCTGTAAGCGATGCCGGCATAGATGACAACGGCCAGCAGGAAGTTGAACATCACGCCGCCCAGCATGATGAGCAGGCGTTGCCATGCAGGCTTGCTGCGGAACTCGTAGGGCTTGGCGGGCTCTTTCAGCGCCTCGGTATTCATCGATTCGTCAACCATGCCGCTGATGGCACAATAGCCACCCAACGGCAACCAACCGATGCCATACTCGGTGGCACGCCACGACTTCTTGTTTTCGTTGGGGTCATTATCACCAGCCACTGCCATTTCATTGCCATGCGAGAACCATTTCAGGTACTTGCCGGGTTTCCACTTGGCGATGGTGAGCCAGGGATTGAAGAAAAGATAGAATTTTTCTACCCATACTCCGAAGATGCGGGCAAAGAAGTAGTGACCAAATTCATGTATCATCACCAGAATGCCCAGAGAAAGAATAAGTTCAAGGGCTTTAATCCAAAAAGTAGTGCTCATTATTTAGTTAGTCTCTTTTACTTAATAAGTTCTTCGACAATGCGAGAGGCATAATCGCGTGCTGCTTTGTTGCTGGCCACAAGGTCTTCATAATGCGGACGCCCGATGTGAGGAGCCTGCTCCATTGTCTTGTCAATGATGGTATAAATGTCGGTAAAACGGATTTTGTCTTGAAGGAATGCCGCTACGGCGATTTCGTTAGCAGCGTTCATCACACAAGGAGCGGTGCCACCGGTGCGGGCTGCTGCGTATGCGGTATTCAACAACGGGAATTTATCAAAGTCGGGACGCTCAAAGGTCAACATCGCCATATCCTCGAGAGTCATTTTGCGGCAGTCACTTGCCAAGCGGCGGTCGGGCAAGCCCAGGGCGTAGCGGATGGGAAGGTGCATGTCGGGCAGTCCCAGTTGCGCCTTGACCGAACCGTCCTTGAAGGCGACCATCGAGTGGACGATGCTCTGCGGATGCACCAGAATCTCGATATCTCCGGGCTCCACGCCGAACAGCCATCGCGCCTCGATCATCTCAAAGCCCTTGTTCATCATCGTCGCCGAATCGATGGTGATTTTAGCGCCCATCGACCAGTTGGGATGCTTGAGGGCATCGGCAGCAGTGACACGCGACAGTTCCTCTTTAGGCAAGGTGCGGAATGGTCCGCCCGAAGCTGTCAGCAGCAGTTTGTCAATATCCTCGTGACGCTCGCCCACCAGGCATTGGTAGAACGCGCCATGCTCGCTGTCAACGGGGTAGAGCACACTGTCTGAATTGCGCAACAGGCTCTCGATGAGTTCGCCGGCGACGACCAGCGTCTCTTTGTTGGCCAGAGCGATGCGTTTGCCCGCGCCAATAGCGGCGATTGTCGATTCCAGGCCACTATAGCCCACCATCGCTGTCACCACGGTGTCAATCTCGGGCATGGTCACCGCTTGAGCGATGGCAGCGCTACCGGTAGCCACTTCGATGTCAGTATCCTCTAAAGCGTCACGCACATACTCGTAATATTGCTCATCGGCGATGATGACCATGTGCGGTCGCATGAGACGGGCCTGAGCAATCAGCAAGTCAGCACTGCTGCGTGCCACCAGTAACCACGCGTTGAACAGGTCGGGGTACTCGGCAATGATATCGAGTGTCTGACGCCCGATTGAGCCCGTGCTGCCCAAAACAGCGATATTTCGTCTTGTTTCTCTCATACTTTTTTGTTACAAACTGCGAAGATACAGCATTTTTCCTTCACGGCAAGCAACGAAAAACATATTTTTAGAGTTCAACGGCCATTGTTTTCGTTTTTTCACTCTTTTCACATTTTCCACCCTTTCCACCATATACGTGCCATTCCACAAAATCATCACCCTGATGTGGAAACACACGCACAGGTGAACGGGGTGGAAAATGTGGAAAACACCGACGAATCAGGTCGTGGAGACCCATCAACAGCAGCATCCGCACACCCATCGGTCACAGGTATGCGGATGCCGCACTAGTCTCTAATCGCTAATCAGCGAACGCAGCGAGCTTAATTCACACCCAGGTCTTTGAGGGTGCGCGGTGCGGGAGTCTTGGGCATGGGCTTGCGGTCCTTGAGCTGCTCAAGAATGACCTCAATGGCCTTGTCCAGCTGCTGGTCGATGCCGTTGAACTCCATGACGGGGTCATTGTCAACGATGATGTCGGGATCCACACCGTGGTTCTCGACAATCCAGTTGCCATGGGTGTCGTAGTTGGTGAAGAAGGGCACGCGGATGTCGGTGCCGTCCATGTAGGGCAGCGAGCCGCTGATGCCCACGATACCACCCCAAGAGCGAGTACCGATGACGGGACCAATCTTGTTCTCCTTGAAACTCCAGGGGAACAAATCACCGTCACTGGCGCTGTACTTGTTCACCAGCAACACCTTGGGGCCGACGAGGGTGCGCTCGGGCGTTGTGCCGTTGTGGTTGCTGCCACGGTACATGGTCAAGCGATAAGGCTGACGAAGCAGTCGCTCAATCACCATCGGGGAGATATTGCCACCACCGTTGCCACGGTCATCGATGATGAGAGCCTCCTTGTCGGTCTGTGCAAAGAAGTAACGCGAGAACTCACGCAAGCCCTCAGGTCCCATGTCGGGAATGTAGACATAGCCCACGCGACCACCGGTCTTCTCGCTCACATAGTCAATGTTGTGCTGCACCCACTCATAGTGGTAAAGCGGGTATTCGTCCTGGATGGGTTTCACGACAACCTTGCGGTCACCGTTAATGGTCAATTCGGTCATCACGTCGGCCTTGTCGCGCAACAAGGCATAGAAGTTGGTCACACCCTGGGCTGACACACCGTCAACAGCAGTGATGACATCACCCACCTTGATGTTCATGCCAGGCTCGAGCAACGGGGAACGCAATGATTCGCGGTCAGGAGCACCCTTTAAAATCTTGGTGATTTTATAACCATTGGCCACCTGTTCCAATTCAGCGCCGAGCATACCGATGTGGTGCTCGTCGGCCTGAATGTGGTCGCCACCGTCAACATAGGCGTGACCCACAGCCAGCTCACCAATCATGCCGCCAATGACATAGGTCAAATCAAGACGGTTCTTGACATAAGGCAGCAGGGCGGCATACTTGTCGTGCATTGCTTGCCAGTCCACGCCATGCATGTTCTCGAGATAGAAGCCATCGCGATAGGCGCGCCAAGCCTCGTTGAAAATCTGATTCCACTCCTGCTCATAGTTCACGGTGGCAATCATGTCATCGAGATTGACTGCCTCGCTGAGGTCGGCCTTGCGAGGGGTGAGGGGAGCGATATAGAGCTCTTCTCCTTTGAGGAAGAGTGCAGTCTTCTGGTCGGCCGAAGGCATCATATAGGCCCTGTCGGCAACCACCTCGTCCTTTTGCTCTTCGAAATCAAAGACACGCACACTGCCGCGGCCACTGTACCACAAGTGGCTTCCGTCGCAAACGAAATTGCCGTAACTACCAGTGCCTACGGGCACCTTGACGATGCGGTCGGCTATGCCGTCAATGTCGATGCGAACAGCGTTCTCATCAGCCTGGGCTTTGCCTTTACCGCCCTTTTTGCCCTTGGGCTCATCCTTCGGGGCGTCCTTGGGGGTGTCGCCGCCAGCGTTTACTTTGTCATCTTTGGGGAGGAATGGAGAGGGAGTGTCCTTGGAGAGCATCACCATATAGATGCCTTCCATCTCGCGGTAGGCAAAGTTCCACTCGATGCTGCTGTAGATGGGATTGAAATCGCGAGCCGAGGCAAAGATGAGATACTTGCCGTCGCTGCTGAATTCAGGTGCGTTACTCTCATACCAGCGGTCGGTCACAGGATATTCCTTGCCCTCGGCAATGTTATAGAGATAAACCACGCTGTATTCATTGGTACCCATGCGGGAATAGGTGAGCCATTTGCCATCGGGTGAGAAACTGGGCGTGGGAATTTCGCCCATCTCGTCCTGCAACAGCGTTTGTTTGGTCTGGGTCTTCACATTGACAAGCACCATTCGGTTCTTGCGATCGGTATAGACAATCTTGCTGCCGTCGGGGCTCCACACAAGGTCGCGGATATAGGTATCGTTATCCTTGGTCAACTGGATGGCCTTGTCGCTGTCCACGGGGCGCATCCAAATCTCGGTCTCGCCGGTCTGGTCGCTGATGTAGGCGATGTTTTTACCGTCGGGGCTCCATGCCGCGTCACGCTCGTGAACGCCAGGCGTGTGGGTGATATTACGGGTCACGCCATGCTTGGCGGGAACATCGAAGACCTCGCCACGGGCACTGATAGCGATGCGGCTGCCGTCAGGGGCCAAGCTGCCGCCGCGCAGATCGTCCTTCACCTTGCGCTGCTCCTCGCGGGCGAAGTTGTTCTCGCTGTTGAGATAGACAGTGATTTTCTCGCTGCGCTTGGTTGTGGGGTCAAGCACATAGAGATAACCGCCGTTCTCAAACACGATCTTGCCGCCACCACAGTTGGCAAACTTCACATCATATTCGGTGAAGTCGGTCACCTTTTGCGTCGTAGCAGTGCGGGTGTTATAGACAAAGATGTTCATGCGGTTGTCGCGGTCACTCATGAAGTAGATTTCGTCGCCAATCCACATCGGGTCAATGTCCTGGGCAATATTGTTCGTGATGTTGGTCACGGTCTTGGCCTGCGTATCATAAATCCAGATGTCGTCGGCCATACCGCCCTTATAATATTTCCAGGTGCGGAACTCGCGGAAGACACGGTTATAGGCCATCTTGGTGCCGTCGGCATTGTAGGAGCAGAAACCGCCTTCGGGCAACGGCAGTTGCCGAGACATGCCTCCGTCAATGGGAGCACACCACAGTTTACCGTCAAAACTGTCACTGATGCGGTTGCGGTAAATCACACCCTTGCCATCAGGAGTCCAGGTCATGGTGATGTTGTTGGGACCCATGCGGTCGCCCCAATCATCACGGGGGTTGCTGGCCGTGAACGTGATGCGCTTGGGCTCTCCGCCCTGAGCAGGCATGACATACACCTCGGTGTTGCCGTCATACTGACCAGTGAAAGCGATGGTGCGTCCATCGGGGCTGTAACGAGCAAAGGCTTCATAACCGTTGTGGGAGGTGATTTTGCGCGCCGTGCCACCGGTAATGGGCACAGTGTAAATGTCACCAGCATAGCTGAATGCCACTTCATTACCGTTAGTACCGGGGAAACGCAGCAAGCGCCCCTCATCGGCTTGGCTGGTCATCGCGACTGTGGCGATAGCCGCCAGTAGAAAGAATTTTGTCTTCATTGTTGTTTATAGATATAGTTAAAAGTAATAATCTGTTATATTAGTGCTACCGCTTAATGATCCTCGCATGAAAGAGCTGACACGGCGTGAAAGCCTTGGGTAGTCTGATTTGAGTGAACGTGATGGTATTCTCGCCCTTGAGCAGCTTCACATTCACCATGTTGCTGTAGGCCAGCCCGTTGATGTTTAGTTCTCCATAACTGGTCATCACCAATGTTCCCATCCTGTGACCATTGACCTCCACCTCGCGCACATCGAGCGTGCCGGTGGGGTGGTAGCCCACATCCAGGAGATAGTCACCGCCTTGGGCCACTGTCACATTTATTGATGTGTGGCCACCCACGCTGTCGGGCAAGAATGCGGTCTGTGGGGTGAGATGAAAATCCAGGTGGGGTTTGGACATATATCCGTGAATATATTTCCCTGCGATTTCGACGGAATACTCGGTGAAATCGTCTACTTCGGGGAGCGCAAATACCGAATCATTGATGGCGCTTAATGAGCCATTGGTTGACAAACGGTAAGCCAAACCAGGAACAAAGTCCACGATGTGGCCGCTGTCACGAGTCCACACCACAGTGGGGATGGGGGGCAAGATGACCTCATTGCGGTGAATTGTCACTTTATTGGATGAGCGTGTCCCGTCTTCCATGGTGATGACAAGATGGTGATTGCCCTCGACATCACAAGGGATAAATGAACTCTCCAACGGTTTTCCGTTATCAGATATCGACTTGATTTCATTGCCTTGACCTTTAACCGTAATATCCAACACGGCTCGACGGTAGTTCAGACCTTTCAACGACTTGGTTCCCGGCATGCCTGTTGGAACCGTCGGCGAGAATTCAATGCCCTCGGGCGTGAAATTCATTCCTAACAGTACGCGGATAATCATCGCAATATCAGATGCACTGGTGCCCAATTCATCAATATTGATACCGTGAATGTGGATGCCGCGAGATTGATAGAGGGCCTGGGCACGGTAAAGCGCCCCGAGGCCGCGTCGCAGAGCATTCTCGTTGCGAGTGTAGGCCGCAGCAAGATTCCACATGGCTTGGGTGGTTGCCCATGAGGAATTGACAAAATAGGGCTCAATGGGTGTGGAAGCAGGGTAGGTGACATTGACACCATAGTCCGAGACGGGCGTGTTGGCAATCAGATTCTCGGCACGGTCATCGTCGGCAATGCCCCACAAGGCGCACATCGCCTGAGACGTGTTATCGGTTAGCGGTGCCTGACGCGGCACGGCCACGCCATACAGGAACGAAGAGTAAAAACCCTGATCCTCGTTCCACAGGTGCTGGTTGATGGCATCCTTAATGCGCTGGGCATCCTTCTGATAATCGTTTTCAAGACCCAGTTCTTCGGCCATTTCACCGAGGATTGCATAGGCGTTCCCCGTCAAAATATTGTTGCCCAGTGACATGCAAGCGAACAGGTCATTATAACCCATCCACGTCATGCGCCGCGGACCCAAGGGTCGGGCAGACGTATAGCCCGCACCGTGTACAAGTCCTGTACTTTGGTCTAACAGCACCTTGCTGTTGATATTTAGTGTCTTCTTGATAACGTGATAACAATAGGCGAGCCATTGGCGGTCGCCCGTGACCTTATAGACTTCCCATGCTGCTGTTGACCAACCGATGTGATCGTTCACCACAGGCCATTGGCCCTCGCGTTGCATGATGATGCTGTCACGGTCCACCATCGTCTTGAGCGTGGACATGGCTTGATGGGGTTTGAGACATGCCAATGACAGGTAAATGGCACAATATAAACGACTATAGTTGTGAGTGGCGACAAAATTGCCGTTCTTGTCGATGCCATTGGCAACACCCTCGGACGACATCTCATAAAGCATGTCAATCAACGGCTGCCCGCAAGTGAATTCGGGCATCATCGTGGGGCGGATTTTGCGCTTTCGCCAGGGCTTTCCCTGCACAAACCGTACTTCCAACGAATCGATGTTGCCATACAGCGAATCCAAGCGGGCAAGTGGCAGGTTAGAGGCGATGCGGTCCATTGATTTTGGAATCCAAACAACAATCGTGTCCTCAACAATACTGTCACCGTTGAGCGTGAACAATTCATTCTGCACAATCGCCTGATTGCTCATTTCCTTGTCTCGGGAACAAGCGAACAACAACAGGCTCACAGCAATCACCGCAAGCACGCTACACTTTCCAAGCAATCTCTTATCGCTCATATTTCCCCGCAAAGATACTAAAAGGCCAACGTTAATACAAAGCAAATATTATTTTTTTTGCTTGCCATTGTGTTCGGCTTGTACTAACTTTGCAGCGCAATGAGATGGCCAGAAAAACATATCCTTTGTTTGATGACGTTCCTGTGGGTGGCGTTATCGGTTGCCGGACAACAGGCTGCCGTGACCCAGATCACCGGATTGGTGCGCGATTCACTCACCCGCGAGGGCATCGCCCTTGCTTCGGTCTCGCTAGTGGGCACCAGCGAAGGAACCCTTGCCGATGAGCGTGGCGGTTTCATCATCAATTCACGATCTCACTTCACCAAGTTGCGCGTCACTGCCATGGGCTACACTCCGCGTGAGATGGACATCAAGCCGGGGCAGGGGAATGTTGTGCTCGTTGACATGGTACCCACTGGTGTGCAACTGGGCGAGGTGGTCGTGCGCAAGGGCAAAGAAAAATACAGCAAAAAGAATAACCCGGCAGTCGAGATGATTAAGCGGCTGCGCGAACGGCGCGACGATAATGATCCGAGGCATTTTCCTCATTACGGTTACACCCAGTATGAACGCATGATGCTGGGATTCGGCGACCTGGATGAATTGATGAAGGATCCCGAGCAGCAGAGTTGGATTGAACAGTATGCCGACACGTCATTGCTCACCGGCAAACGCATCCTGCCTTTCTCAATCAAGGAAACAGTCGCACGCGATCATTACAGCGACGCAGGCCACAAGCAGGTCATCCTGGGCACCCGCAGCGCTGGCATTGACGAACGCATTGACCAGGAGAATATCAAAAAGGTGCTTGATGATTTCATGGGCGAAATCGACATTTTCCAGAACGATGTGACGTTACTCACCAATCGCTTTGTCAGCCCGTTGTCGCGCATCGCCGTGGATTTCTACAAATTCTACCTCAACGATACGGTCATGGTCGACGGTGAGCGGTGTGCCGTGTTGAGTTTTGTGCCCTTCACACCGCAGACCTTCGGCTTCTTGGGACGCTTGTATGTCTCTCTCGAAGATACCACCATGTTTATTAAACGCGTGTCAATGGGAGTGCCCCATGACATCAACCTGAACTATGTGGAGCGCATGAGCGTTTTGCAGGATTTTGAGCGGGCTCCCAACGGGTCACGTCTCAAGACCAACGAGCACATCGAGGTGAGCATGAAGCTCCTGCCTGGGCTGCCCTTGGTGTTTGCCCGTCGTGAGAGCAGCTACTGCAATCACAATTTCAAACGCCCTGAGGGTGGTGTGTTCAATTTTGCGGGTGAGCGACGCGAGGAGGGTAGCGCCGCATTCATGCCCGACGAGTTCTGGCATGAGTACCGGCCGGCACAGGTGCGCACGACTACCGCCACGATGCAGAACCTGATGAAGCGCTTGCGTGGCTCCAAGCTGTTCTATTGGGCCGAGCAGTTCATCGTGCTCATGGTCAACGGCTATCTCCCCACAGCACGGGTGAGCCGAATAGACATCGGTCCGCTCAACACCATGGTCAGCGGCAATGCAATGGAGGGGATGCGCCTGCGTCTGGGCGCTGTGACCAACGTCAACTTGAGCCGCCACTGGTTTGCCCGAGGGTATGTCGCCTATGGCTTCAAAGACAATAAACTCAAATACATGGGGTCGCTGGAGTATTCCTTCACGCCCAAGAAAAAGCTGGATCAGGAGTTCCCCGTCCACAGTCTGCGTTTGTCCCACCGCTATGATGTGGACAGGCTGGCCCAACATTATTTATATACCAATGCCGACAATATGTTCCTATCGCTCAAGCGACACAAGGATACCAGGATACAATACTTGCGCACGTCACGCCTGGAGTACCGCCACGAGTGGTATAACCATTTCTCCATTGCACTGGGCTTTGAGCACAACATCCATGAGGGCACACAGTATGTTCCTTTCGTCTATGCCGACGGCTCATCACGGCATCGTTACACCCAAGCCGGTTTCACGGCACAATTGCGTTTCGCACCCGGTGAGACATTCTATCAGACACGTTCTCATCGCATCCCCATCAACATGGATGCTCCCATCATCACGCTCAATCACACCTACATGCCCAAAGGATTCATGGGCAGCCTGCATGAGGTGAACAAGACCGAACTGGGATTGCAGAAGCGTTTCTGGTTCTCGGCCTTTGGTTATGCCGACGTCATCGTCAGGGGCGAGAAGGTGTGGAGCCAAGTCGCTTATCCCGACCTGCTGATGCCCAACGTCAACCTTTCTTACACCATCCAGCCCGAGAGTTTCACTCTGATGAAGCCCATGGAGTTCATCAATGACCAGGCCCTGTCGTGGGACCTTACTTACTGGGGTAATGGCATACTGATGAATCGCTTGCCCTTGATCAAGAAACTGCGGTTGCGCGAGGTCCTCACCCTGCGTGGACTGTGGGGCAGCCTGAGCGACAAGAACAACCCCGCAAAGAGCAATGACATCTTCCAATTCCCGGCTGATGCCCTGTGTCAGCCCATGGGTGACAAGCCTTATATGGAGGCAGGTGTGGGACTTGACAACATCCTCACAGTGCTGCGCGTGGACTATGTGTGGCGCATCAACTACCGCGACCACGCCGGCACCGACCGCCAGGGCGTCCGCATCCAACTCCACTTCAACTTCTGATACCCTGTTTTGCTAAATCTGCCCATCTTGTTAATAACTTTTTTTTCGTGAATGGGATATTTGAAGTAATTTTACAATCCCTATCTGTAACTCAAAAAAAGACCTGACAAAATGATACCTTTTGTACACTTGCATGTGCATTCACAATATTCCATCCTTGACGGCATGGCGCCTGTCAAGTCGCTTGTTGACAAGGCAATAGGCGACGGGATGCGTGGCATGGCAATAACCGATCACGGCAACATGTATGGCATCAAGGAATTTCACGATTATGTCTCCAAGTTGAACAAGAAACGTGGTGATGACGAGAAATTCAAGCCCATCTTCGGCTGTGAGGTATATGTCGCCAAGCAGGACCGTCACGAGCACCTTGACAAGCGCGACATCGGTTTTCACCTGATTCTGCTGGCCAAGAACCTGCAGGGTTACAAGAACCTCATCAAGATCGTGTCGCACGCTTGGACCGAGGGATTCTACTCTCATCCTCGCACCGACCACAGCGAGCTGGAGAAATATCACGAAGGAATTATCTGCTGTTCGGCATGCCTGGGTGGTGAAGTGCCGCAACTCATCATGGGTGGGCAGATGAATCAAGCCCGTGAGACCATCAAGTGGTTCAAAGACTTGTTCGGTGAAGACTATTATTTGGAGTTGCAGCGCCACAAAGCCACTGTTGCCCGTGCCAATCACGAGACCTATGAGAAGCAGTGCCTGGTGAATGATGCGCTCATTCAGTTTGCCAAAGAGTTGGACATCAAACTCATCTGCACAAACGATTCTCACTTTGTGAATGAGGAGGATGCCGATGCTCATGAGCGACTCATCTGCTTGTCCACAGGCAGGAAACTCACCGATGAGAATGTGATGCTCTACAGCAAGCAGGAGTGGTTCAAGACCCAGGAAGAGATGAACGAGGTGTTTGCCGACATTCCCGAAGCCTTGCAGAACACCAATGAGATTCTTGATAAAGTTGAAATCTACAGCATTGATCACGATCCCATCCTGCCTGATTTCCCGCTTCCTGAAGGTTTCAAGGACGAGGACGAGTATCTGCGCTATCTGGTCTATGAGGGCGCCAAGGAACGTTGGCCCAACCTCACCGACGAGCAACGTGAGCGCCTTGACTTTGAGTTGGATACCATCAAGAACATGGGATTTCCCGGCTACTTCCTCATTGTTCAGGACTACATCAGGATGGCTCCCAAGCTGGGCTGTTCAGTGGGACCTGGTCGCGGTTCGGCTGCGGGTTCGGCCGTGGCCTACTGCCTGGGCATCACAAAAATCGACCCGTTGAAATATGACTTGCTGTTTGAGCGTTTCCTGAATCCCGACCGCATCTCATTGCCCGATATCGACACCGACTTTGACGATGACGGCCGTGCCGCTGTGCTTAACTATGTGACCGAGAAATATGGTGCCGAGAAGGTAGCTCACATTGTGACCTATGGCACCATGGCGGCCAAGAGTGCCATCAAAGACGTTGCGCGTGTCGAGGACCTGCCGTTGCCCGAGAGCAACCGTCTTGCCAAGTTCATTCCGTCCTCGCCGAACGAGATGCCCGAAAAAGAGCCTGGCAAGAAATATAAGATCACGGTGAAGAATTGCCTGGAGTGCTTCCCTGAGTTCCGTCAAGAACTCGAGAACGAGGATCCCAGGGTGGTGGAGACCATCCGTTTTGCCGAGAAACTGGAAGGCAGTGTGCGCAGCACCGGCGTGCATGCCTGTGGTGTGATCATTGGCCGTGACGACATCACCGACTGGGTGCCCGTGAGCACCGCCACCGACAGTGACGGCGAGAAGATCATCGTGACCCAGTATGAGGGAGGTGTCATCGAGAGTACCGGCTTGATTAAGATGGACTTCCTGGGACTGAAAAACCTCTCCATCATCAACGAAGCTCTTGCCAACATCAAGCTCAATCACGGCATTGACATCGATATCGAGAAAATACCGATTGATGACCCCAAGACCTATGAGCTCTACTGCAAGGGCCAGACGTCAGGAACTTTCCAGTTCGAGTCGGCCGGCATGCAGAAGTATCTCATCGAGCTGCATCCTTCCTGTTTCGAGGACCTGATTGCCATGAACGCCCTTTACCGTCCAGGTCCCATGGACTACATCCCGCAGTTCATCAGGCGCAAACATGGCGATGAACCCATCGAATATGATATTCCCTGCATGGAGCAATACCTCAAGGAGACCTACGGAATCACGGTCTATCAGGAGCAAGTCATGTTGTTGTCAAGGCAGTTGGCAGGTTTCTCCCGCGGTCAGAGCGACACCCTGCGCAAGGCTATGGGTAAGAAACAAATCGACAAGATGAACGAGCTTGAGGCGTTGTTCTATGAAGGCGGTGAGAAAAACGGCCATGACAAGAAGGTGCTGAACAAGATTTGGGAAGACTGGAAAAAGTTCGCTTCCTACGCGTTCAACAAATCTCACGCCACCTGCTACAGCTGGGTTGCCTACCAGACAGCCTATCTCAAGGCGAACTATCCCAGCGAATATATGGCTGCCGTGCTGAGCAGCAACCTCAACGATGTGGACAAGCTCTCAAAATACATGGACGAGTGCCGTGCCATGGGCATCGAGGTGCTGGGACCCAACATCAACGAGAGTTACAAAAACTTCAGCGCCACCAAGGATGGACGCATCCGCTTTGGACTTGCAGGCATCAAGGGTGTGGGCGTGGGTTGCGTGGACTCAATCATCGAGCAGCGTGAAAAGGATGGTCCCTTCAAGGACATTTTTGACTTTGTACAGCGCATTGACCAGCGCGCCTGCAACCGCAAGGCCCTGGAGTCGATGGCTCTGGCAGGCGCTTACGACGATTTCAAGGAAATCAAGCGCGAGGACTTCTTTGAGGTGAATGCCCGCAACGAATCGTTCAGCGAGATACTGATGAGATTCGGACAGCGTTACCAAGCCAGCCTGCAGGAAATGCAGAATTCGCTGTTCGGTGCCCTGGGCGGGGTGGAGGTGGCCACACCTGTCATTCCTCAGGCCGAGCCATGGTCGGAACTGGAACGCCTGAACCGTGAACGTGAACTCGTGGGCATGTACCTGTCGGCCCATCCTCTCGACCCCTATTACATGGAGGTGACCTACGGCTGCGACACCCCGCTTGCCGAGGTGAAGAACAGAGCCAATGAAGTAAACAAAGAAATCACCATGGGAGGACTGGTGGTGGATTTCCAGACTCGCATGGGCAAGAAAGGGCAATTCGGCATCCTCAAGATTGAAGATTACTCGGGTTCGTTCGAATTCATGCTCTTTGGCAACAAGTTCGTGGATTACCAGAAGTTTGGCGTTCTTGGTCTTGCCATCGTGGTGAGGGGTGCCTATGAGAAAGGCTATCGCGACACCGACTCGGTGCGCTTCAACCTGCATTCAATCGATCTGCTCGAGAACCTCAAGGGCAAGATGGTGAAGAATCTTGTCATCTCGTTGACAGACAATGAGCTGAATAGTGTGGATTTCTTGAAACAATATATCGGCGCCGATGGCGATAACCGTTGCGACCTCTACTTCCGCATGCGTGATCACATCAGCGGCAATTATGTCATGTTGCGTTCCAAGGACCCAATTGCCGTGGACAAACGGTTGCTCGAATCGCTGCAAGAAGCAAGAATTAAATTCAAAATCAATGCACGAGTGTAACTGGCATTGAATTTGCAACAAGGCTTATTCGTGAAATAAATACTATAATCATTAACTCATTCAAAACTATCAAGCAATGGCTACTGTAATTAATGACGCTAACTACAAGAGTTTTCTGGAATCGGGTAAACCCGTTGTGATTGACTTCTGGGCACCGTGGTGCGGTCCCTGCCGCAGCATCGCTCCCATTGTTGAGGAAGTGGCCGAAGCCTACGAGGGCCGCGCTATCATCGGCAAATACAATGTTGATGACGACACCGACCTGGGCGTGGAATTCGGCATCCGCAACATTCCCACACTGCTGTTCTTTGACAAGGAGGGTCAGATGGTGGACAAGCATGTGGGCACCATCACCCGTGACGCGCTGACCGCCAAAATCGACGCGCTGCTGTAATCATTCCAGAACATACTCACAAAAAATGAGCAGACTTCTCATTGAATTGAGGGTCTGCTCGTTTTTTCTACCTGATTCTACTGTTATACTGTACGGCTAGGATGGTCGCCTCTTGACCAGTCAATGTGGTAACCGATGGTTGCCAATTCATCGGCAAGAGCCTTTATCCCTTGGGCTGACTCTGCCCCAAGTGCCGCCTTGTTGTCATAGAGGGCATAGAAGGCTCGGCTGTCCTTAGGGGAGAGGTTGGGCATAACCACGTTGGCGCCCGCCAGAATGCCACGCAATCGGCCATCGGGTGACAATGTGGCCATGGCTGTGGTGCTGGGAATGAGTGCCTGAGGCAAAGCTAAACGCAAAATGGCATATAGCCGCGCTGTCATATCAACCGAGCCAGCCGGGAAACGGCCAAAAGGTGTGTCGTGTTGAGGTATGAAGGGGCCGATGCCGATCATGTGAGGCTTGAAACTGATGAGATATTGAATGTCCTCGACAATGCTGGTCAGAGTCTGGAACGGAGCACCCACCATGATGCCGGCACCCACCTGATAACCAGTTTCCTTGAGCCAATCCAGGCACTGCAAGCGGTGAACAATTGTCATACTGGCAGGGTGCAGCAGGCTGTAGAGCCTCTCGTTGTGGGTCTCGTGCCGCAACAAGTAACGGTCGGCTCCCGCCCGATGCCACAGCTCGTAAGTCTCTCGCGGATGCTCTCCTAGAGATAAAGTGATAGCACAATCGGGCCAAGTCTGCCTGATGTCAGAAATGATATCAGCAATCCATTGCGAACGTTCTTCGCCCCATTCTCCGCCTTGCATCACAAACGTGCGGAAACCAAGCTGATAGCCTTGTTCACAGCAAGCCATTACCTGGTCACGGGTGAGCGTGTAGCGTGGCACATGACCGTTGCTGCGACGTATTCCGCAATAAAGGCAATCATTTCGGCACACGTTAGACAACTCAATGAGACCGCGCAAATAAATGCCGCGACCGAATTGGCGTTGAGAAACCTCTCGGGCTTGGCTAAACAGATATTCCAAGTCTTGAGAATCGCGCATGGTGAGCAATGCCCGAATTTCTTCAGGTCTCAACTCATGATTCTGCCGCAGTCTATCAATCAGGCATTTCATCACTTGTCCAAATTACTGATGACCCTGTTGAGTTGCTCACCCAAACCGATGGTGTAGCCTTGAGAACTGAATACCACACGATTAAAGGTGTCGGCAAGGATGAAGAGAGGCAACTGCCCATCATTTTGGAGTTTCATCTCCTGGGAAATCTGATGGCGAATAGCTCCATCTGTGTCAATTCCGTAAATGATGTTCTTGGGGAGTTTGCCGAAGTTTTCTTGACGGTACTTCTGGGCTTCGGTCTCATTTTCAAAGAGCAGTAGCATCGGGCGACTCCATTTGTCAATGGCATCGCTCATCGCAGCAATATCGCGCATGGCATGGTTGGTGGGTTCCTGACCTACGCCCAAGATGCCCACGATGAAGTAGCCACGGCCTGTTTGGGAGAGAATGCTCACGGCATCTCCTGCCACAGGTCTTAACGCATTGTCCAACAGCTGGAATTTGGACTCGGAATTGAAATTGCCGATGATTGCCACGATATCATCACTCTGTCGCATGGTGAGATCTATAGTCGTTGTTTCGCCAGGCTTAACGGAGAAAATGCGATTGGCTACCAACACTTTGCCGCTGGCTGCTCGAGTTCCGCTGGTGAGCATGTAGGTGCCAGCATCAAGTGTCGTTCCGTTTTTGAAAGTGTTACTCCATGAAGAGCCGTCCTCCAGGCCAGAGTCGCCCTCGTCATAGCTCAACAATTGTGTTGTGCCATCATCCAGAATGCGTGACAGAGTAAAGTGATTGTAGTATTTCGGGTCATCGAGAGCTGGGGTGGGGATGTAGCTCAGTTTGAGCATACCCGTCTGGGCATTCTTCTGCTCCACAACCTCGAAATTCACGTCTTGCCAGTCGCCATCACCCGTGCGATATTGCACTTTTCCTGTGACGGGATCCATGCGGGAATCTATATCGAGCGAACGGGCCAAATCCACAAAGAAGATGTCACGGCCACGGCCATCGGCAACCCTTGAGCGCCACACGCCCATCGGGGTCTGGGCAATGTGCAGGGCATTCTCCTCGGGATGGAGACTAATGTTGTCGCGCACCCAAGCAACCAGTTTTGAGGGGTCATCGCGGAATTGCGAAGCGGTTGCGGCATCAAAGGCATCTTGCAGGACGACCTTGAACGGCGAGGTAATCATTTCATACTCGACGCGTTGAGCCAACTGGTTGCTGCGGGAATTGAACGCATCCTCAAGGATAGCCATTTTCACGTCTCGCATATCCTTGTCATTCAATCCTTTCAAGATGCCAAGCACACGATCCATATTGTCGCTGTGGTTGTTGATGAAATCAAGAACAGTTTTCCAGTTCCCTCGTGCCTTGACTAGGAAGTCGGCAGCAGGCGGGCACAATTCCCGGGCTTTGTCAACCGAGAGGAAAGTAGCCTCATAAGCCTTGCGGATGCTGTCTTCGCGTGCAAAGCGTGCTTTGTTGGCAACGGCCATTTCAGGACTCACTTTTGGCATCACAGCATTCTCCACAGGGGGTACGATGTCAAAGGTCTCATAAGTCAAAGCATCTTTTATGTTGATGTTCTTGTCGAGCAAGACATCAACCTTCCCATCCTTGCCGAACGACACCTTACGGTAGCCATACCAGCCGTCTTTGCTGACCCAAACAAGCATATCACCTTTACCGGCAGTCAAGGATGTTATTCCGTTATTGTCGGTAAATTTGGTAGCAGCAGGGTAGAACTCAGCGTAATTGTAGATGCGGAATTCCACCTTTGCCCCTTCAGCAGGATTCCCTTCACGATCAAGAACTCGCACCTGAACCGAAGCTGTAGCAGCATAGTTGCCGATGAGGTTGATTTCGGTGAAATTGCGGGTGCGTGACATCACCTCCTCTGGTCCGTTGTAGTCACCGAAGGCCCTTGTGTGCATCAGCAAAGCCCTTGAGGCAGGAGCGTTGAACCAGCCCAAATCAAGCACCGCCTCGGGCTCACAGGCGCCCATGAAGTGCCATTTGCCGTCAGCCCAAGCCTCGACCCAAGCATGGTTATCGTCGGTGTGTGCCCAACGGGGCGTATAGACCTGTCGTGCTGGAATGCCGATGGAACGCAAGGCGGCAACCGTGAAAGTCGATTCCTCGCCACAACGCCCGATAGCCGTGTTCATGCAGGCTAGGGGAGAGAGGGTGCGGGCATCGCTGGGCTGATAGGTCACATGCTCATGGCACCAATGATTGACCTCAAGAATCGCCTCTTCCATGCTCATTCCAGCCACACGGTCCTTCAGTTCCTTGAAAAAGAACGGACGCGACATGTCCAGCGCCTCGTTGTTGACACGCAGTGGCAATACGAAGTGATTGAACAGCAATTCGGGCACCTTTTTGCCCCAAGGCATCTGCTCCCGAGCCTCGAAAGTGGCACGCACGTTCTCCAAGTGGAACTCTACCGGGTAATCGGTCACGTCGGCCAATGGCATATAGGCATACAGAAACTGCAAAGCAGCCTTTTCCTGCTCGTTCACGTTCAAGCCCGTCAAATCAGGGGTTCTCAACTGTTCGATAGTTGCTGCTCTTGCCCACGATGACAAGGCCAGCACAAACATCAGTGCAATTATCTTTTTCATTTCGGTTAACGACATTTTTCCCACAAAAATAGACATTTTTATTTTTGTAACAAAGTGTAGCCCCAAAATGTGGAAATAATTCGCTAACTTTGCACTCCCAAACTGATAAACAATACATCTCGAATGAAGACGATACGCAATTTCTGCATTGTAGCTCACATTGACCACGGCAAAAGTACGCTTGCCGACCGACTGCTCGAGTTCACCAACACGGTGGCCGGAAAGGATATGCAGTCCCAGGTGCTCGATGACATGGACCTGGAACGAGAGCGCGGCATTACCATCAAGAGCCACGCTATCCAAATGGACTATGTGAAGGATGGCACGAAATATACCCTCAACCTGATTGACACTCCGGGACACGTGGATTTCTCCTACGAGGTATCACGCTCGATCGCGGCTTGTGAAGGTGCTCTGCTCGTGGTGGATGCCACCCAGGGCGTGCAGGCGCAGACCATTTCCAACCTCTACATGGCCATTGATAACGGCTTGGAAATCATTCCTGTCATCAACAAGATTGACATGGATAGTGCCCATCCCGACGAAGTGGAAGACGAGATTGTGGAGCTGCTGGGTTGTGACCCAAGTGATATCATCCGTTGCAGTGCACGCACCGGTGAAGGTGTACCCGCTATCCTCGACGCCATTGTGGACCGCGTTCCCGCTCCCGAGGGCGATCCCGATGCACCCTTGCAGGCATTGATTTTTGACTCGGTGTTCAATTCTTTCCGCGGAATCATCGTGTATTTCAAGATTTTGAATGGTTCGATAGCTAAGGGTGATTTTGTAAAATTCGTCAACACCCAGAAGGAGTATAACGTGGACGAGTTGGGCGTGCTCAAACTGCGGCAGCAGCCCTGCGACCGCCTCTCGACAGGCAACGTGGGCTATATCATCTCGGGCATCAAGAACTCGACCGAGGTGAGGGTGGGTGACACCATCACACATGTGCAGCAGCCCTGCGAGAAAGCTATCGAGGGTTTCCAAGATGTGAAACCGATGGTGTTTGCCGGTGTCTATCCCATCGACCCCGAGGACTTCGAGAACCTGCGCGCCTCGCTGGAGAAACTCCAGCTCAACGATGCCGCCTTGACGTTCACACCCGAGTCGTCGGTGGCATTGGGCTTTGGTTTCCGTTGCGGCTTTCTGGGCCTGTTGCACATGGAGATTGTGCAGGAGCGCTTGAGCCGCGAGTTCAACATGGAAGTCATCACTACCGTGCCCAATGTTTCCTATAAGGTATATGACAAAAAAGGTAACCTCACCGAGGTGCACAACCCCGCGGGCTTGCCCGACATCGCCATCATCGAGAAGATTGAAGAACCCTATATCCGTGCTTCGATCATCACTCAAAGCGAGTTCATGGGCCCCATCATCACCCTGTGCTTGTCCAAGCGTGGCGAACTCGTCAAGCAGGAGTATATCTCAGGTAACCGTTTGGAATTGACCTTTGACATCCCACTGGGCGAGATTGTGATTGACTTCTATGACAAGTTGAAGAGCATCAGCAAGGGCTATGCCTCGTTCGACTACTATATCAACGGCTACCGCGAGTCTAAGCTCATCAAGCTGGACATCCTGCTCAACGGCCAGCCCGTGGATGCCTTGAGCACGCTGACCCATGTTGACAATGCCGTGACTCTGGGTCGCCGCATGTGCGAGAAGCTCAAAGAACTGATTCCGCGCCAGCAGTATGACATCGCCATCCAGGCCGCAATCGGCGCTAAAATCATCGCACGCGAGACCGTGAAGCAGGTGCGCAAGGATGTGACAGCCAAGTGCTATGGTGGTGACGTGAGCCGCAAACGCAAACTTCTCGAGAAACAGAAGGCGGGCAAGAAACGCATGAAGCAGATCGGTACCGTACAAGTGCCGCAGAAAGCATTCCTCGCAGTCCTCAAACTCGACTAATCTCATTTATTGCAGTAACGACGGTGAATAACGACGAGCTGCAACATATTGACCTTGATAATCCTGAATTCCAGGATGCTTGGGGTGTGATTCAAAATACCCATCGTTCGGTGTTTCTCACCGGCAAGGCGGGTACCGGCAAAAGCACGTTCCTCAAGTACATCTGCGCCAACACCAAGAAGAAATATGTTGTGCTGGCCCCCACGGGCATCGCTGCGGTGAATGTGGGCGGCCAGACTCTGCACTCATTTTTCAAGATTCCCTTCAAGCCGTTGCTGCCCGATGACCCCGATATCGGTAACATCAACAGGCTGCGCAAGATGCTGCGTTACACCAAGGAAAAGGTGAAGCTCATCAAGGAACTGGAACTCATCATCATCGACGAGATCTCAATGGTCAGGGCCGACATCATCGACTTTGTGGACAGGGTGTTGCGGGTCTATTCAGGCAACATGCGAGAGCCTTTCGGCGGCAAGCAACTGCTGCTGGTGGGCGACATCTTTCAGCTCGAGCCGGTGGTGACCCACGACATGCGGGACATCCTGCGCCGCTATTACAAGAATTTCTTCTTTTTCAATGCACGGGCGTTTGAACTGATCAACCTTGTGGCCATTGAGTTGCGAAAGATTTACCGCCAGACCGACAGCCACTTCATCTCGATGCTGGACCGCGTGCGCATCAACCGCGCCACAGCAGCCGATATTGCAATGCTCAACCGCCGCTACAATCCCGACTATCAAGAGGTGAACGACAAAAGCCTTGCTGTCACTCTCGCCACCCGCCGCGACACGGTGGATTCAATCAACGATGAGCACATGCAGGCACTGAAGACCCCGGAGTGTACCTACGAGGGTGTGATTGAGGGCGATTTCCCCGAGAACAGCTTGCCCACCGCTTTCAATCTCGTGCTCAAAGTGGGTGCGCAGGTCATTTTTATCCGCAATGACAAGGAGGGACGTTGGTACAACGGCACCATCGGCAAGGTAACACATCTAGAAGATGCACGCGCCCATGTCGTCCTCGAGAACGGCGAGGTGGTAGCTGTGTTGCCCGAGGTGTGGGAAAACATGCAGTACACTTATAATGAAAAGGAGAAAAAGGTGGAGGAGAAGGTGCTGGGCACATTCATGCAGATTCCCCTCAAACCCGCATGGGCACTCACGGTGCACAAGAGTCAGGGCCTGACGTTCAACCATGTGGTACTGGATTTTGTGGGTGGCGCATTCACAGGTGGGCAGACCTATGTGGCATTGTCACGATGCACCTCGCTCGAAGGAATCACCTTGCTCAAACCCTTGAGCGAGCGCGACATCATCGTCAGCATGGCCGTGGTGGACTTCAGTCGGCAGTTCAACAATCGTCAAATTATCAACGAGGCTATGGAACAAGAGCGAGCCAACATCCTGTACCGCAGGGCAATACACGCTTTTGACAACCATGAGTTTGAAGAGTGTGTCCGCTGTTTTGCTGAGGCCATGAAAATCAAGGACAACCTCCAAAATGTGGCTGTCAAACGACTGATATCCAGAAAATTAAACCGATTCAAGAAGCAACTGCGCACCATTGAGCGCTTGGAGGAAGTGATCGACAGTCAGCAGAAATTGCTGCGAGAATTAGCGCTTGAATACACCTCGATGGGCAACCAGGCACTTGCCATGGACGAGAGTGGGGTAGTGCGAGAGGGTAGTGCGGCCTATGGCAGACGCCTTGATGACATCGCCATCCGCTCGGCATTAGCCAACTACAATAAAGCCCTGCGCATTGCACCTGATTGCACCGAGGCTATGGTGGGCAAAGCACGCTTGTTCATGGCGATTGATCAGCTTGAGAGTTGCGAGGAACTGCTGAACCAAGCCATCGAGCATGACAAGAACAATTATCTTGCTCTCATGACGATGGGCGGGCTCATGGAACTCCTGAAGGATATACCTGAAGCGATTAAAACTTACAAGAAAGCAGCAAAAGCCGACAAGAAACGACCTGAGCCCCATGAACGCTTGGAGACCATCTATGAAAAACTCGGATTGGATGACCTGGCAGATGATGAACATGAAATTGCCGAACGTCTTCGTAAGGCGATTTACAAAGCTAAATCGTCATCAAAACGCAAAAAGAAGTGAATTCTCCTTTTTCCTCTTTTCTATTTTTTATTGTGTGCGCAGGGGAGACAAACTCATTTATTCGCGATGCCTTATTTTACATAATATCAATATTTATTTAATGTGGGGTATTTTAAGGAATATGTGAATCAAAACAAATATCAAGACAAAAAAAGCAATCCAATAACAACGATTTCAAGTCTAAAACAAGTAAAAACTCCTGCAGAGGAATCAAAACGAACAGAAATTTTTAATTCTCATCGAGTTAAGCCAGCTGAAAAATTCGTGAAACCGCGGTGAATAAAATGATCTGCCCAGAATGCAGCAATCACATGGAAAGAGATCAGAAAAAATCAATCACGGATGGAAACACAGCAAATCCACATAAGAATGAAGTAAAAGAAGTTGCTCTTCACTTGTCGCATGGTGACACTTGCGCCAATCAGGGCTCGTCTTAAACTCACTTGCATGGTATTTTTCTATAAAAGACAGGTATAACCCGCAATGCCTATTCAAGACGATTAGCATTATTTGTATAATATGCTGACAACAAGGTAATTGCTAAATATTGTTTGAATTGAAAATTTAAGTGATTTTGAGTCAAATTCTGGCATAGTGCATAGTTTGTTGTCATGCAACTGACAAAATGACTTTAATACAAAATCTTTTATATATAATTCACAATCGCAAACTATTATATTTCAAAATATTACTAACTATAATGTAAACTGATTCTGTAAATTATTTTTCTAGTTTCTCTACTTTTTTCCCAAGTGCGTGTGCCTATTCGGTCTATTTTTATTGAAATTTCAAGAAAATTTGAAATTTATTTTACTGATTTACAATAGATTAAATATTATATTTTATACTATTTCTTTACAATTAAATATAACTGGGGCATCCCCTACTCTATTATTACAAATTCAGGCACATTGATGATAACTTTTGCCAAAACACCTTAATTAATTAATAAATTATTTATAATTTTGTTGGTTAGATAAAAACTTAACCGAAATTTATGCTAAAAACCTTGCTCAAACAAGTCAAGCAGTACAAGACGGCATCCCTGCTGGCGCCTGTTTTTATCATGCTTGAGGTTGTGCTGGACGTTCTCATTCCGTTTGTGACTGCCAAGTTGATTGACAATGGCATCACAGCAGGACACATGCCCAGCGTTTATAAATATGGCCTGATCATGGTTGTCATGGCGTTCTTGAGTATGATGGCTGCTATCATGGCAGGTAAATATGCTTCCTACGCCTCGTCGGGATTCGCTTGCAACTTGCGAGACGCGATGTATAAGAACATCCAGCGTTTTGCCTTCAGCGACATCGACAAGTACAGCACCTCGGGCCTGGTGACGCGCATGACCACCGATGTGACTAACTTGCAGAATGCCTACCAGCAGATTATCCGCACCTCGGTGCGTGCCCCGTTCAATCTGCTCTCCAGCATTGTGATGTGTTTTGTGATCAGCCCTGATTTGAGTCTGATTTTTATCATTGCCAGCGTGGTGTTAGGCGTAATTCTCACCGTAATCATCAGCAAGGTGTCCAAAATGTTTGCTCTGGTGTTCAAGCAGTATGACGTGCTGAATAGTGTTGTCCAGGAGAATGTCACTGGCATCCGTGTGGTCAAGGCGTTTGTGCGCGAGGACCACGAGAATGCCAAGTTCTGGGCTGCTGCCAAGCGTCTTTATGACCTCAACGTCAAGGCCGAAAGCCTCATGGCGCTCAACCGTCCTGTAATGAACATGGTGGTCTATGGCTGCATCATCGCCATTTCATGGTTCGGAGCCCAGTTTGTGGTGGGCGGCAAACTCACGACAGGCCAGCTGACCTCGTTGTTCACCTATGTGATGAGCATTCTCATGTCGCTGATGATGCTGAGCATGATTTTCGTGACCATCACCCAAAGCCTCGCCAGCGGCCAACGTGTGGCACAGGTCATCAACGAGGAGCCCGACATCGAGAATCCCGAGGATGCCGATACAGTGATTCCCAATGGCAGCATCGATTTCAATAAGGTCTATTTTGCCTACAAGGGCGGCAGTGGCGAGTATGCCTTGAGCAATATCGACCTTCACATCGGTAGCGGTGAGTCCATCGGCGTGATAGGCGGAACCGGTAGCGGCAAGTCATCACTAATCAACCTGTTGAGTCGCCTGTATGACGTTTCAAAAGGCAGTGTGATGATTGGCGGCAAGGACGTTCGCACCTATGATTTAGAGACCCTGCGCGACAATGTCGCTGTGGTGTTACAGAAGAACGTCCTGTTCACGGGTACGATTCTTGAAAACCTGCGTTGGGGCGATGAGAACGCCACCCTAGAACAATGCCGAGAAGCATGCCGGGTGGCCTGTGCCGACGAGTTCATCATGGAGATGCCCGACGGCTATGACACCCGCATCGAGCAAGGCGGAACCAACGTGTCGGGCGGCCAAAAACAGCGCTTGTGCATCGCGCGAGCCCTGCTCAAGAAGCCCAAGGTGATGGTGCTGGATGACAGTACCAGCGCTTGTGACAACACCACCGATGCCCGCATCCGTGCCGCGTTGCGCGACAGTCTGCCCGACATGACCAAACTCATTATTGCTCAGCGCATCAGCAGCATCAAAGATTGTGACCGCATTCTGGTGCTCGACAACGGTAAGGTCGTCGGGTTTGACTCTCACAACAACTTGCTTGACAGCTGCAACATCTATCAAGAGATCTGCGCCATTCAGGAAGAGGCTGGCGGCGACTTTGACAAACCCCAAAACAACAGAAAGGAGGCCCAATCATGAGAATGCCCGGAGGACCAGGAGGACCTGGACGCAATGTGGTGGTGGATACTACCGGCGTGAACAAGCGCAGCACCCTGTTGCGTCTGTTCAAGATTGTGATGAAGCACTACAAATTCTCGTTTGTCGCCGTTGCTGTTTGCATTGTCGTGACATCGTGCACCACACTCGCCTCTACCCTATTCACCCGCACCCTGATTGATGACTACATCACGCCCATGGTGGGCCAGGCGCATCCCGATTACGGGCCGCTGGGACAGACGCTGCTGCAGCTTGGCATCGTGCTCACCTTCGGCGCCCTGTGCTCCTATCTGCACAGTCGCCTGATGATCAACGTCACCCAAGGCACCATGCTCAGGTTGCGCATCAGCACCTTTGAGCACATGGAAGCCTTGCCCATCAAGTACTTTGACACCCATTCCCATGGCAATGTCATGTCCACCTACACCAATGATGTGGATACCCTGCGCCAGATGATCAGCAACAGCCTGCCACAGGCTTTCAACTCGCTGATCACGCTGGGCATCACCTTTGCCAGCATGATTGTGATGAGTGTGCCCATGACCATCTTGTCGATTGTCATGGCGCTTGTGATGGCATGGTCAACGACCTATCTGGGCAAGCGTTCGCGCAAGCACTTCCGCGTGCAGCAGCAAAAGTTGGCCGAGGTCAACGGCTTCATCGAGGAGATGATGACAGGCCAAAAGGTGGTCAAGGTCTTTTGCCACGAGGAAAAGGCCATTGAGCAATTCGAGGTCATCAACGAGCAGCTGCGCAGCAACACCTATGATGCCAATCGCATCAGCAACATCGTCATGCCCGTCAACGGCAACCTGGGTCACTTGAGCTATGTGCTCATGGGCGTGCTGGGCGCCGCGCTCATCTTGAGCGGCAACACCGGCATGACCCTCGGCACCCTGGTCGCCTTCCTCACACTCAACAAGAGTTTTGCTCGTCCCATCGCCAGCATCAGCCAGGAAATCAACAGTGTGCTCAATGCCTCGGTAGGTGCCGACCGTATCTTCAAACTCAATGACGAGTCGATTGAGGCCGACAGCGGCAGCATCACGTTGGTCAATGCTGGCCATGACGGCAGCGGGCAGCTCGTGCCTTGCAAGCCCCGTACCGGCATCTGGGCATGGAAGATTCCGCAGACCGACGGCACCTACAAATATCGCCAGGTCAACGGCGGAGTCAAGTTTAATAATGTGGACTTCGGCTACAATGAGGAGAAACAGGTACTCTTTGACATCGACATCGATGCCATGCCCGACCAGAAAATTGCCTTTGTGGGCGGTACCGGTGCAGGAAAAACCACCATCACCAACCTCATCAACCGCTTCTACAACATCCAGGACGGCAAGATTCTGTATGACGGCATCAGCGTGAACGACATCCGCTTGCGCGACCTACGCCATAGCCTGGGCATGGTGCTGCAAGAGACGCACCTGTTCACGGGCACCGTCATGGACAACATCCGCTACGGGCGTCTCGACGCCAGCGATCAGGATTGCATCGAGGCTGCCAAACTCGTCAATGCCGATGGTTTCATCCGCCGTTTGAGTAATGGCTATCAGACAGTGCTCAATGCCGACGGCGGCAACTTGAGCCAGGGTGAACGCCAGTTGCTGGCCATTGCCCGCGCCGCAGTTGCCGACCCGCCCGTGCTCATCCTTGACGAGGCTACAAGCAGCATCGACACACGCACCGAAAAACTCGTGCAACGTGGCATGGACTCGCTGATGCAGGGACGCACTACCTTTGTCATTGCCCATCGCCTGTCCACCGTGCGCAACAGCGATTGCATCATCGTGCTCGAACGAGGCCGCATCATCGAACGTGGCACCCACGACGAGTTGCTCGCCCTCAAGGGGAAATACTACCAACTCTACACCGGCGGCGAAATCACGGCATAAATTTCCACAGGCAAAGACTGTGTTATCGATCCAGTGATTAATTGTTACTTCCCATATATGAAACCGACAAGGTCGTCAATTTCTTCTGCAGTGAAATTGCCTACAACTTGAACATTTCCATTTTCAACTTGACACATCACCATAGGACAAGAATACACCTGTCCTTTTATCACAGTTGCTATGTGGCGATTGATGTTTTGTGCTGTTAATCGGGAAAACTGTTGTGTACCTTTATCGTCAAATCTGAATGACATACAATACTGACCATCAAACGTGGTCTCTTTCTTCGCACTGATTATGAATTCTCCTGTCATATAGGGCTTGCCATCAAGAACTTTGAGCGCAATAAGCTCATAGCACTCGGGCCCTTGAAATTCACTGAAGGGCTTGATAGACCACGCAAGTTTTAAGTCTTGAGGCAGGAAATCAGCTCCATACTGAGCTATTATGCTGTTTACTCTTGCTGTGTCTTCAACAAGAGTATGACCGATTACAGGTGTTGGGTTGTTATATTCCGGTCTGCTCCAGTCCTCCGTATGACTTCTTGTATTTAGTAATTGCTCAAGCGAAAATTCATCAGGTTTGAGGTTTTGCTTTTTAACCTCATTATTCAGGTTTATAAATACTTTGGCAACTTCATCCCAAGAGTATGTTTCATCAAAACAAATTTGAGACACAGCATCTTTTTGTACTTTGCTGCTTTTATAGTTTACGGCACTGTTGCATGAAAATGAAAGAGCAATGACTGCTACCACAGCAAGAATCATTATTCCGCAAAGCGGTTTGGATGACATAGTTCTTAATGATTTCATTGATATCTATTGTTTATTCAGTGATTATAGTGACTGCAAATATATCATAATTATTTTAATGAGAGTCTTTGGTGGTGCAAATTTTGAGTTGACCACATCGTGATAGATGAATCGACAACATGTCTGAAGGAGAGGGAAGCTCACATGCATGCGTGTAAATCAAAGTAGAAAAACTAGAAAAATGAGAAAAATCGGCTTCACCGAATCAGTAAATGCAGAAATAAATTTGGCAATTCGCTTTATTGCAGTAATTTTGCAGTTTGAATATAAATAATGTAACTATTAACCGTACTATTGATATAACTGAAAGACATGGGTAAGAAATTGACTGACCGAGTGACTTGGGTTGGAAAAGTGGACTGGGAACTGAAGCGTTTTCATGGCGACGAGTTGTCCACTCATCGTGGCTCGAGCTATAACTCCTACCTGATCCGTGACAAGAAGAATGTGCTCATCGACACGTCATGGCTGCCCTACAGCCGTGAGTTCGTGGCAAATCTCAAGAAAGAGATTGACCTCAACAAGATCGACTATATCGTGATGTGCCACAACGAGATCGACCACAGCGGCGCTCTCGTTGATCTGATGCGCGAGATTCCCGACACGCCCATCTATTGCACCGCCAAGGGTGAGGCCATCATCCGTGGTCATTACCACCAGGACTGGAACTTCGTCAACGTCAAGACCGGCGACAAGCTGGAGCTGGGTGACACCACGCTGACCTTTATCGAGGCTACGATGCTGCACTGGCCCGACACGATGTTCTGCTACTTGAGCGGTGAGGAAATCCTGTTCAGCAACGACGGTTTCGGCCAACACTATGCCACCGAGTCGCTCTATGACGACCTGGTGAGCATGGACGAGGTGCTGCAAGAGGCCGAGAAATACTATGCTAATATCATTGCCCCGTTCAGCCCCCTTTGCAACCGCAAGGTGAAGGAAATCCTGGGCATGAACGTGCCCGTGAAGATGATTTGCCCCAGTCACGGCATCATCTGGCGCAACAACCCCGGCTTGATCATCGAGAAATATCTGCAATGGAGTGACGCCTATCAGGAAGACCAGGTGACCATCGTCTATGACACCATGTGGCAGAGCACCCGCCTGATGGCACAGGCCATTGCCGATGGCATCCGCGAGCAGTCGCCCACAACTACCGTCAAGATTTACAATGCCGCTCAAAACGACAAGAACGACATCCTCACCGAGGTGTTCCACTCGCGTGCTGTGCTCGTGGGTTCGCCCACCATCAATAACGGCTACAGCTATGCCATCGCCGGCATCTTGGAGATGCTCAAGGGCATGAAGCTCAAGAAAAAGAAAGGTGCCGCCTTTGGCAGCTACGGCTGGAGCGGTGAGGCCGCCAAGCTCATCACCGAACACCTGAAGGCAGCCGGCATTGAGACCGTTAACGAAGGCATGCGTACACCATGGGTTCCCGAGCAGGACGCTTTGGAGCAGTGCCGCCAGTTTGGCAAAGAGTTCATGTCTCAACTTTAAGGACCCTAAAACCTTAAGGACATTAAAGATTCAAAGAACACAATTCACAACTTAATAACTAATTCACAACTAAAAACAAATGAACAAAGTCGTTAGTAAAGAGCAGTTTTCTGCTAACGTGACGAAGCTTGTCGTTGAGGCTCCCCTCATCGCCAAGGCTCGCCGTGCGGGTCACTTTGTGATTGTCCGCGCTGGCGAAAAAGGAGAACGCATCCCCTTGACCATCGCCGACAGCGATCCCAAGGCTGGCACTATCACACTGGTAATTCAAAGTGTGGGCGACAGCACGCGCAAGATCTGCGCGCTGGAACCCGGTGAATTCCTGCATGACGTGGTGGGTCCCCTGGGTCAAGCCACTCACATCGAGAAGTATGGCACCGTGCTGTGCGCCGGTGGTGGTGTGGGTACCGCTCCCCTGCTACCCATTATCCGTGCCATGAAAGAAGCCGGCAATCGCGTGATCAGCGTGCTGGCAGGTCGCACCAAGGACCTCATCATCCTGGAGGATGAGGTGCGCGCATCGAGTGACGAGGTCATCATCATGACCGATGACGGCAGCTATGGCAACCAGGGTGTTGTCACCGTCGGCATGGAAGAGGTGCTCAAGCGTGAGCATGTGGACTACTGCGTGACCATCGGTCCCGCAATCATGATGAAATTCTGTGCCCTGTTGACCAAGAAGTATGAGGTGCCCACCGAGGCTTCGCTCAACGCCATCATGGTTGACGGTACCGGCATGTGCGGCGCTTGCCGCGTGACCGTGGGCGGCAAGACGCGCTTTGTTTGCGTCGAGGGTCCCGAGTTCAATGCCCATGAGATTGATTTTGACGAGTTGATGATGCGCCTCAAGGGGGCACAATAATTAGTTAGGAATTAGAAGTTAGGAATTAGGAATTGGCATCCGCCTTCTAGTGACTAACAACTAGAAATAAAGAAAAAACAACAATGGAACAGAATAATATGGATTCTCGTAACGAACAGTGGCGCATCGATTTGCGTAACTCTAAGACTCCCAAGGAGCGCACCGCTATCCCCCGCGTGGAGATGCCGCAGCTTGACCCCAAATATCGTATCACCTGCAACGAAGAGGTGAACCAGGGCATCAGCGCCGAGCAGGCCGTTGTTGAGGCCAGCCGTTGCCTGGATTGCGCTAACCCGCAGTGTGTGACCGGTTGCCCCGTAAATATCAATATCCCCAAGTTCATCAAGAACATCGAGCGTGGCGAGTTCGGCCAAGCCGCAGCAACGCTCAAGGAGACCAGTTCGCTGCCCGCAGTGTGT